>QWCL01002003.1_pt1 | contig 11263 bp, 9 predicted proteins | sample 1972551 | NCBI WGS metagenome assembly QWCL01 (sample SAMN09866709, study PRJNA288562) | Human oral metagenome isolate term2_saliva, whole genome shotgun sequencing... | isolation source: mouth | host: Homo sapiens | place: USA: California
CGTTGCGCTTCGGCTTGTTGAGCGGCGATACGTTCTTGTTCTGCTTTAATAGCGGCTTGACGTTGCGCTTCGGCTTGTTGAGCGGCGATACGTTCTTGTTCCGCTCTAATAGCCGCTTGACGTTGAGCTTCAGCTTGTTGAGCAGCGATACGCTCTTGTTCCGCCTGTTGCTCAGCAATGCGGCGTTGTTCCTCTTGGATACGAATGCGTTCTTGCTCTGCCGCTTGACGGCGTTCTTCTGCAATACGCGCTTGCTCAGCTTGTTGGGCCGCAATACGTTCCTGCTCAGCACGTAAAGCCGCTTGGCGTTGAGCCTCTGCTTGTTGAGCTACCACACGTTCTTGTTCCGCCTGCAAAGCTGCTTGCCGTTGGGCTTCTGCTTGTTGTTGTGATTGTAGTGCGGCTTGCCGTTGTGCTTCAGCTTGCTTTTGAGCAAGTTGTTGTTGATCAGCTTGTGATAAATTTTCTTGTTGGGATGCTTCTTCAGCGGCTAGTTGAGCTAGACGCTCACGCTCAGCTCGTTGAATATCTCGAATCGTAAGCCTCTGTTTTGCTACTACGGCTTTTGTTACTGTAGTATTTGATACAGTTAATGGAGCTATGGATTCTTGTTGAATAACAACAGGCGTACGCTCTACTTGTGTAGTTTGTACTTGTTGCTTACCATCCACTGGTTTCTCTACAGTAACAGGTTCAGTTTTTCGTTGTACATTTATCAAACTGTGCATTGCTAATGTAGGCTCCATGACAGTTTTTGTATCTTTATTGACAACATACTGAGGTTGAGTTTGAACCTGTTGTTGAGATTGCATTGGTACTACTTGTTGCGGTACTGATTGCAATGGTGTAACTTGTTGAGTTTGTACAGGGCTAACCGTTGCTGGTTGCATCACGTAGGATGGTTGAGGTTGTGCCATCGGTGGTGTTTGTTGTTGTACAACGGTGGCCGGTTGTGGTGTAGCTGGTAAGACTGGCTGAGTTGCCATTGGTTTCACGACTGGAGTTGCTACACTTGTAGGACTCTGTGTCGTTGATTCAGCACTGGTACTCGTACCTACTAAATCATTCATGTTAAGTGTAGGCTCTGCATGGGCAACACCACCCAATGCAGCTGCAGCAAGAAATGCAGCATTGTACAATTTTGAGGACTTGCTTCTACTTTTGAAAGTAGTCTAGATTATAAAATATAAAATAATATTAATTATTTTTGAATATCAGAAAAGGACTAGATCACGTATACTTCTGAATTGTTGTTCCAAAATTGTGTCCAATTTTAGGTCAGTTCAGAATACGTATATTCTAGTCCTTTTACTATATCTACTGGTGTGACACCAGCTTTCACCATCGATAAGAGTCATTAATCAATTAGTCGCTAAATGTTAACTATTAGTTACTAACTGCTAATCGTCGAAACTCATCATAAACAATCAACAATTATCAGCCATCAATCAATCATATATAAGCTATAATTGATGGTTAATTTTAATGATTTATTTTGTGATACTATTTTTTAAGCTTGGCTTTACAAGTGCTAAGATAAAGCAAGCCACAACGGAACCGATTGCGATGGACGCAAGGTATAGTAGTGGATTACCAATTGTTGGTACTACAAAAATGCCGCCGTGTGGAGCGCGTAGTGTGCATTCGAAGAACATGGATAACGCACCGGCTGTACCAGCACCGATAATACAAGCTGGTAATACGCGAACTGGATCGGCTGCTGCAAATGGGATGGCACCTTCTGTGATGAAGGAAAGGCCCATGATGTAGTTTGTGATACCAGATTTACGTTCAGCCTCTGTGAAGCGGCTAGGGAAGAATGTAGTACAAAGAGCGATTGCCAATGGAGGAACCATACCGCCTGCCATTACAGCAGCCATGATACCGTATTCGCCAGTTGCAAGAGCACCAGTACCGATAACATAAGCCGCTTTGTTTACAGGGCCGCCCATGTCAACGGACATCATAGCACCAAAGATAAGACCTAACAATACGCGGCTCGTTGTGCCCATGGATTGCAAGGAGTCCATCAACCAGTGGTTAAGTGCGGATACAGGAGGATTGATGATAAAGGTAATGGCGATACCAATGAATAATACGCCAAGCACAGGGTAGAAGAGAACCGGTTTTGTACCTTCTAAGGCTTGAGGTAAACCAGATACTAATTTCTTAACTAATAATACCAAATAACCTGCTGCGAAACCGGCAATCAATGCACCTAGGAAACCAGAGCCACCTTGGTTAGCTAATAAGCCTCCAACAAAACCAGCTACAAGACCTGGACGGTCCGCAATACTCATAGCGATGTAACCCGCTAATACGGGTAACATGAAGCCAAAGGAAGCGCCACCGATTTGCATTAAGAAAGCTGCAAGAGGTGTACCGGAACCAAAGTTTTTAGGATTTGCTGGGTCGAATACATCGAATAAAAAGGCAAGGGCAATTAAGATACCGCCACCGATAACGAATGGCAACATGTGGGAGACACCATTCATCAAATGTTTGTAGATTTGACGACCAAAGTTATCTGCCGCATCGAATGCAGCCACTGCACCATTTTTGTCAGATGGGGAAGCATGGTATACAGGTGCTGTACCAGCCATAGCTTCACGCAATAACTCTTCCGCTTTATTGATGCCGTTCGCAACCTTAGTTTGAATCATAGGTTTGCCATCAAAGCGTGCCATCTCTACTTGACGGTCAGAAGCTACGATAATGCATTTAGCGTGCTCGATTTCTTCTGCTGTAAGAGCGTCTTTAACACCAGATGCACCATTCTTTTCTACTTTTAAAGAAACACCCATTTCTTTAGCTTTGCGTTCTAAAGATTCAGCCGCCATATAGGTATGTGCAATGCCTGTAGGGCAGCCAGTAACAGCAAGTACATCATAATGCGGGTTATCTACAGAAATCTTAGGTGCTACCTTTTCAATTGCTTCTGTAGCCTTTGCTTCGATAGCATCGGTAATGCTGGTTGCTTTTTGATCCTCTGCTGGTTTGATATATCCTTCTACGGATGGGTCAAAGTTTCCTTCTTCTTTAGCTGTAATGAGCTCTAAGAATCGATCAACAGTAGCCGCTTGAATTAGGGCTTCTTTGAAGTCTGGGTCAATCACCATAGTTGCTAGTTTGCTCAATACCTCAACATGAGTGTCAGCGGCGCCTTCTGGAGCCGCAATCATGAAGAATAGGCGAGAAGGTTGACCATCTAATGCTTCAAAGTCTACCCCATTAGGTACAACCATAGCGGCGAGGCCTGGTTCTTTTACTCCTGCAGATTTAGCATGTGGTGTGGCAATACCGTCGCCAAGGCCTGTAGAACCAGACTCTTCACGAGCGAAGACAGCTTTTAAATATTCTGCCTTGTCTGTCAAATAGCCTCCTTTGTCCATCAATTCACCTAAGGTGTAAATGGCGTCAGCTTTTGTGACAGGATCTGCATTCAGTAGGATAGATTGAGGTTTTAATAGATCAGTGATTTTCATATGTGTACTCCTTGATGCACATAAAATATAAAACTATTTAACTCGTACTTGTGAAAGCAGTGTTTCTACTTCTTCAAGGGTTGCGAGGTTTTCAGAGTAAGCGGAGGCAGAGCCACTGGAGATACCCCAATAGAGCGCCTCTTGTAAGTCACCCGTCTTTTCATAGCCCGTAATAAAGCCGGCTACCATGGAGTCGCCAGCACCCACGGAATTCACGAGAGTTCCTTTAGGGGCAGGACTGGTATATACAGTGCCGTCAGCGGACACCAAAATAGCACCATCACCAGCCATGGAGATGAGCACGTGTTGTGCGCCTTTCTCTTGCAATGTTTTTGCTGCTTCTACAAGCTGATCTTTTGTAGATAAAGTGCGCCCAAAGATTTCACTAAGCTCGTGATTATTTGGCTTAATTAAAAATGGTTTATAAGGCAAGACTTTTGTGAGTAGATCCTTTGTAGCATCGACTACGATGCGAATATTTTTATGTTGTAAGCGCTCCATAATGAGTTCGTACATATCGCTTGGTAGGCTAGAAGGAATGCTGCCAGCAAGGATTAAGGTGTCCTTTTCGGTCAACGCATCAAGCTGTTTGTATAGAGCTTCTAATTCGTCGGTACCGATGATTGGGCCGCGGCCATTAATCTCTGTTTCCTCATCAGAGGCTTTTACCTTAACATTGATGCGGGTTAATCCTTCGCGAAGCCGGATGAAATCTTCTTTCACGCCGAATTTCTTGAGTTGTGTTACGATTTCTTCGCCTGTAAACCCTGCGATGAAGCCGAGTGCTGTCGTATCCATGCCAAGATTGTTGAGCACGATAGATACGTTGATACCTTTGCCGCCACCGAGAACGTATTCTTGGATGGTGCGATTAATAGTACCCGTCTTGAGGTGATCAAGGCGCACGATATAATCGAGAGCTGGATTAAAGGTAATGGTATAAATCATACAATTTCCCCTTTTGAGATAATACTAATTAGCGTATGATTGGTTGATCTTGCTTCCGTAATCGTAACCAATAGATGAGTGGTACTAGATATAGGAAGAAGGCAAATGGTACATAACCTGTTGAACTTGTACCCATCATGACAATGGGCACGTAGGCAGCGATATTCCATGGTTGTAATGGAGCGATGAGAATGCCACTATTTTCAAAGTCTAGCATTACATCTTCGTCTTGAATACCTTGCTGTGCGTAGGTAATACGCATAATAGAGTGCGTCATAACTACCGCAATAGCTTGGCTGCATCCAACCGCACCTGTTAAGAAAGCAAGACCTACATTGGCAGCAAATACATCGCTCCGTGTTTTAGCTCGCTCTAACAGTTGTCGTATATCGTTCCAGAAGCCAACCCCTTCGAGCATGCCTGAAATGGCAGTAGCCATAAAAATTGAAAGGGTAGGGATAAACATCGTTTGTAGACCGCCGCCATGAATGATATTAGCTAGTGGATTATAGTGCGGTAGTTCAAAGCCTGTTAAGGTATACCATCCCAACTCTGAGAGGCTCGCATCCTGATTGGTATAGGCTAGAATGGCCGCCGCTAATGCACTGAGTCCGATAGGCCAACGGATAGATACTTTCAAAGGCAATAGGCCAATGACGATGATGACTGGAATCCATAATGTCCAATCGATATTGAAAATAAAGTGAATTGTATCGGATAGTAAACTATTTTCGTAATTGAGTGGGTACCACTGAGATAGTAATAGATACAACACTGTAGAGATGATGAGTGCTGGAATACCATCTTTAAACATAATGGGAATATTCGTCGATACCTTTGTATGGGTCAAGGCCGCTACAAGAGATGCACTAGAGGATAGTGGACCGTTTCGATCACCAAAGTAAGCACCTGCAATAATGGCACCAACTACGATATTTTCTGGAATACTTCCAGCTCTTGCCATGGTGATGAGTACGATGCCTATCGTTCCTACAGTGCCCAGTGCAGTACCTAACAGCATACTCACTATGGCTGTTATTAAAAAGGCACAGACGATAAAGATGGATGGATCAATTAAATCGATACCTGTGGCGATAATCATAGGAATAACGCCTGCTGCTTGCCACATGGCGATGAGCCAACCGATGAGAAGGAAGATTTGCATCACTATGATGGATGTTTTCGCACCTGTCCAAGATAGGTTTAATAATTCTTTTAGGGCATATCCTTTGCGGTAGAACACGTAGGCCATGATGCTCCATACGACAATCAAGGCATAACCAATAGCGATGCTATTGGCTACGGCTATGAGGATGACGAGAATGGATGCAAGTAGTCCCAAAAGGGGCTCTATATTCCGTGGTATGAGTGTGCGACCCTGTTGGTACCTTAGGAACGCATTTAATATAAGTTGTAACCACTTCATTTTAATCGATAGGAAGTTCTGTTTCGAAGACTTCCTCAGCCGGGCCTGTCATGAGCACCGTGCCATCCTCCAAGTATGAAATATGCAATGTTCCTAAATAGAGTTCCACATCTACTTCGCGGCCTGTTAAGCCCTTTTCAAAGGACATAGCGGCAGAGGCACAAGATCCTGTTCCACAAGCTAAAGTAGCGCCAGCGCCGCGTTCCCATGTGCGCACCTTGATGTGTTTGTCGTTTACCACTTCAATGTAGTTTACATTGGTGTTGGCAGGGAAGGCATCGTGCTTTTCAAGGATAGGGCCTTGTGTTGTAACAGGGGCTTTTGTAATGTCGTCGATGAATACCTCCGTATGAGGCACACCGAGCAATACAGAACTCACTGTTACGGTTTCACCGTTTACATTGAGGTCTACGTCGATAACCTTATCCATGTTTACATTCATAGGAATGTCTTGGGCCTTAAAAAATGGTTTGCCCATGTCTACAGTAACTTGTGTGACTATACCGTTTTCGATAGTCAATGTAGGCTTCATTACGCCAGCTAAGGTTTCAATGGTGAAAGTCTCCTTCGTTGTTTCACCGTGTTCATAAGCGTATTTGGCAAAGCAACGGATGGCATTACCGCACATTTCTGCTTCACTACCATCGGAGTTGATGATGCGCATGCGCACATCACAGGTTTCGGAAGGAACTAGGATAGCAAGACCATCAGCACCAATACCCGTGCGACGATCGCAAAGGCGGATGGCGAGGTCTGTGTAGTCTTTAGACGTCCCTTGTGGGTCGGCAAAGAGGATGAAGTCATTGCCGAGACCATGCATTTTCGTTAATTTCATAAAGTCTCCTATCAATAAGTAAGACTTTCACCATGAAGCCCGTGAAAGTCTCATATGTTTATTATTATATATTCTATATTATAATATTATATCATAAATAGGTCCTAAGCATGGCATGGAATCGTATAAATTTATAGCAAAATAAAGGGAAAATAAGGAAAGCTTACAACGTTTATTGAGAGTTATAGTAAAACAAAAAATGCCCCATATGGGACGGTTATTTAAGGGAGTATAGGTATTTGGATTACTTTATTGTTTAACAGAGAAATGATAAAATAAAGAGTAATGTAGTTAATCGTAATAGAAAGAGGAACACATATGCGAATTCAAGGGATTTCTGGATCTCGTGGCGTTGCAGTAGGCAATGTATATAGATATATTCAAGAGGAAATTTTGTCATTCCTGATTACAATGTAACGGAAGACAAGGTAGAAGAAGAAATTGGCAAGTTTGCAACTGCTATGGCATCTACCTTAAAACAATTGGATACTATTCGTAAAAAAGCGTTGGATGAAATGGGGCCAGAAGAGGCGGCTATTTTTGAAGCGCATATGCAAATTGCTCAAGACCCATCCTTATCTGACGGAATTAAATCCCTTGTTGAGTCTAGCCATATGAATGTGGTAGCGGCTACGGCTCAAACAATTGAAACCTTTGCAAATATCTTTCTCGGCATGGAAGACGCCTATATGCGTGAACGAGGCGCAGATATTAAGGATATCGGTGATCGTTTGATGCGTAATATGTTAGGCATGAACCCTCGCGGTTTATCACATATTTCTGGCGAGGTTATCTTGGTGGCTCATGATTTGGCACCATCTGATACGGCATCCCTTGATAAAGCGGTAGTAAAAGGTATCGTTACGGCAGCAGGTGGCCCTACATCTCATGCGGCTATTATGGCTCGCACCTTAGAGATTCCTGCAGTTATGGGCGTTGGTGATATTGAAAGCTTTGCAGATGGCGATAAGGCAGTCGTTCTTGGTACGGATGGTATCGTGGAAATCAATCCATCTGATGCGGATTGGACGGAGTATACAAATCAAGCGTTGGCGTTCCAAGAAGAGTTAAAACGGTTACGCGAATCCGCTAATCTTGAAGCTACTACCATTGATGGTCATCATGTAGAACTATTCGGCAACATTGGTAAGGCGAAGGATGCTAAACATGCGCTCACTATGGGCGCACAAGGTATTGGTTTGTATCGTACAGAATTCCTTTACATGGAAAATGACGAATTGCCTGCAGAAGAAATACAATTCGAAGAGTATAAAAAGGTAGCCCAAGATATGAAGGGGCAGCCTGTTATTATCCGTACCATGGACATCGGTGGAGACAAGGAATTGAAATGCCTTGATTTACCAAGTGAAATGAATCCATTCCTAGGATATCGCGCTATTCGTATATCCTTAAATCGTCCAGACATCTTTAAGGTACAATTGCGTGCCTTATTACGAGCTAGTGCGTTTGGTGATATTCACATCATGTATCCTATGATTGCTTCCGTTGAGGAAGTGAAGCAAGCGAATGCTATGCTTAGTGAATGTAAGGAGGAACTGGAGGCTGAGGGTAAGGATTTCAACAAGGATATCAAGGTTGGCATCATGATCGAAGTACCAGCGGCAGCTGTTATATCTCCAATTCTTGCTAAATATGTAGACTTCTTTAGTATCGGTACGAATGATCTTTGCCAATACACATTGGCAGTAGACCGTATGAACGAAGCAATTGGTAGCTTGTATCAACCATTGCATCCAGGTGTGTTACGTCTTATTAAGCACGTCATTGATGCTAGTCATGAACAAGGTAAATTTACAGGCATGTGTGGTGAGCTTGCTAGTGATCCTGTGGCGACCATGATTCTATTAGGTCTTGGCCTCGACGAATTCTCCATGACTGCTTCTTCGATTCCTCTTATTAAAAATATCTTGCGTTCTGTTTCCAAAGCAGAATGTGAAGAGGTGGCAAATAAAGCACTTACTATGGACACAGCAGAAGAAATTACAGAATACGCTAAATCTGTATTAGCTGAAAAAGGTTTATTATAATTTTACTTTTGTTAAATAGGATTATTACATAGTAAATAGGATGTAATATACTTGAATTGAAATGCTTGATATTGATACAATATATCTATTAGAACGTATGGATAGGCACCGCCTATCGAGATAGAAAGAGGTTATCATGAAAGAATTAACAGTAGAAATTACTAACGAATCTGGTTTACATGCTCGTCCTGCTACAGCCTTCACACAATTGGCTGCTAAGTTTGCTTCTAAAGTGACTATTGCTGCCAATGGCAAAACAGCGGATGCTAAGTCTATCTTAACTGTATTGACTTTGGGTGCTACAAAAGGTACATCCGTTACATTGACTGCTGACGGTGCTGACGAAGATGATGTACTCGCTGCATTGAGCGAATTCTTAACAACTAACCACGATTAATATTGGGGTAATAAAAAGGACCCTACATTTTGAACTGCACCTCCCAAAATTATGTCTAATTTTTGGGTGCAATTCATTTGTAGAGTCCTTTTTTATTTACCCATATTTGCAAAGCGTTCTACAGCTTTTGTAAAGTCGCTAATGGTTTTTTCTACGTCACCATGTTCGATACCATCTCGTACGCAGTGGTTGATATGTCCTTCAAGAATTACTTGTCCTACTTTATGTAGTGCAGATTTAGCTGCATTAATTTGGCTCAACACATCTTCGCAGGGAATGTCTTCTTCAATCATTCGATCAATAGCTTGCACTTGACCTAAGATTTTACGCAATCGATATATTATACTCTATTTAAAGTTTTTAATACAACTTAATAAGTATAACTAATATGCATTAATCGGTATTTATAGATATATAGTATCGTGCCGTTATAAGATATATTAAATATATTTGTAGTATGAGTGGACGTAAAAACTAGTGTTTTACATATCTTCTTCTTGATTGATGTGATACAATACATTTAATATACTTTATATTTGTATATGTATATAAGGTATTGTATAGATGGCTAGATTATAAACTTATGTTTACATGTGTTTATATTACAGACCTTTAAGAAATAGGTGAAAGAAATGAAAGTATTTCGCTACCTTCGAAACCTAGTTGTATTCGTGGTGGTCATGATTTTGGCTATGTTTATATATGACGGATACCATAGCTTTCAAGGGACAAATCGTGAGAGTAAAGCTCATACACTTGTTGAAAAACAAATAGAACAAAGTGAAGACACGCTCAGTCGTACGGATCGAATTATACGACTGTTTACATTTAGAGATAAAGTACAGATAGCTCTTAATCAACGTGTTTCAAAAGAGCATTGGGTGAAAGGGGATGTTATTCCTGAGTATACAAAAAATGCATTAATCGCTATTGAAGATAAGCGGTATTATAAACATGGAGCTATTGATGTACTCGGTATTATTCGCGCCTTGTACACAAATACCATAGCAGGTGAAACCTTGGAAGGCGGTAGTACTATTACACAACAACTTGTAAAAAATCTGTTCCTTTCCTCAAAGCGCATCATGAGTCGTAAGGTAGAAGAGGCCATCCTCGCTAGCGAGATGGAACATTACTATTCTAAGGAAGAAATTTTAACTATGTATTTGAATACCGTATATTATGGTCATAATTATTATGGTATCTACGAAGCAGCTCACGGATACTTTGGGACGAGTCCCAGTCGATTAACATTGGGGCAAAGCGCTTTGCTCGCTGCATTACCCAATGCACCGTCCTATTTAGATCCTTACACGAACTATGAAGGGGCTAAAGCTCGACAAAAGCTGGTGCTCGAACAAATGGTAGACCAAGGTATGATTACACAAGCCGAGGCAGACTATGCGTATGAACAAGAGTTGGGGCTAATAGAAGAATAATTGAATATATATCTTATAATCTCTGTTGGCTAATTAATAATTGGCTAACAGAGATTTTTTGATACATTTGTGTTATTAAGATGTTTTTTAGAGAGAATTTCGAGCATAAGGAGAGTAGATATTGGATAATGTTGAATTAAAACAGTATGAGCAAGGTAATTTTTCCTCTATTTATATAGGAGCAAAACCTATTATTAAGTTTGCCATGCTTAGACTTGAGAATTTTATATCTTATTATTTGAGGGGACCCGGAGGATTAGACTATAAATCTGAGGTTCATGATGTTGAGTCCTATGCTCGTGAAATTTTTTATATTGAACAGGCTGATGCTAATAAAATAGAAAACTGGATAGTTTATTACGATGATGAACATAATTGTATGGCCATTAGACATTGCTTTTGGAACAAAGCGTTAGATAGAGAACAAATAATGAATGAAGAGTCTTTGCGAGTTGCTGTTAGAGAGCAATGCATTGTGGATTCAATCCCACATATTCAAAATGAGACCGTTATAGGTGTAAATGAAATAGATAAAAATAATATTTTAAATACTATAAATGCCTTCGATACAGCGATATCTGAGATGAATATATTAAAGCTATTTAGCAATGTAGACTACAGTACAGGTGATTATAGAATTTCTAGGTCTTATGATTTAGATGTTCGTATTGAAGCGATTATTAAT
>QWCL01000763.1_pt1 | contig 11247 bp, 7 predicted proteins | sample 1972551 | NCBI WGS metagenome assembly QWCL01 (sample SAMN09866709, study PRJNA288562) | Human oral metagenome isolate term2_saliva, whole genome shotgun sequencing... | isolation source: mouth | host: Homo sapiens | place: USA: California
TGATTATGAACAAACGCTTTACGATTCAATTTCTCTTCATGCTGATGTGTGGCGTCGGCATTTCAAAAGCTCAGCAGCCATTATCTGTAGACTCTGCAGCATTAGAGAAGGTACTAAACACTTATACTTCAGGCATCACAATGCACCGTGTGAAGCTTGATTCCCTACGGCTTTCTCACGACACACTTGCTGTCTATGCATCTCCTAACTATGCTTATGTTTCCTTTACCGCATCCAGATGCAAGACCATCTACGAAGACTTAAAACGCAATCTCCCACAAACGATGCAGCCCTATCAGCTTGCCGTCTATGCAGGAGACCAGAATATAGAAGAACTTATCCCGCGCTTCTTTCAATCAAAGGCCAATAAGCCTCAGGCCTTTACCTACGCCCCATGTACTCCTTTGGTTGAAAATCTATCGCGTCCCTATACTATTTCCAACGGACTTTCAGGCAAACACATTGCCATGTGGCAAAGCCATGGACTCTATTTTGAGGCAGGTCGCAACCGTTGGCAATGGCAACGAGCCCGCATGTTGCAAACCGTTGAAGACAAATATACACAGCAATATGTGCTCCCCTACCTCATTCCTATGCTCGAAAACGCAGGCGCCTACGTCTTGACTCCTCGTGAACGTGACACCAATCCTTTCGAAGTGATTGTCGACAATGATGGTGTAATGGCGCAAAATCACTATACGGAAACCACAGGCGACCATCCTTGGCAAAATGGATTGAGTGCAGGCTTCGCCTATCTGCACAAAGAATATCGCGATTTTCAAAATCCATTTCGCGAAGGAACTTATCGTATGGTTTCCACAACCCAACGCAAGAAGGCTGTAAGTACAGTCTGTTGGCAGCCAACCATACCTGAAACGCGCGACTATGCCGTGTATGTGGCCTATGCTTCTTTACCCAATAGCGCCACGGATGCACATTATACCATCGTTCATAGCGGTGGAACAACAACACTTTCTATCAATCAACAGATGGGAGGTGGCACCTGGATATACCTCGGCACCTTTCATTTCAATGCAGGAACCACGGCCAAAGTGACGCTGACAAACTACTCTAAACAACCCAACACGATAGTAACAGCCGATGCACTACGCTTAGGTGGTGGCATGGGAAACATCGCTCGAACCACCAACGGAGACAGTATTGCCTATGATGGAAAGATAGATCGCAAGATAGGCTATAAGCCTCGCAATGCCTATCAGCCTGCTTTGACCTACCCTTATATTACCAGCGGTTATCCAAGATATTTGGAAGCAGCACGCTATTCCATGCAATGGGCAGGTATTCCGGATAGCATTTACTCGCCATCTCATGGCTTAGATGACTATAGCGACGATTATAAATCACGCGGACAATGGGTAAACTATCTCGCCGGGGGCACGAAAGCATGGCCTGAAGGCAAAGGCTTAAACATTCCGATTGACTTATCTTTCGCCTTCCATAGCGATGCAGGAACCGTTTATGGGGACTCTATCATCGGCACATTAGGCATTTATGATACCCAAGCCTATCACGGACGATTTGCTGACGGCAGTAGTCGTGTAGCCAATAGAGGCCTTTGTGACCTTGTGCAATCTTCGATTGTGCACGACATTCGCAGCCTTTTCGAACCGAAATGGAGCAGGCGTGGCATGTGGGATCAACGTTATTTCGAAGCATGGACTCCACGTGTTCCAGCCATGTTGCTTGAGCTGTTGTCACATGAAAACTTTGCCGACATGCGCTATGGGCACGATCCTCGCTTCCAATTTGCAGTCAGCCGAGCCATATATAAAGGTATTTTGAAGTATCTAAGTGACGCTTATGGCTATCGCTATGTCGTTCAACCACTTCCCGTTTGCAATTTCTCTATCACCCCTATCAAGGCCAATCGCATACAGCTGGAATGGGAGGCAACGCCTGATTCGTTAGAACCGACAGCCAAAGCCACCCAATATGTTGTTTATAAACGCATGGGAGAAGGGGGCTTTGACAATGGAACAATCGTTACGAAAAACAGATTTGAAACGACAATTCCTTATGATAGTATTGTCAGTTTCAAGGTTTGCGCACTCAATGTAGGCGGAATCAGCTTCCCTTCTGAAATCCTAAGTGCAGGTTTTTCAAGTCAAACCACAGACAAACCCCTATTGATAGTAAATGGTTTTGACCGTCTAAGTGGCCCGGATGACTTCTGTAGTAGTGACGACGAATGGGCTGGTTTCTTAGCTGAAGAGGATAATGGCGTGCCCTATAATGGGCAAATTTCTTACGTAGGAAAGCAGAAAGAATTTCGCCGTTCTATGCCTTGGACAGACGATGATGACTCTGGATTTGGAGACAGTCAGGCCGACTATGAGCGTATTTCCATTGCCGGAAACACATTTGATTACCCATATCTGCATGGTGAAGCCATGTTGAAGGTGGGTCATAGCTTTGTTTCTGCGTCTAAAAATGCCGCTATCGCCAAAGCGATGTTCGACACTAAGCGCTATGCTGCCATTGACCTCATTATAGGAAAGAATAAACAATCAAAGCTCGGACGCCTGCAACCTCAACGCGAACTCAGTTTCAAGACGTTCTCTCCTGCCTTGCAACAAGCTATCACCGACTATTGTAAAGCAGGCGGAAGCCTATTTGTTTCGGGAGCATATCTTGGCACTGACCTATGGAGAAACCCTCTATCAACGCCTCAACAGCAAGATATTGACTTTACAAAACACATCTTAAAATACCAACTACGCAATGATAAAGCAGCCGTAACAGGTAGACTTTCCACCATTGTTTCACCATTGACAAATGATGTTTTGACATTGGATTACGCTGCAAAACCTAACACAAGATGCTATGCAGTGGAGTCACCCGATGCGATAGAACCAACAGATTCATGCGCTTATACAGCTTTCCGCTACCCTGAAAACAATAAGAGTGCGGGCATAGTCTTTGGTGGTAATCAGACAGACCATTGGCGAACAGTGGTATTGGCGGTGCCATTTGAAACCATCATCGAAAGTAAAGAACGAACAAAATTGATGCAAATGATACTAAATTATTTGCTTCAACCTTCACGTTTTTGAAATCTTTTTGCTACCATTGTAGTCGCATTTGAAATGATAATGGCTGTAACAGCATTGCAAACCAATACAAATCATGCACTCGTATGGTTCATTTTGCAAGACCAACAGCGTCATTTCATGCTGTAAAATGGCACAAACCGCGACAGCCTGCCAAAGTCCTTATAAACAAAGGGATATGAGGAGGTGGCAAGAAGGCTGTTTCAGTAATATTTTAGAACTATCAAACCATAAATAAAAGAAAACGACATGCAGAACAAAAAACATGTAGTAGACTGTTTTATTCCAATGGCTTCAGCAGAAGCTTTGAATAAAACGTTGGCTGGATTGCAAAATGATGAACTTGTAAACCGCATCATCATTTTACAGACAAACGATGAAAACATAACAGGCGTTGACGGCGTACTGAAGATTGACACACTGAAAAGCAGTGATACCATGCGTAAGATTGCCATGGCAGCAGAGGCTCCCTATACACTTGTTTATATGAAAGAGCAATATATGGAAATGGGACTTTATGCCTTGGAACGCATGGTTCGGATTGCTGACTATACGGATGCGGTCATGACTTATGCCGACCATTACAACATCTCGGCAGAGGGATTACGCAGCGAAGCACCTGTCATCGACTATCAACAAGGTAGTTTGCGCGATGACTTTGATTTCGGTTCAGTGTTGCTTTTCCGTACTGATGCCTTGAGAGCGGCTGCTAAACAGATGACCGAGTCTTATCAAGCAGCTGGTTTCTACGACCTCCGTCTGAAACTTTCTGTAAATGGTCGCTTTGAACATATCAACGAATATCTTTACAGCGAGGTGGAACTTGACAACCGAAAGACTGGAGAAAAGCTCTTCGATTATGTTGATCCGCGCAACCGCGCCTCACAAATTGAGATGGAAGCAGTGGCAACCAATCACCTGAAAGCCATCGGAGCATACTTGAAACCAGAGTTTAAGCAGGTTGACTTAAAGGCTGAATCGTTCCCTGTTGAGGCTTCAATCATGATACCTGTACGCAACAGAATACGAACGATTCGCGATGCAATTGAAAGCGCGTTAAGCCAAAAGACCAACTTCAAATATAATGTCTTTATTGTGGAAAATGGGCCTGATTATCACTCAACTGATGGCACAACAGAAGCTATTGAGGAGTATAAAGACGACGAACGCGTAGTTCATCTCATCCCTAACCGCCGCGATATAGGTGTTGGTGGCAGCTGGAATATGGCAGCAAACCATCCACAATGCGGCCGTTTTATAGTGCAGTTGGATAGCGACGACGTTTATTCTGATGAACACACCCTACAAAAATTCGTCGATGCCTTTTATGAACAACAATGTGCAATGGTAATAGGCACGTATATGTTGACTGATATCAATCGCCAAATGCTACCTCCTGGTAAGATTGATCATCGCGAATGGACACCAGAAAATGGTCGAAACAATGCACTCCGCATCAATGGTTTAGGTGCGCCTCGTGCCTTCTTTACTCCTATTTTGCGCGAAGTGAAACTGCCAAATGTTAACTATGGTGAAGACTATGCCTTGGGTTTAGCCATCTCTCGCAACTATCAGATAGGCCGAATCTATGACGTTTTGTACTATTGTAGACGTTGGGATGACAACTCAGATGCCGCATTAAGTGTTGAGAAAGAAAACAGAAACAACACCTATAAAGACCGCATCCGCACCTGGGAACTATTGGCCCGTCTGAAAAAGAATAAAGAACAAAAAGATTAATTCATTCATAAACCACGGAGGGAGCAGCCTAAACAGCACTCCCTCTATCTAAACTTTGTAAAGCATTCAATACACTGCATCACATGAAAACTAATCATGCATCCCCTTGGTTGTGGGTTCCGACATTATATTTTGCTGAAGGTATACCCTATTTTATCGTCAATAGTATCTCTGTAACGATGTTTACGAAGATGGGAGTACCCAATGGTGAGATGGCACTTTTCACGAGTTTACTCTATCTGCCGTGGACAATCAAACCATTATGGAGCCCATTTGTTGATATCTTGAAAACCAAACGATGGTGGATTCTATGTATGCAGTTGCTCATGACAGCCGTCTTTGTGCTCACCACCTTAAGCATTCCACATCCTGACAAAGCTACAATAGCAGCGGGGTCCACCCCAATTTCACTATTCACCTTCACCTTAATCCTGTTTGTTATCACAGCCTTTGCCTCGGCAACACATGACATTGCTGCAGATGGATTCTACATGTTGGCGCTCAATCAGCAACAACAGAGCTTCTTTGTTGGTATCCGAAGCACGTTCTATCGCCTGTCATCAATCTTTGGTCAAGGTATTTTGGTGTATATAGCCGGCTATATTGAGCGCACAACACAAAACATTCCACTCTCTTGGACGCTTACCATGACCATCACTTCGGTATTGTTTGCACTAATCAGTCTTTATCATATCTTCATTGTTCCAAGGCCTAAAACCGATCAAAGACATCTCAACAATAACCCAGATAAACACGCAGCACAAGAGATATGGACAGACTTTGTACGAACCTTTGTTACATTTTTCAGCAAACCCGGTGTGCTATTAGCCATCGTTTTCATGTTACTCTATCGACTTCCAGAGGCTTTTCTACTCAAAATGGTCAATCCTTTCTTATTAGATCCGATTGAAAAAGGCGGCCTAAACTTAGCCACTACTGAGGTAGGAATCATCTATGGAACGATTGGCGCATGCTTCCTGACATTAGGAGGAATTATCGGAGGCTTTGCTTCTTCACGCTGGGGACTAAAGAAATCATTATGGCCGATGGCGATATTCATTACACTTCCGTGTGTAACCTTCCTTTATATGAGCATGACACGCCCCGAGAATGTTGTCGTCATCAGCACGTGTGTAGCCATCGAACAATTTGGATATGGCTTTGGTTTTACAGCATATATGCTTTATATGATGTACTTTTCAGAAGGTGAATTCACGACAGCCCATTATGCCATCTGTACGACTTTCATGGCCTTGAGCATGATGATTCCGGGCATGTTTGCAGGATATTTGCAGGAGCGGTTAGGCTATGAAGGCTTCTTCTGGTTAGTAATGGTCTGCTGCTTGGCTACGATTGCAGTAACTATCATTGTGAGAAAGCAGGTCGATGTTCAATATGGCAGAAAGACAAACGAGGTTGAATAAATGAAGAAAATAGTTTTATTGTTGCTTTCATGCTGGCTATTCATGGGCTTTGCACAGGCTAAGGTGTTGACAGGAATTGAGGTTTTGAAACGTCAAGACTTTAAGATATTGGCAGGAAAACGTGTGGGCTTGGTTACAAACCCTACAGGAGTAGACAACGAACTGCGCTCAACGATTGACGTTTTACATGCTGCAAAGAATGTGAAATTGGTGGCATTATTCGGTCCTGAGCATGGAGTGCGTGGCAACGCACATGCTGGAGACAAGGTTGGTAACGCCAAAGACGAACGTACAGGCCTACCCATCTATTCACTTTATGGCACACAACGTGAACCAACCGATGAGATGTTGAAAGATATAGACATCTTAGTCTATGACATTCAAGACATCGGATGTCGGTCGTTTACCTATATAAGCACGCTGGGAAACATCATGAAAGCCGCTGCAAAACATAACATTAAAGTGGTTGTTTTAGACCGCCCTAATCCTTTGGGAGGCTTGAAAATAGAGGGCAATCTGACAGAAGAGGATTGCCAATCGTTTGTGAGTGCCTTTAAGATTCCTTATGTTTATGGGCTCACCGTGGGCGAGTTGGCCATGTTGTTGAATGGTGAACACATGTTAGGCAAACCCTGTATGCTCGAAGTAGTGAAGATGAAGGGGTGGAAACGAAAAATGGATTACAATGCAACAAAGCTGAAATGGGTTCCCGTTTCTCCACATATTCCACAGGCAGAAGCTGCACCTTTCTATGCCATGACAGGCATTGTGGGCGAATTAGACAGTCTAAACATCGGCGTAGGCTATACACTTCCGTTCCAACTATTGGGCGCTTCGTGGATAGATGCAGACAAATTTGCAGATGATATGAATGCACTACAGCTGCCAGGACTATTGTTTCGTCCCATCCACTATGTTCCTTTCTATGGTAAACAGAAAGGACAAGCCTTACAAGGAGTTCAGATCTATTTCACCGATTATGCCAAAGCAAGACTCTGTGACGTTCAGTTCTATGCCTTGCAAGTGTTGAATCAGCGCTATCCTTCACACGATATCTTAGGTGAATCGGGACAACGTACGACCATGTTTGATAAAGTTTGTGGCTCAAAAGTCATCCGCACGCGCTTCTTACAGCGACATAACTGGCAGGATGTAGTGGGCTATTGGGACAAAGACATCATGCCTTTCAAGGCACTTTCGAAGAAATACTACCTATATAAATAAACAAATGACTACAAAGAAAACAAGCCGTATTGAAGCGGTGGACATCTTAAGAGGAATCACCATAGCTGGAATGATTCTCGTAAACAATCCGGGCGGTCAACCCGTCTATACGCCTTTGGAGCATGCTGAGTGGCTGGGACTGACACCAACAGACTTGGTCTTCCCTTTCTTTATGTTCATCATGGGCATCACAACCTATCTATCCTTGCGTAAATATAACTTTGAATGGTCTTGGACATGCACACGAAAAATCATCAAACGTGGCATACTTCTCTATGTGATTGGTATTGGCATCAGTTGGATTATGATGTTTTCTCATGGGCTATTCAATGCAGAAAACGCAACACTTCCCTTGCTGTCGCGCATTGTAGTGTCGGCAAACGTCTTTGATCACATACGATTAGTTGGTGTGTTTCCACGTTTAGCCTTCTGCTATATTCTGGCTTCTTTCGTGGCAATCTCTATGAAACATAAGTATATTCCCTATTTCATTGGTGCACTCTTTGTAGGATATTACTTGATATTATGCTATGGAAATGGATTTGCCCACGATGCATCGAACATCTGCAATGTTATAGATGAGGCTGTTTTCGGACGTCAACATTTATATCAATGGGATATTCCCGACCCCGAAGGATTACTGAGTAACCTTCCTGCTTTAGGTCATGTGTTAATAGGATTCTGCGTGGGACGGAGTTTAATGTCTGCTGCATCAATCAATGAAAAGATTGAAAAACTCTTCCTTTTTGGTGCATTACTGACATTTGCAGGCTTCCTTTTAAGCTATGGTTGCCCAATCAGCAAGAAACTTTGGACCCCAACTTTCGCACTGGTTACTTGCGGTTTGGCTTCAACAACATTAGCCATGCTGAGCTGGGTCATCGACAAAGAAGGCCACAAAAACAGTGCCATCACCTTCTTTAGAGTCTTTGGTGTAAATCCCTTAGCACTTTATGTATGGGCAGACTTGTTGCTGATTCCGTTATCAATCCTACCTATTTGCGGTAAACCGATACAGGCGTGGGTATTCACCGACATGCTACAGCCATGCATAGGAACACAAAATGCTGCACTGGCTTGGGCGTTATTGTTCGTATTCCTCACATGGAGTAGCGGCTATTATCTATACAAGAAACAAATATTTATCAAATTATGATACTTTTAGCTGATAGTGGTTCAACCAAGACCGATTGGTGTTTAGTGGACCAAAAGAATAGTGTGACAAAGGTAAGAACGGCAGGAATCAATCCATTCTTCCAGAGTTCAGAAGAGATAGCAAATGAATTGGCTACACACTTAGTACCCCATTTGCCAACAACACATCTTGACTCCGTCTATTTCTATGGTGCTGGTTGCACGAAAGAGAAAAGCCCAATAGTGGCTGAAGCATTAAAAAAGCAATTTGAAATCACGGGAGCTTGTGAGGTGGCTACAGACATGTTGGCAGCAGCACGAGGTCTATGTGGCCACCAACCGGGCATTGCCTGTATCATGGGTACAGGGAGTAATTCATGCGCTTATGATGGAAAGGACATCACAAAGAACGTTTCTCCATTAGGCTTTATCTTAGGGGATGAAGGCAGTGGGGCTGTATTGGGAAGGACATTAGTGGGCGATGTACTGAAGAATCAATTGCCGAAAGACATTGTCGAAGCCTTTCATGCAGAATATGGACTTAGCAATGCCGATATCATTGACCATGTGTATCGCCAGAAATTCCCTAATCGTTTCTTGGCAAGTTTCGTTCCTTTCCTGGCGAAACACATTGAAAATAAAGCCATTTTTGATTTGGTAAAGGAGAACTTCCGTCGCTTCTTAGTTCGCAATGTGAAGCAATATCAGGGTTGGGAACACCTGCCCATAGGCTTTGTTGGCTCTATTGCATACTATTTTCAGCAACCTTTAAAAGAGGCCTTAGAAGCAGAACACATGACCATTGGCAAGACAATTCAGGCACCAATGGAAGGACTTATCGCCTATCACACTACTAAAGTATAAAGCTTATGGCATTCATAAAGATTTCAGAACAGCCGTCTCTCTATGACAATTTAGAGAAAAAGAGTGTCCACGAATTATTAGTTGACATCAACCAGGAGGACAAAAAGGTGGCACTTGCTGTTGAAGCAGCAATCCCACAGATTGAGAAACTGGTTGAAGCCGTAGTCCCACGGATGCAGAAGGGAGGTCGCTTATTCTATATGGGTGCCGGAACAAGCGGTCGGTTGGGTGTGCTTGATGCTTCAGAAATACCACCCACATTCGGTGTTTCGCCAACGCATATCATTGGATTAATTGCAGGTGGTGACACCGCACTACGCAATGCAGTTGAAAATGCAGAAGATGATGAATACCGAGGATGGGAAGAACTGGAAGCTTATCATATCAATAAACTCGACACTGTGGTAGGAATTGCAGCATCAGGAACTACTCCTTATGTTGTAGGGGCATTGAAACATGCTCGTGAAAAAGGTATTCTTACAGGCTGTATCACAAGTAATCCAGATTCGCCCATGGCCGAAGCATGTGACATCCCCATAGAAATGGTTGTAGGACCAGAGTTTGTTACGGGAAGTTCAAGAATGAAATCAGGCACAGGACAAAAGATGATTCTGAACATGATTTCAACAAGTATCATGATAAAGTTAGGTCGTGTGAAAGGAAACCGCATGGTAAATATGCAACTGACGAACAAGAAACTCATCGATCGTGGCACTCGAATGATTGTAGAGGAACTTGGCCTTGACTATGACCATGCCAAGCGATTGCTACTGATGTATGGTTCAGTCAAGAAAGCAGTTGAGGAAGTTCATAAAACAAAAGGAAAATAAAAGGACTATATTCAAATTCAAGAAAAATAAAAACGACTGATTGTTTATCTTCAATCAGTCGTTTTTATATTCCATATTAATGGAGTAAGCTCATTACCTTTTCAAAGTATCGTTGCGTCTTTTTAATGCTAAAATGAATGCCACCATTCCATGCTCTAATCGCAGTTTCAATATCATTCAGCGGATTATAGTGTGACTGAATTAATAGAAACATCTCGTTCGACTTCGCAATATTGAAACGATCGGATAACTTAAAGCGCTTTTTGCTCTTACGTTTTTTCAGGATTTGATTACACTCAGCAACCAAAACAGGAGTTATCTGCAATACACCTACAGAAGAACCACTCTTAGCCCGACTATTTCCTTTGCTCTCAACATGAATGATTGCGTTGATAACAGGATTCCAATCTACTTCATTAGCATTCTCCGTTTGTTCTGCTGCACAGCAGTACATAGGGAAAAACATAAAAATACTAAAAATCAACAATACGATCTTTTTTCTTTTATCCATATTTGTTTTTTTATGGAACCTGAGTAAAATAAATATGATATACTCGCGATTTTGGCATATAAGAAACAAAAAGCCAATAATCTCAGTCCCGTTAAATACTAAGTATAGTACCATAAAAGATGTACTATCCTTTTTATTCTACGCCTGCAAAGATACAATATTTTAGGTTAACAGGCAAACAAAAGCTCACATGAAATATTAAAATATATAAAAGAATGATACACACAACCAAGCAATCACCAGCAACTTTTCCCTTTAAAAACAAATCTTTCAGCTGTTTTGTTGAGTGAGGATTATAGGTGAAATACTCAAAAAGAACCCCTTTATACTTGAAAACACTATAAGTACCAACGAACTAATTAGCCCCCTCTGATTGTGAATTACCTTAAAATTAGTATCTTTGTACTATCAAACACAACATAAATATTTTCACGTTTTGTACCTAAAGA
>QWCL01000764.1_pt1 | contig 11244 bp, 2 predicted proteins | sample 1972551 | NCBI WGS metagenome assembly QWCL01 (sample SAMN09866709, study PRJNA288562) | Human oral metagenome isolate term2_saliva, whole genome shotgun sequencing... | isolation source: mouth | host: Homo sapiens | place: USA: California
TCATTAAATATTGAACTGTATAGGTGTAGTATTTTTATATATCAAAATAATGTTGTGTTTTCGCTTGCAAAGAATTGAGAATTTATATAAAATACGAAGTAAATAAGTGTTGACAAGGTGATTGAAATGTTGCTATCATTGACAGACAGACAGACAGACAGAGGTAAGTCTGTCTTATTTGAATACATTTTTTATAACAGACAATGAAGGAATCCTATCTATCAAAGATAGGTATTTCTTTGTTGTCTGTTTTTGTTTGTTTGAGAACCTTGAAAATGACCCATAAAAACTCTAAGGAGGTATGCATTTTAAAAGAATGAAAGGTCAGTAATCGGCTAATGTTACAATATTATGTGATTTTTTGCGTAAAGTAGTATGACATAAATGAAGTGGAATAGGAAATTTGATAAAAGGTACTATTCTTTTCTAAAGTTTAGTAACCAAGAAAGAAGGAGGAAATATGGAAACTATAAGAAGAAGTCTTTTTGGATATCACAAAAAGGAAGTAGAGGATTTAGTGGGAAAGTTGGAGCAAGAGAATAAACTTCTCAAACAAGAACTTACTGGGAAATCAGAAGCGATTGAACAGTTGAATGCTCAATTATATAAATATCGCTCTCAAGAAGAATTAATTAGCGAAGCAATCATTGATGCAAAACAGCTATCCAAGCAATTGGTAGAGGAAGCGAAACAACAAGCAACAGAGATGATTGATGCTGCGAATAAAACAATATCAGATGAGTTTGAGCGATTTAATCAAACGATGGATACGTTAAATGAAATGAAGAACAAAGTTGTGGCTCAGAAAGCCGAGTTATCGAAGGAATTGCAAGAACTCTTATTGCGTTATAAAAATGCGTTTGAAACCTCAGAGACGGAGGACTTTACTCGTATAAAAGAACATTTAGAGGAGGAGATTGCTCAGTCAGAAAAAGTTTTTGAGAGTTCTAAACAAGTTATTTATATTCCTGATGTGATTCAAAATCATCATTAAAACGAAAAAACTAAATTAGAATTAAGAAAGGAAGTAAGCGTGTGAAAAAAGAAAATACAGGGCAACAAAAGCAAATATATTCTATCCGTAAAAATAAAGCGTACGGTGCAAGTTCAGTATTAATTGGATTAATGGGGTCAGCATTTTTGCTGAGCGGATTGGCACCTGCGGTTCAAGCTGGAGAACAGGAGAGTAAACCAGAAACAAAACCGGCAGATGGATCAGCTGTGAATGGAACAAATGCTCCAACTATTGAAACGAATCATCTTATTATTGCGTCTCAACCAAAAGAAAGTGATCCTAAATCGGAATCAACATCTACAGATAATCCGAAATCAAATGTGGAAAATGCTCAAACGAATGAAACAAAGCCGGTAAATAGCGAATCGTCTCAACCAAAAGAAGAACCAGCTGCATCGGTTAAGCCAACAGAGGGAGCAAAACCAGCTGAAGAGACAACTCCTTCTAAACGAGCAGTAAGTATTGTCTATAAAGTACGCTATGTAGATCGTAAATCTCACAAAGTAGTTCATGAAGTAACGAAGACGAAAACCGTAGAAACTACTGAAGCGAAGGCAAAAGCTAGCGTAACAGAAATTGGTGGTGAACTGGCAAATGATAGTCAATTAGAAAACTATTATGTTCCAGATGGCAATCCAACAACAATGACAAAAGAAATTGTTGAAGGAGCAGACAATGTTTTTGAATACGAAGTAGAAGGCTTTGGAGAAGCAGAAACACCTAAAGAACGTACCGTTGCTCTTAAATATACGGTAGAATATGTTGATAAAAAGTCTGGTCTTGTCTTAGCAAGCGAGGAAAAGGAAGAAAAAGTCTCTACAACAGAAACAGTAGCGAAAAAAGAAGTAACAATTCAACCTTCACTTGCTACAAATGAAAAACTAAAGGACTGGGTTCTTTCAAAAGATGCACCAGCTAGTCAAAAACTTACCTTAACAGAAGGCACTGTCGGAAAAGTAACGTTTAAACTTCAGAATTCTGAAGGCGGAAAAGTGAGAAATAAACGGCACCAAGAAACTCCTAATATAGATGGACAACCATACTTAACACTGGAAAATTACACGCCAGGATGGGAAAGTAGAGAATCTATGACTTTTCTTGGAAATGGTCAAAATACTTATAAAATTGTGTATAAGGCTGGTGCCTCAAGACTTCCAAATAATAATATAGAAACAGATGTCGAATTGACCCAAGGAGCAAAAGATTTAGGATTTACGTTGGATACAACAAATGGGTTTTTGACTACAACGTTAACCCCTACAAGATCCATGAAGGGGACTTATGAGGTTGGTTTTTATGTTAAGTCAAATCCAAACATTAAAGTGTCAGGAACTATAACCATTACCGTAAATGAACATTATGGTTTTATGATTATGAATGATCAGGGATATGATTATGTCCCTTATTTTTCAAATGCTAGTAGTACAAGTAGTTATCTTACTCAGCAAGATGGTAATTACAGCAATTACAGAGATAGCAATTACGGCGGAGATTTACGAAACGAAACACCATTTTATCGCACGAACTCCAGTTCTCGGCAATACTTAGTTGATTATGTAGAAAATAATTATCCGAAAGCAGAAGTTACTATTGATGGACTTCGCATGCCTTCGACACCATTTGGTTATTTTATGCCTGATGCGAGGAAGAGAGTTAGTGATGCTAATCAAGATACGAAACGTTATTATACAATGTTGCCAATATTTGCTCCAATGGATCGTTCAAAAGATTTTGCTAATAATGATAAACAAGGGTTATCAATTACAAAATTTACAGTTTTAGAAGCATCCGATGGAGTGGAAGCTAAGTTAATAGATTTGAGACATGATAAGGCTCCAGATAAGGGTGTTTATAGCAATAATCGGGATTTTCAAACGGTGGCATTGTATAATAACGACGAATCATATAATTCATGGTCGGATTATATTAATACGCCATATTATCTTCAATTTACGAAATTGCCTAAAGATGCAGGTAATTATTTCGCAACTGTTGAAATAACAGACAATTTAGGGCTGACTAAAAAAATCAGATTAAACTTTACAACTTATGAAAATTCTATTTCTGGTAGCAGATCTTACGGTCAATTTGGAATATCTTACGCTTTAACTACAGCAGATGCCCTATTTGAAGCAAAGAAGGAATATGTTGATGAGAAGAATGGAACGGTTACGATTCCTACATCTAATAAGGAACAAATCTTAGGGAAAGTAGTTCTTAATAAAGAGAATGCCTATATACAGCCGAATGAATTCCCTCCTGGTATTGAGTTAAGAACGATTGAGGGAAAAGTTGATGAGCAAGGACATCCAACTGAAGCGTATGTAGTTAAAAAAGAGAATGTTAAGATCCCCCCTGCCTCATATTCGTTTAAAGTAACAGCAAGAGATGGGCACTTTCAAGAGGGAGGAGTTCGTTCGTTTAACTTTGATGTTGTAGATGCCATTAATCCAATAGCTGATCAGCGTTGGAGGGAATCATCTGTTCCAACTCCGATTCCTGTTTCCATGGAGAATGGTTCGAAAATTACAGGAATTCGTGTAGAAACAAGTGGAGGATATGCTGTTTTTGAGGGGAATCCTAATGATTCGAACATCTCTATTTATGGGTTGAAGCGAACTACAGAAAAGCAAAATGCCCGTGTGTATGTAACTTTTACGGATGGAGATGGGAAAACACATACAACGTTCACAGATTTTAAATATGAAATTGAACCGAATACGGTAGATGATTTAGCAGTAACAGTTACTAATTCAACTCAAGAAATTTCTGAGGGTGGTACATGGCAAGATATGGTTATTACGACAACTCCAAGTGAAGGAGTGACGATTAAAGTTGATAAGACAAAACTTCCGATAGGAACACGAGTTGTTGGCAATGTTATTAAGGGAAAAGGTCTCTATGAAGGGGTTTATGAGATTCCTATCTTAGCAGTAAAAGGAGATACTGTGAAGTCGACAGCGGTACATTTAACTGTGAAACCAGGAGAATTTGTCGTTCCGCCAGAAACTGTAGAAGTTGAGGTACTTTCTAATGATATTAAAGCAATCACAACAGGAGAAAATGGGGAAATAGTGAAGACTCCAGTACCTAGATATGGATTACACATACCGAAAGGTGCAAAAGTAACCTATAGTGATAGAGGATACTACTTTTCAGGCTCGGGAATGGAAATTAGTCAAGATGGAACTGAAATTACCGGGACGCCAAGCAGGGTAGGAGAATATACTCTTAATGCCATTGCTAGTTGGAGAGCTTCAAATGGAGTTACTCGTACCGCCACAACTACTTATAATATTAATGTAACAGGATTAACGCCAAGTCTTACTATTAGTTCAACAGCTCAACCAGAACATCCGACGGATGCATACACGGATAGTTCTTATCGATTGATTGCACCACTGGGTTCTCCAATCCCTACAATTACAATAAAACAAGAACCTCATTCAAGATTGGATGTTGGTGGCTTACCAGAAGGTTTGCAGTATTCGTATGATGAAGCGACTCATACTGGTACGATTACAGGAACTCCAACCAATATGTATTATCGAGGATATGTTCATAATATTGGAGTCTCAACCCGTTTAGATTATAACCTAGTACGAAGCGGTGAGCCTGATTCTATTGAAAAAAGGATTTATATTGAAGTCGTTCCTGAAACATCAGGACTTGAAATTAACCCTGCGGAACAGACGTTTAATGCAAACGAAAATATGCCTCCGATTACGGTGTCCGGGGTTGATAGCCGTGCGACAGTTGAATTAGATGGAGCGCCAGAAGGAGTAAGTTATAACAAGATTACTCGTCAAATTACAGGAACTCCAACAAGTGGAGTAGGTGATTACTCTTTCAATGTACGGGCAATTATGCCAGAAAGTACTGGTGGTGCAGTGACAACCAAGGGAGTTACTCTTCACGTGCGTGCAATAGAACCAAGCTTGTCGGCTACTCCAAGTGCGGCCACTGTGGAGGCTACTAATAGAATGCCAGACATTACTATTACGAAAGACCCACTTTCTGAACTTGCTACACCAACAGTAACGATTGCAGGAATTGGAGAGTCTAGACCATTATCAGAACTTGGATTGAGTTATGATACAACTTCAAGAACGATTACAGGTACACCGACAGTTGTAGGGCACCATACCATTCATTTATCTACAACTCTGTCACGACGTTATACAGGGGAGTATTCTGGTGTTACAAAAACGCTTGATATCCCAGTGACAGTGAATGCTAAGAGTTTTGACTTAAATATAACTAATCAAACACAAACAAAGACGGTTCTATCACCAATTGATCCAGTCGTGTTGACAGTGCCAGAGGGGATAAATCTAACGGTCGATACGGATGCATTACCTCCGGGTGTTACATACAACGAAGAGAACAAGAGAATTGAAGGTACTCCGTCTAGGGTAGGCACTTATAATATTACAGTTACAGCAAGACCAAATGGAATAACTGGTAATAACAAAACTGCGACTGTAACGATTCAAGTAAATCCGTTAGAAGCAACAATTGGAATTACGCCTAGAGAGCAAACCGTTCAAGTTGGAACTGAAATAACTCCGGTAACTGTAACACCGAATACACATGCCAGTGTCTATGGAACGGATGCGCTTCTTAATGCAGTTAGCGGGAATGCTTCTGGAGTTGCTGAATCGAATATTGTTAATTATTTCTTAGGTGTATACGGTTTAACTTACAATCCTACAAATCATACAATTACAGGAACACCAACAAAGACTGGACGTATTGCATTTACTTTCATCGCACGCAATAGTGCTGATTTAGGTGGTAAGGAAGCCAGAGAAACATTCACGTTGAATGTAGTGGAATCTCTTTCTAAGATTCCTGTCATTACAGAAGCTCATGAAGGTTCCAATGTGGTTAAGGGAAGCGGTGTTGCAGGAGCGACAGTAACCGTTACACTTCCAACTGGAGATGAGAAAACAGCTCTAGTTTCAGGAGATGGATCATGGAGTGTGGATACTACATCACCACTTGGAAAAGGACAAAGCATCTCTGCTCGTCAAAAAGAAGTTAATAAAACAATGAGTAATGATATTAGTGCTACTGTAGTTGCAAATGCTGGACTAGAATTATCTAAGGAACCAATAGTAGATGCAATTATTGAAGGTGCTACAACGATTACAGGTAAAGGGGAAAATGGTTCAACCATTAATGTTACACTTCCAAATGGTACTGTTAAAACAACTACAGTAACAGATGGAAGATGGACAGTTACATTAGAAAGTCCTGTAGCAAAAGGTGATAATATTCTTGTTTCACAAACGCAACCAAATAAAGCTACGAGTCCGTCAGTTTCGGCAACGGCAGTTCCTACGATTACAAAAGGGGACAAAGGTGAGGACGGAGCAGCTGGTAGAGATGGTATTTCACCAGAAGTAAGTATTGTAGAAGACTCAGAGGGAAATCATGTTATTACGATTACCCAACCTGGTAAGACACCAATTACTACAAAAGTTAAGAATGGACGAGACGGTCGTACGCCAAAAGTTGCTATAACACCAATTTATGAAGATTCTACACAACCTAGAACTAGAAGAGCAAGAAGTGTAGATTCTCAACCAACACGTAAACAAATTGGAATTCATATTACAGTTTATTATGATAACAATAATAGCGGAAGCTATGACAATGGGGATGAAGTAATTAGTGAAGAGGATATCTATGACGGATTAGACGGAAATAACGGACAAGATGGAAAAGATATCTTAAGTGGCACAAGCGACCCAACGTCAGAAACAGGAAAAGAAGGTGACAAATACGTCAATACGACAACAGGCGACATCTTCGTTAAGAAAAATGGACAATGGGAACGCGAAGGCAACCTCAAAGGACCAAAAGGCGATAAAGGGGAAGATGGAGCAACTGGAGCAGCCGGACAAAATGGACGAGACGGAAAAGACATCCTAAGCGGCACAACAGACCCAACATCAGAGACAGGAAAAGAAGGCGACAAATACGTCAATACGACAACGGGTGACATCTTCGTTAAGAAAAATGGACAATGGGAACGCGAAGGTAACCTAAAAGGACCAAAAGGTGATAAAGGGGACACACCTACTATCACTACTCAACCAGGAGCAGATGGAATAAGTACAGATATTATTCTTACACTTCCAGGTAAAGAGCCAATTACAGTTAATGTTAAAAATGGTACAAACGGAAGAGATGGATTAAATGGTAAATCTCTAGTTGTTAAAAAAGAAGGTAACGAAACTAAGATTTATGTCGAAGATCCAGCAAACCCAGGACAACCATTAGATGCAACAAAACCTCTTGCTACTATTCTTGATGGACTTAAAGGGGATAAAGGAGAAGCTGGGACAAATGGCGTAGATGGCAAATCACCAGTTATTACTATGACAGATAATGGAGATGGAACTCACTCTATTATTATTAGAAACCCAGATGGCTCTGAATCAACTACAAAAGTTAAAGATGGTAAAGATGGTAAAGATGGTAAAACAGCTACTATTACAACAACAGAAAATCCAGATGGAAGTCATACAATTACTGTCATAAATCCAGATGGAGCTTCTAAAGAAATAGTGATTAGAGATGGTAAAGCTCCGAAAGTTGAAGTAATCGATAATGGAAATGGAAGTCATACCGTTAGAGTGACAGATGGGGATGGTAATGTTACGAATACTATCATCAAAGACGGTAAAGACGGTAAATCTGCAACTGCTACAACAACAGAAAATCCAGATGGAAGTCATACAGTAACGATTGCAAATCCAGATGGAACTACGAATAATTTCATTGTTAAAAATGGTCGTGATGGAGTAGATGGACGTACGCCAACAGCAACGGTTCGTAATAATAACGACGGAAGTCATACGATTGTTATTACAAATCCAGATGGGGTAACTACTGAAACAACAATTCGTGATGGGCAATCACCAAAAGTAACCATTACTGATGAACAAAATGGAACTCATAAAATTACCGTTCTAAATGGTGACGGAACAACGACTGAAATGATCATTAAAGATGGTAAATCACCAGTAGCAACTGTTACAGATAATCATGATGGTACTTACACAATTCGTGTAGAAAATGGTAATGGAACAGTTTCTGAAATGACAGTCCGTGATGGCAAATCACCAACGGCTAAAGTAGTTAATAATGGAGATGGTACACATACAGTAACAATTGTGAATTCAGATGGTACAACAACGACTACAATAGTTCGTGACGGTCAATCACCAAAACTGGAAGTAATTGATAACCATAATGGTTCACATACTATTAAAGTGATTGGATCTGACGGAAAAGAAACAAGTACGACAATCTTTGATGGAAAATCACCAACAGCTAAGATAGTGGATAATGGAGATGGAACTCATACTGTCATTATTGTTGATTCTAATGGACAACAATACACATCAATTATTAAAGATGGAAAAGACGGTAAAGATGGCAAATCACCAACAGTAACTGTTCGTAACAATAATGATGGAACTCATACGATTACAATCATCAATCCAGATGGAAGTAAAACAGAAACAATCATTAAAGATGGTAAAGATGGCAAATCACCAGAAGTTACAGTGGAAGATAATGGAAATGGCACACATACTATTACAATTATTAATGTAAATGGTATTGTTTATAAAACCATTATTCGTGATGGTAAATGCGGATGTAATGATAAACCGGGTGGACATACACCAGAAAATCCAATAAATCCAGGAGTACCAACATTTGCAATACCAGCCCCACCAGTTCATGACAAACCTGAATTTAAAGGTGGCGTACCAGGAATGCCTGCAGTGCATGAAAAACCTGAGTATCCAGGAATTCCAACAAATCCAAGTTCAGATGAAACAACACCAGGCACACCAACACCGGAAACTTCAATGAACCCAAACCCAGGTGTACCAACATCAGAGGGAACAACGAACCCAAATCCAGGGGTGCCAACACCAGAAGGAACAACAAATCCAAACTCAGGTGTACCAACATCAGAAGGAAGTACGAATCCAGATTCAGGCCTACCAACTTCAGTAGGTTTAACAAATCCAAAATCAGATGTACCAACTTCAGAAGGATTAACACAATCGAATCCGGAAGCATCAAGTGCTGTAAATGAGCATCCTAGTGGTGAATTACCTAAAACGGGTACAAAAGCAGAGTATCTTCCAATGCTTCTAGCAAGTGGAGCTTTATTAACGCTATATATTGGTAGAAGAAAAGAAGAGGAAGAATAATTAAAATCTGCAGTTAAAAATAATTGTAGTTGAAATGTGATTAAAAATAGTTTTGTTTAAAATTGTGTAAGTTTTTCAGAATGTTTAAGATATAAAGGCTTTAAATGTCGGGTAGTGAAAGGAAAACTAGAATTCCTGTGTAATGATGATAGGTTAATAGTCATTATGCAGGAAGACTAGACTACCCATCAAGATATAGAAGAAAATAGATTTTAGAAATACTGACATTCTTATATTAGAGATTAGGGTCTCTTAGTAGAAGAATGGCTTATAAGAAATTTGCTTCAAGTATAGTTAGATTTAGTAGAAATGAATGAGTAACTTAACAAATGAGAGTGCTAAGCATTCCTAATTGAGGAGCTGAATTAGATGAAAAATATTTTTTTGAACAAGCAAAGGAAATTTTCAATAAGAAAATTAACCGTTGGAACGATTTCAGTAGCAGTCGGGTTAGTTTTTATAAATGATGTAACAGGGATGAGTCGTGTAGAAGCAGCATTATCTGTAGAAGACAGTAATTATATTAATGAAACAGCTGTTAGTAATGGAGCTTTGGTAGAATATATTCGTCAAGCTTTAGCAACAATTTCTAAAGCGGCAAATTCAACTGTATTACCAAGTAGTATTCAGAATTTAAAAGATAAAGTTCAAGCTTTATCGACTAAAAAAGAAGTGGATTATACAGAAACTGCATGGCAAGCATTTCAGGGGAAATTAACAACTGCAAAATCCGTATTAGCAGAAGCTGAAAAAGCTTATAATAATGCTGTAATGATAAATCCTAATGCTCAATCATATGAAGCAACAATCAATGAGTTGACAACTTCTTATCCAGAATATAATACGGTTGTTATTAGAGTAAGAGATGGAGAAACTACAGAGGCTGCGGAAAATAGACATTTAACGAACATAAGAAGAATTAATCAAGTTCTAACTGCTAAGTATGCAGAGTTAAAAGAAACAGCACAATTAGTAAAAAGTGTGCTACCTCCAGTTGGTGGAGATATCGCTGCTCAGCAATTAGAAATTATCAATTCTGCAGAGAATATTTTGGAACTGAATAAAAAGGAAGCGACATTTGCTCAAGCACAACATACTGATTTAATGGCAGGATTGTTGGAGCATCATAAGGTAACATTGTCTAATCTTTCAAATTTAAGAGGGAATATTACTTCTGAGGATCAAGCTAAAATTAAAGCCTTTTTAGAAAGTCATAATCCATCTGCGGGGGAAACTGATGTTTTTCAAGCTTTTTCTGGAGCGTTAGGATATAAATTTAATAATGATGGTACCATAACGATTACGTATACAGATGATGGGTCGTCTGATACTGTTCCACTTAGCATTTTTGTAAAAGGTGGATCAACACAAACGGATAGTCCAGCAGCAACCTACACTGTAACGTACACTTACGTAAGTGGCACACCAGATAAGACTTTACCAAGTAGTATCACAGCGCCAGCAGTTGTAAGTGACAAACACACAGGAGATGTAGTGGCAAGTCCGACAGGTCAAATAGATGTAGAAGATACAGCCAACCAAGGGACATGGCACTTCAACGGCTGGGATAAAGTAAGTGTAACAATCGGCACAGCAAACGAAACAGTAACGGGAACATGGAATTTTGTACCAACACCACCAGCAGCAACGTACACTGTAACGTACAACTACGTAAGTGGAACACCAGATAAGACTTTACCAAGTAGTATCACAGCAGCAGCAGTTGTAAGTGACAAACATACAGGCGATGTAGTGGCAAGTCCAAGTGGACAAACAGACGTAGAAGATACAGCCAACCAAGGTACATGGCACTTCAACGGTTGGGATAAACCAAGCGTAACAATCGGTACAGCTAACGAAGTCGTAACGGGAACATGGAACTTTGTACCAACACCACCAGCAGCAACGTACACTGTAACGTACAACTACGTAAGTGGAACACCAGATAAGAACTTACCAAGTAGCATCACAGCACCAGCAGTTGTA
>QWCL01001635.1_pt1 | contig 11230 bp, 6 predicted proteins | sample 1972551 | NCBI WGS metagenome assembly QWCL01 (sample SAMN09866709, study PRJNA288562) | Human oral metagenome isolate term2_saliva, whole genome shotgun sequencing... | isolation source: mouth | host: Homo sapiens | place: USA: California
ACCGCCTTGGAGACGAGCTTGGCGATCCCGGGCACCCACACTTCGAGGGCGAGAAAGTCCCGTTCGGGGTGGGCGGCTGCCGCGGCGACGATCTGCTCGCCCGTGCCTGAGCCAATCTCAAGCGTCACGGGAGCGCTGCGTCCAAACAGCTCGGCCAGATCGAGCGTAAAGTCCTGCGCGACCGTCGTGTATCCGACGCCGCGACGCGGCTCGACCACGTAGCGGTGCGCATGCGCCTCCCACGTGCGCGCCAGGTTCGACGGCAGCTCGCGAGTACGCCGCGTGAAAGACTTCGTGCGGCTCATGAACACCGTGCCCTCTGGAGCCTCGCCCGGACGTCGGCCCGCGGCCTGCTCACCTCGAGCGCAGGCCTCCACGGCCTCGTTCACCTGATTCGCGCTCACTTCTTACCCGTCGGGACGTCGGAGGTCAGGGCAGCAATGAAGGCCTCCTGCGGCACGTCGACGCGGCCGATGGACTTCATGCGCTTCTTACCTTCCTTCTGCTTCTCGAGCAGCTTGCGCTTACGGCTAATGTCGCCGCCGTAGCACTTGGCCAGCATGTCCTTACGCAGGGCCTTGATGGTCTCGCGGGCGATGACGCGCGCGCCGACCGCGGCCTGGACCGGAATCTCAAACTGCTGGCGGGGAATGAGTTCCTTCAGGCGCTTCGTCATACGCTGGCCGTAGTTGTAGGCACCGTCGCGGTGCACGATCGCGCTGAACGCGTCCACGCGGTCACCGTTAAGCAGGATGTCGACCTTGACGAGGTCAGCACTCTGCTCGCCGCTCTCCTGATAATCCAAGGAGGCGTAACCGCGCGTGCGAGACTTGAGCTGGTCGAAGAAGTCAAAGACGATCTCGGCCAGGGGCAGCTGGTAGTGCAGCTCGACACGATCCTCGCTCAGGTAATCCATCCCCCGCATCGAGCCACGCCGATCCTGGCACAGCTCCATGATCGTGCCCGTGAACTCCGTGGGAGTCAGGATCGTCGCGTTAACGACAGGCTCGCGCACCTCGGCGATCTTGCCCTCGGGGAACTCACTCGGGTTGTCGACGCGCACCTCGGTGCCGTCTTCGGTGATGACGCGGTAGACGACGTTCGGGGCGGTCGCGATGAGGTCCAGGTTGAACTCGCGCTCAAGTCGCTCTCGGATGATCTCCAGGTGCAGCAACCCCAGGAAGCCGCAGCGGAATCCAAAGCCCAGAGCCGCCGAGGACTCCGGCTCGAAAGTAAGCGCCGCGTCGTTGAGCTGAAGGCGTTCCAGCGCGTCACGCAGATCCGGGAAGTCCGAGCCATCGACCGGGTAGATGCCGGAAAAGACCATCGGGTTCGGGTCACGGTATCCGGCGAGGGCCTGGGTCGCGCCACGCACCTGGCTGGTAACGGTGTCGCCGACGCGGGACTGACGCACATCCTTCACGCCCGTGATCAGATAGCCCACCTCACCGGCACCAATACCCTCTTCAGGCTTCGGTTCGGGTGAGATGACGCCCAGTTCAAGAAGCTCGTGGGTGGCACCCGTCGACATCATGCGCACGCGCTGACGGGTCGAAAGCACACCGTCGACGACACGCACGTAGGTGACGACCCCACGGTACGTGTCATACACGGAGTCGAAGATCATCGCGCGCGTCGGGGCATCGGGATCACCCTCGGGCGCGGGGATTACCTCGACAATACGGTCGAGAAGTGCTTCGACGCCTTCACCGGTCTTGCCGGACACCTTGAGTACCTCATCCTCATCGCAGCCGATGAGCTGAGCAACCTCGTGCGCATACTTCTCGGGCTGGGCACCCGGCAAGTCGATCTTGTTCAGGACCGGGATAATCGCCAGGTCATTCTCGAGAGCCAGGTACAGGTTCGCGAGCGTCTGAGCCTCGATGCCCTGCGCGGCGTCGATGAGCAAGACCGCGCCCTCGCATGCCGCCAGGGAACGGGACACCTCGTAGGTGAAGTCCACGTGCCCGGGCGTGTCAATCATGTTGAGCGCGTATGGGGTGTCCTTGTACGCCCACGGCATGCGCACGGCCTGACTCTTGATCGTGATGCCACGCTCGCGCTCGATGTCCATGCGATCCAGGTACTGGTCGCGCATCTCGCGAGCCTCAACGACGCCGGTCAGCTGGAGCATGCGGTCCGCGAGCGTCGACTTCCCATGATCGATGTGGGCGATGATGCAGAAGTTACGGATCTGCGCCTGCGGGGTGTGGGACGGGCGGATCTGCGCCTGCTGCGCGGGCGTGGGGATGGGCACGTGTACCTCCGTGAAGTCGTTAACCTCTTTATCGTCCCATTGTCGCAGGCCTTTGTGCCAGTTCAGGGGCGGGAAGTCGCGCACACTCGCCCAGGCTCACAGCCACGTCCGCGCGCTACTGGAAGTCCTGCGGGCTGATGCCGGCCTCGGCAAGCAGCTCCACGGCCTCAGTCATGTCGCACTCATCCCAGTCGTCGGGGTGATCAGCCTTGAGCTTGCGGGCAATCGACATCGCGGTGTCGTCGTCTCCGCGCAAGATCGCCAGGGTAAGGAGGATCGTGCGAATGCGCGCCGTGAATTCGTCTCGGTCCCCGAGGTAGCGTCGACAGTCCTCAGCCAGGACAGTCCACAGGCCTTCTCCCGCGACGCGGTCCCCGCCCATCCAGGTGTTGCGCGCAATTTCGTTGCGCAGACGCAGGACTCGCCAGTCGCCTCGGTCGGCGACATGCAGGAGGGCCTGAAGGTTGCGCTCGTACAGACGGATCGCCTCCTCGTACTGACGGTCAGCAGACAGCACTTCGGCGAGGTTGTCGCGCACCGTCAGCACCGTCATGTCCTCCTCGTCGCACAGGGGCTCCATGTCTGTCAGCAGCTCCCGGTAGACGCGCGCGGCACGAGACCACTTACCCGTATTCTTCCAAGGCATGGCCGAGTTATTACGGATCGCGAAGGCGAGCTGGGGGTCCAGGGACGGGTTGTTTCTGACATCGGCCACCAGGGCGGAGAACTTGCGGGCCGACATGTCCGCGTCTCCGAGGATGGCGAGCCAGTAGGCCTCTGAGTTGCGCAGCATGAGGATGAGCGGGTGATCGCGCTCCAAGTAGCTGGTTCCCAGGTGGGCCGCGCCTGCTGCGATCACGCGGCACTTCCCGTAGTCGCCGAGGGCCGCGTGCCAGTCAATGCAGAGCTTCGCAGCCTCAAGCCTCAGCTCGATCGACGCTTCCTCGTTATCGTAGGCGTCACGCGCGTACTCGAGCGCCTGGTCGAGCCTGCCGGACGTGGCACTACGAAGAGCCGCACTCAGGGATGCGCGGGCCTCCATGTCGGGGGTGGAAGCACAAGACGAGCTCGGGCATCCAAAGGAATTGAGGGGGACAGACATTCCGTGAATCGTTTCGGTCGACATCATTGTCACCTATCTTTCAGTGAGGAGTTATTCCGCGAACACATCCAGAGTGACACCCACCTACGCTTACTGTCACGTCCGACAATAAACCCTGTGCATAACTCGCATCCCTCGGATGCTCTGTGGATAACCACTGTTCGACCCCTCTCCCGTATGCTGGTGCCATGAATTCATTCCTCACCGGCATCGTGCGCGCACTCCTCGGCTTCCTCACCAACACGGGTTCGTCGAACACCGATTCCACGAGCCAGGACGCAGCGCCCGCTCATCCGGAGCCGCGTCACAACAACCGCCAGGAGAAGCGTTCAACGTCGCACGCTCCCACACCCACTCCCCGACCCCAGCAGCCCCAGCCACGCGGGAACGCCCACCGCTATGAGGACCCGGCTACCTCGAACCGCCCCCACACCTCAATCCGAGAGGCCAGCATCGCCGACGCACTGGCCCACGCCTCGTACCAGCCGATCATGGACGGCGACGCCGACCCGGGCGAGGTCGTGTGGACGTGGGTGCCCTACCAGGAGGACGCTTCCGTGGGCAAAGACCGCCCCGCTGTCGTCATCGGCGCACAGGGTGAGGGCGTCTACCTCCTACAGCTGACCAGCAAGGACCACACGCGCGAAGCCGCGCAGGAGGCCGCCGCGGGGCGCTACTGGTTCGACATCGGAACGGGTGCGTGGGATTCGAAGGGACGCCCCTCCGAGGTTCGCCTCGACCGCGCGCTGTGGGTCAAGGCCACCGACGTACGTCGCGAAGGTTCGATTCTTCCCGAGGTGACGTGGCGTCGCATCGTCGACGCTCTCGAGGAGCATTACCGCACGCACGGCGAGTGACACACCACCCGGACAGCAAGCCGACCCCGCCGAAGAATGCGCGACCACTCGCCGGAACACTCACGACCTTGACGTGACCGACCTTACGAGGCCTCGGCCCATCTCGGGGAGCGACGGCAAGCAACACTGCTGGTATGCTTGGTCGTTGGACTCCCGGCCTGGTCGGGCAGGGGGTCTGGTTAGGACCGTTTGCGGGTGTCCCCACGCCTAAGTCCCGGTCTTGACACAGCCCTCACCGAGCTGAAGACCCTGGTGCGTCACACCCGCGAGGCCGTTGAGGCCGGCGACAAGGAGAAGGCTCTCGCCGCGCTGCGCGTTGCTTCGCGCAAGCTGGACGTCGCCGTCTCCAAGGGCGTCATCCACAAGAACCAGGCCGCGAACCGCAAGTCCAAGCTTGCTCGTCGCGTCGCCTCGATCGCTGACTGATCGCGAACAATAGTTCGACGTGAAGCGGGTCGCCCTTCGGGGCGGCCCGCTTTCGTATACCCACTCCCCCATGACCAGGGCGCGGGCTTCTCGGCTTATAGGACAGGACACGACGTGTTGCTGACGCTAAGAAGACACGTACTCGTGGATGGGGCGCGGGCACGCACGACAAAGCCCCAGCCTCGTGAATGTGAACGAGGCCGGGGCCGGGTGCGCGAAGCGACGACCGTTAGTCGAGTTCGAAGGCTCCCGTGTAGAGCTGGTAGTACACGCCCTTCTGAGCGATCAGATCGTCGTGGCTGCCGCGCTCGATGATGCGGCCGTGGTCCAGAACCATGATCGCGTCCGAGTTGCGCACCGTCGAGAGGCGGTGGGCGATGACGAAGACCGTGCGCCCCTCCATGAGGTTGTCCATGCCCTGCTGCACGTGGGCCTCGGTGCGCGTATCAATCGATGAGGTCGCCTCATCCAAGATCATTGCGGGTGGGTCGGCCACGGCCGCGCGGGCAATCGACAGGAGCTGCGCCTGTCCCTGAGACAGATTCGATCCGTTACCGGTCAGCATCGTGTCGTAGCCGTCGGGCAGACGGCGAATGAACGAATCAGCGTTAGCCAGCTTCGCGGCCTCGATGCATTCCTCATCCGTCGCGTCCAGACGGCCATAGCGGATGTTCTCCATGACCGTGCCTGTGAAGAGCTTGACGTCCTGCAGGACGACGCCGAGGGAACGGCGCAGGTCCGACTTGCGGATCTTGTTGATGTTGATGCCGTCGTAGCGGATCTTGCCGTCGGCAATATCGTAGAAGCGGTTGATCAGGTTCGTGATCGTCGTCTTGCCCGCTCCCGTGGCACCCACGAAGGCGATCTTCTGGCCGGGCTTGGCCCACAGGGAGATGTCGTGCAGGACGTCCTTCTGACCGTCGTAGGAGAAGTCCACGCCCTCCATGACGAGTTCGCCGCGCAGGCGCGTGTAGGTGACCGTGCCGTCCGCCTTGTGGGGGTGACGCCACGCCCAGATGCCCGTGCGTTCCTCGGTGGGTTCGACCGAGCCGTCGGGCAGTTCTCGGGCGCGCACGAGGGTCACGTAGCCGTGATCCTCCTCAGGTGCCTGGTCGATGAGCGCGAACACGCGGCCTGCGCCCGCCATGCCGAGGGCGATCATGGGGACCTGCATCGACATCTGGCCGATGGTCTGAGAGAAGTTGCGGACCATACCTAGGAAGGACACGACGATGCCGACAGTGATGACATCGATGCCAAAGAGGTGGATATTCGGCGTCTGTTCCAGGATCATGACGCCGCCGACGATAGCGACCACGACGTACATGATGTTGCCGATGTTGCCCAGGGCAGGCATGAGGACGTTGCCGTAGATGTTCGCCTTCTGTGAGGAGTCGAAGAGTTTCTGGTTGTACTCGACGAACTCGTCCTTGGCGTCCTGCTCATGGTTGAAGACCTGGACGACCTTCTGGCCGTCCATCATCTCTTCAATGAAGCCTTCTTCGTCCGCCAGTGCAGCCTGCTGGGCCTTCATGAAGCGGCCCGAGAGTCCGCCAAGCTTGCCAGTCAGGAACGCCATGAGGCCGCCCACGACGAGGACGACGAGGAAGAGCCACACGGAGTAGTAGAGCATCGTGCCGATCAGCATGATGATCGTCAGGCCCGACTGGATGAGAGTCGGGATCGACTGGCCGATGAGCTGACGGATCGCATCCGTGTCGTTCGTGTAGGTCGACATGATCGCGCCGTGCGGGTGCGTATCGAAGAAACGCAGGGGCAGGCGCTCCATCGAGTCGAACATGTCGTCTCGCATGTGCTTGAGCGTCCCCTGCGTCACAATCGCCATGGCGCGGGTGTAGATGAAATTGCCTATGACACCGGCGCTGAAGATGATTCCCATCGTGACGACGAGGCGCACCAGTGTTCCTCGCACGGCGTCGAAACCGCTCTCGAGGCCCGGGGTCACGACGTTGTCAACGATCTGCTGCATGAAGATCGAGCCGACGGCCGAGGCCACGGCGGCCAGGATGATGCACACGACCGTCAGGGTGATGCGCACTGGGTAGTGGTGGAACACGTAGCGCATCAGGCGACCGAAGGGACGCTCGATTCCCTCGAGCTTCTCCGAGTCCTCCACGCGGGCGTTAACCGAACGTGCCATGTCAGGCCACCTCGCTTTCGCTCGCGGCGTTCTGGGAGTCGTAGATCTCGCGGTATTCGCCGCCCGCTGCCATCAGTTCCTCGTGGGTACCACGTTCCTTGATGCGTCCGTCGTCCAGGACGATGATCTGGTCCGCGTGCTCGACGGAGGATAGGCGCTGGGCGATGATGATCGTCGTCGTGCCCGGGATCTCGGTCTCGAAAGCGCCTCGGATCAGTGTGTCGGTCCTGGTGTCCACCGCGGAGGTCGAGTCGTCCAGGATGAGAATTTTAGGGTTCTTCAGGAGCGCGCGGGCGATGCACAGGCGCTGCTTCTGGCCGCCTGACACGTTGGTGCCGCCACGGGAGATCACGTAGTCGTAGCCGCCGGGCAGCTGCTGGATGAACTCGTCTGCCTGGGCAAGTTTGCACGCGTGCTCAATCTGTTCGTCGGTGGCCTCGGGGTTACCCCAGCGCATGTTGTCCTTGATGGTGCCGGAGAAGAGGACGTTCTTCTGCAGGACGACGGAGACGGCGTCGCGCAGCGAGGTCAGGTCGTAGTCACGCACGTCGCGCCCGCCGACCTTCACGGATCCTTCGGAGACGTCGTAGAGGCGGCAGATCAGCTGGATGAGCGAGGTCTTGGCTGAGCCGGTGCCGCCCACGATGCCGAGTGTCGAGCCGGATTCGATGCGCAGGTCAATATCGGACAGCGCGTATTCTTCGGCGGTGGCCGAGTACTTGAAGGACACGTTCTCGAAGACGACGGAACCATCCGCAACGTTGGTCGCACCGTTCTCGGGTGAGGTCAACGATGGCTCGTGGTTAAGGACCTCGGCGATACGGTGCGCGGACTCGGCCGCCATCGTCGTCATGACGAAGATGAAGGCGAGCATCAGCATATGTGTCAGGATCTGGATGCCGTAGGTGATGAGAGCGGTCAGGCCGCCCTTTGTCAGCTCGGTTGCCCCCGAGTTGATAATGATCGAAGCGCCCACGTAGTCGACGGCCACGATCGCGGCGAAGATGAAGAACATCATGACGGGGCTGTTGAGCGCGATGAGTTTCTCAGCGTTGGTGAAGTCCTTGCGCACGTCGGCTGAATCCGAGCGGAACTTCGTGGTCTCGTGTTCCTCGGTGACAAAGGACTTCACAACGCGGATCGCGGCGACGTTTTCCTGCACGGAGTTGTTCAAGGCGTCGTACTTCTTGAAGATACGGCGGAAAATCGGGAAGGCGATGAGCACGATAGCCGCCAGGATGATGGCAAGCACCGGCACCATTCCCAGGAAGATGAGCGCCATCTGGACGTTGATGCGCCACGCCATGACGATGGAGAAGATGATCATGAGCGGCACGCGTACAGCGATACGGATCATCATTCCGAATGCATTTTGCACGTTCGTGACGTCGGTCGTCATGCGGGTGACCAGCGAGGAGGTGGAGAAGCGGTCGATGTCCGCGAACGAGAAATCCTGAACCTTAAAGAACAGGTCCTGACGCAGGTTCTTCGCCAGGCCCACCGAGGCGGTCGCTGCGAAGCGCGCGGAGAGAATGCCACAGGCCAGCGAGGCGAAGGCCAGTCCGGTAAGGATCAGTCCCAGGCGCATGACGGGACTCAGGGACACGCCGTCGAGCGCATCCACCAGCGAGACCATGGTCAGCGGGATCAGACATTCGAGAATCACCTCCCCGATGATGAACAGCGGGGTCAGGATCGCGGGAGCCTTAAACTCCCGCAGTCGCCCCATCAACGTTCGAATAGTTTTCATGAATCTCCTCAGTTCCGTCGTTCTTCTTCTCGGTGACGAGGCCGTGGCGCTTTCTCAGCGTCCGTGCAGCCTGCAGATAGTGATGATTGCTTTTTCGATGGCACGCTGCGGGTCACGCGACGCGCCCTTCGTTTCCGCGTCGGCAGTGGCGATCGCGCCGAAGGCCCCGGCCAGCGAGGCGTCAGACCAGCCACGCAGCTCACGCCGGGCACGGTCGACCTGCCAGGGGGCCATTTTGAGAGCGGACGCAGAGCCACCGATAGATACCTTCGCCATGGCGCGGAACTTCATGGCGAGCGCGGCGACGAGCACCTGCGGGGCAATGCCTGTCGCAAAGGCGTGGCGCGTAAGAGTGAGGGCCTTGGCGGAGTTTCCGGCGACAGCCGCGTCGGCGACGTCGTAGCCGGTGGCCTCGACGCGTCCGGCCTGGTAGCGGCGCACGTCCTCGAGGGTGATGCGTCCGCTCACGTCGGAGAGCAGCTGGGCGAGGGCACCGGCCATGGCACGCGGGTCATTACCGAGCGCGTCCACAAGGGCCTGCTGTGCTTCGGTGTCCATCTGTCGGTGCGCGGCTCGCACGTCGGAAGCGATGAGTGCCAGCTTATCGCGGTCGTTTTTGAGTGGATCGGCCGGGATCACGGGCCATTTCGCCTTAGTGATCACGTCGATGACCTTCTTGCCGCGAGCATTGCCGCCGGGGTGGGCCAGGAACATCCACACGTCGGGGGCGGGGGCTGCCGCGTAGGCGATCAGGTCGTTCGCGAGGGCGTCACTCATCGTTTCCAGGTCGCGGATGATGACCATGCGGGACTCGCCGAACAGGGAAGGCGAGGCGATGACGTCGATCTGTCCTGCCTGGTAGGTGGCGGCGTTGATGTCGGTGCGCTCCAGGTTCGGGTCAGCCTCGTATGCCAGGGCGCGCAGCCGGTCGAGGGCACGGTCGACGAGAAGGCCCTCGGGTCCCTTGATCAACACGATGGGGGCCAGCGTAATGGGGGCGGGTGCCGCCGAGCGTGATCCGCGTGCTGCCACGTCTTCCTGCCTTTCGACGCGATGGTAACTCCCTAAGTCTGCCACCGCGGGCGCTCATCTGCGTCCGCCTTTGCCCTGGGCGGACATGAGTCGTGGCAGGTGTCACCGCCTGTGGCCAAGGTTTGCACAGAGGGGTTCTCCGGGGAGCTGGCACCGATGAGGGAACATGCACTCTCGTGGCATCGGTATTCCACGCAATCGTCACGGGTCCGCGCGAGGATCCCAGGCCTCGTCAGAGAGGGAACTGACCCAGCGCCGCCACACGTACCACAGTGCGAACCCGCATCCCGCGCACGCGTACAAAGAGAGGATGGTCCGCGCTCCCCCGGGCACCTGTGTGCCCGATCCTGGCATCCCCTCGAAGAAGCGTGCGGAGGCTGCGATCCACCCGGTCGCCCAGGAGGCCACTCGCGCGCAGAATTCGGCGACCCCGGGGCTGATGGGCGCGAGGATGGCTCCCGCCAGGCCCGCGAGCGTGGCCACGGGCACCGCAGGCTCGGCGGCGACGTTAGCGGCGATCCCCCACACGGGCACGGATCCCGACAGGGACACGACGAGTGGCGCGGTGGCGAACTCGGCCAGGGCGGGCACGCACACCATTTCGGTCAGCCGACGCAGGACCCGACCGATGCGCGTGTCTCCCCGGATACGTCGTTTCGTGCTCCTGGCGATGGCAACCGCGGGTCCGACGACAGCCAGGGCCGCCAGCGCGGAGAGCGCGAACCCGTAGGATCGGGAAGCCCACGGGTCGATGAGGAGGGTCCCGATGACGACGGCACCGAGGGCCGCGACGGCCTGCCCTTCGCGTCCGAGGATCAAGCCAAGAGCCGCGACCGACGCGACGCACACGGAGCGCACGACGGAGGCCTCCGGTCCGACGAGCACAACGATGGTCCCCAGCACCACGAGTGTCGCGCCGACGCGCAGGGGCACGCGCGCAGGCAGGATCAGGGTCAGGGCCGCCAGGATGATAACGATGTGGGAGCCGGACACAGCCGTCAGGTGCGTGAGAGAGGTGGCTTTCATGGCGTCGGACAGGTCGGAGGGCACCAGGCGATCGTCACCGATCGCCATGCCGGGAACGAGGCCTCGCGCGTCTCTGGCCAGATGTTCGCACGCACGCGCGAAGGCCCGGTGTGTGTCCCGTCTCCAGACGTCCAGGCCGCCGGGACGCTCTGCGAGAATCGAGGTCCGGGCTCGGATCGAGCCGACGGACGGAGCGGCGGCCGCGAAGGAGGCATCGAGACTACCAGAGATCTCGTAGACGTCGCCGCGCGCCGCGTCCTCCCACCCCGGGGCACTCACCAGGGCGGTAGCATCTGAGGCCAGCCACCGCTCCCCCACTCTCACCGCGAGGATCCTCACGCGCGCTCGGCGCTTCGCCGAAAAACCGGACGAGGCCGGGGCCGGGTCACGCTCGAGCCGGACCCGCGCGTGGATCGGCCCGGAGTCCATTCGCGCGGGGTCATCACGGTAGGCGCGTCCCGCAGCGGAGGCGACCGCGAGCGCGCATGCGGTGGCTGCGAGGATGAGGACGGCTGCGAGGCGGAGGGATCTCGGTGGGGTGAGGGCGTGGCGTGGCGGGCGTGTGTGCCTGTGGGACCAGGCGTAGGAGGTGGCGGTGATGGCGGCCGCGAGCGCGCAT
>QWCL01001106.1_pt1 | contig 11209 bp, 10 predicted proteins | sample 1972551 | NCBI WGS metagenome assembly QWCL01 (sample SAMN09866709, study PRJNA288562) | Human oral metagenome isolate term2_saliva, whole genome shotgun sequencing... | isolation source: mouth | host: Homo sapiens | place: USA: California
ACCGAACCTTTGACGTGAAAACGTGTGCTGTCGTAGGGCAAGGGTGCGTCGTTGAGCAACACCACTCCACCCATTGCGCCAAATCCGTAGCGGATGCACTCTGCACCTTTCACCACTTCCACCATGCTAGAACCTGTGTAGTCCACTTCGGGGGCGTGGTCGGCTCCCCAACTTTGGCTTTCCAGACGAACACCGTTGTTCATCAACAGAATTCTGCTGGAGTGCATACCCTGAATCACGGGCTTGGCAATCGTTCCTCCCGTGCTGATGGAGCTCACTCCGGGGATGGTCTCTAATAGTTTTGCGAGGGAAGTAGCACCACCCTTCTCAATGTCGGTGCTTTTCACCGCTGCCGACTGTTGCAACACGGAGGTGTGCTTGCGGCGCGCACTCACTGTGACACCCTGAATGCTGTGACTACCGTCTTGCAAAGCGAGGGAGATTTGGCCATTGGCGGGGATGGTGACGGTGCGTTTGAGCGGATTGCAACCGATGTAGGTCACTTCCACATGGATGCGCTGCACGCCTTGTGCCAAGCGCACGGTGCAGCGACCATTGTTGTCGGTCACGCCCATCACTTTGCCGTCTATGCGCACGGATGCACCAATGAGAGCTTCATTGGAACCTTGGCGCGTGATGGTGAAATGCACCACTTGGCGCGTAGTGTTGGTTTGCTCAGTGGGAAGCACAGCCGAAGTTGCTGCAAAGGGTGCAGCAATGGGCGTTGCATAAGAAGATGAGAATGTGTTGTCCGCAGCCGCCAGATTTGTTCCATTCGCCATCGCAGCGATTGAGAACCCTTGTGCCACCAATGCCGCACAAAGGGCAAGCGGTGCAGTGCCGAAGCGTTGCGGTGGGGACAATGTTGCTTTTTTCATACGAGATTTTTGCATATCATAGGTGAGTTGGCACTCCCTCTCACGAGGTTTCCACTCTTTTACATTTGCATTGGGTTGATGTGGAATTGGCCTTTTGGCACAAACTCCTACAAAGTGTTTACTGCGCAATTTCTCCGCACATTCTGATTTTCCAGAAACTGCTTCTGGGCTTTGTGGCTAAGAGGATAAGCAAATGACGAAAAGGTTTGCTGAGGGTGAGATAAATGCTGCATATCGTCAAAAATATGCACGTATTTATTGTATTGACCGCTCCTCAAACGGTAGCCTTTCACAACAATTGTTCCTAGCCATCGGGGAAACTGTGTTTTGTGAGTGCAAAGTTACGGCCTTCTCCTCGCCTACTCAATACTCACTTCTAGGTATTTTCCTTTTTCTGGTTAGATTTATTTGCACATAAGCTTCAAAACCAACAAAAAGAAAAACACTATTTCACAACGATAATAGTAATATATAATAATCCCTTTTCCAAAAAGACTAATTCTTTCGTATTCTCTTGCATAAAGTCTGTATTTATTTCGATTTATCCAGGATTATCTGCTCAAGACCTAAGGAGCGAATGGGAGTAAAAGTACACTTTTTCTACACTTGGAATGGCCATAAAAAAACAACGGCTCATTTCTCTAAAAACGACGTGTCGTTTCTCTAAAAACAACGTGTCGTTTTACTAAAAACAACGGCTCGTTTTATCAAAAACAACGTGTTGTTTTTTGCCAACAAAGTATTGATAAGACAACCATCTGATTATCAGAACAAAAAAAATCTCGGACACCGTGAAATGTCCGAGAGATATGATGCCTCCTATGGTGACAACTGCTGCATCACCATTTGGTGGGAGAGAAATGTCAAAGAAGAGGGGAAACAGAAGTGTGCACTAATTTTTTGAACGATTGAGGAGGGCTTTGATTCCTTCAATCTCAAAAGTGAGATATTCTTCAATGAATTTTTCGGCTTCGCTTTCGCTCATATTGCGATCGATGATTTCTTCAATCATACTAAACATACCTGCTGAGAGCCATCTGATAAAGGCATTGGAAAGTTGCGCGCGCAATTCTCCTTGTTCGTCGGTAAGATGCGAAAACCACTGCGAAACTATTCGAGAGCACTTATCAATGAATTCGTGTCTATAAGTTTCGAGCGAAGATCCTTGCGCGCGATAAAAGACAAGAAACATCAAGTCGCGGTGCTCTTTAACCAACGACAAATAAGTCGCTGTGGTCTGCTGTATGTTCTCAGGAGCATTCCAAGCAAGCATATCGTGGCCCGAGAGTCCGTAATACGACTCCAACAGGTGCTCCATCTCAGCCGTAAAAGGCTCTACTACTGCAATAAAGAGCGCATCCTTGCTAGGGAAATAATTGTAGAGATTGCCCAAACTCGTGCCGGTAGCAGTCGCTACGCCACGCATCGAAGCCTTCAAAAAGCCGTCTTCGAGGAAGGCAGTGCGTGCCACATCCATAATAGTGCGTCGGGTGTGATCTTTTAGTGTCTGCATACTGGGAGGGTTATATTTATATTTGCCACAAAGATACGGAAAAATGCGAGACGTCTCCAAAAATTTCGACTTAAAAATCTATTAAAATCTGCGTTTTTTGCGTTTACATCGTTCATTATTACGCACATATCGCAAAGAAATAAAACATCGAAGGTTGAAACGAAAGACACACCACCCCACCACAACCACTTCTCACGATGTCAAAAACCTTTTTTATCGACCATTAAAACACCATCTTTTATGAAGATCCACGATCAACAGTCGTGCCCACAATTGCCGGAAGATACGGCACGATTCGAAAAGACTATCTCCCCTATCCTTAAACAACTTAAGAAGTATGCACAAAGCCTTCCACACTCCCCCACTTATGAGGAGGAAGACTGGCAAGATGCCCTCATTGAGATCTGGCAACAACTCCACCTTTGCCCTCTGGGCGAGGAGGTCAATTGGGCTATGCAACACATCGCACACAGATTCTTCCTTAATCGTATGGAGAGGTATCGAAAGAAAAACACCTTCATTTGTTGCGAACTTGATGAAACTAAACTTTGTTCAATGCCTGATGATACACCAGAAATGAGCTTTTCATCGGAGTTGGAGCGATTAACAAACAATGTTTCCTGCGTGAGAACCGCAAAAATTGTGAATTGTTTGGCAAAACAGCCCGAATTGAACCGTTCCATCGTTTTGATGCATCTCGACAATTACACTTTGCCCGAAATAGCAAAAACACTAAAACTTACGAAATCCGCCACAATCTATCGTTTTCGTCAAACGATAAAGGCGATAAAAGATGCAGCACTATGAAAATTCGCATCTTTCCAAGGGGAGCAATGGTGAAAAGACAGAACAGAAGTACACTTCGTCGACGTGAAGCAGATGCTTTGCTTCACCAAATCACCATTCCATCATCTCTTCATTCTATCATTTCATCATTTTACCATTTTATCGTTTCATCTTTCTATCATTTCATCATTTTATCCACAAAAATCTTTTTACTATGATTGTTTGCACAACCACCACACCGGCCTCATCAGCCACCACCCCAACCGATTGTAGCAGCGAAGTGGCAACACCCGACACGCTAGAAATTGTGTTGTGGCGCACCCACTTCACCAACGAAGGCACGTTGGGGATGCTCTTCATCAATGGCAGCTTCTTTTGCCACACACTAGAACCGCGCGCTCGACCATTAGGCGCACGCAAAGTTCCTGGTAAAACGGCCATTCCCACAGGTACTTACGAACTTCGTCTTGACCGCATATCACCACGGTTTTCCCGTTTCAAACGCTATCCTTGGGCACGAGTTTGGGGTGGAAAGATGCCCTACCTTTGCAACGTACCTGGTTTTCAAGCAATTCTCATCCACGTGGGCAACACGCCCAACGACACGAAGGGTTGCATCCTTGTGGGCGAGGCCAAGGCGGCCGATTTCATTTTCCACTCGGTGATAACCTTCCGACGATTGATGCAGCGTCTCTCGCGCCATCCTCGCCACGTGCCGCTCTACATCTCTGTGCGCACACATCCTCAGGCGCGCAATCTCATCACACAACCCTAGTGCTTGACGCAACACGGCCATTTCCCACACCTTCCACGCAAGGTGTGGGATTTTTTCTACCATTTCTTTGGCCGACTTCTGCAAAAATCGTAACTTTGAACCTCTAGAAAATCTAGAAAAACTAGAACCACTAGAAAAGCTAGAACTTCTAGAGCATCTAGAAAACAGAAAAAGGCTAACCTCATATATGAAAGGAATCGTATTGGCCGGAGGAAGCGGCACGCGCCTCTACCCCATCACCAAAGGAGTGAGCAAACAGTTGCTCCCCATTTTCGACAAACCGATGGTATATTATCCCATTTCGGTGCTTATGCTCGCAGGCATTCGCGAGATACTCATCATCTCCACTCCCCACGACCTACCAGGTTTTCAACGCCTTTTGGGCGATGGCAGCGACTTTGGCGTGCAGTTCTCCTATGCCGAGCAACCTTCGCCCGATGGTCTGGCACAAGCCTTCATCATCGGTAGAGAGTTTATTGGCAACGACAGCGTTTGTTTGGTGCTAGGCGATAACATCTTCCACGGAGCTGGTTTCACAGAACTCCTCCACAAGGCGGTGGCCACTGCCGAAGAGCAACAACGCGCCACCATCTTTGGCTATCGTGTCAATGACCCCGAGCGTTATGGTGTGGCCACTTTCGACGAAACAGGACAATGCACCTCGATCGAAGAAAAACCCGAGCACCCCAAGTCCAACTATGCCGTGGTGGGCTTGTATTTCTATCCCAACTCTGTGGTGGATGTGGCAGCGAACATCAAACCTTCGGCGCGCGGAGAACTGGAAATCACTACGGTCAACCAGCATTATCTCGAAGCCAACGAACTTCAGGTGCTTACCCTTGGACGCGGATTTGCGTGGCTCGACACCGGAACCCACGATTCGCTCTCAGAGGCCTCCACTTATATTGAGGTGCTGGAAAAACGTCAAGGTCTCAAAGTGGCTTGTCTAGAAGGCATCGCCTATGGACAGGGATGGCTTTCGGCAAAGGAGGTGGAGCGCATCGCTCAACCTATGGCGAAGAACCAATATGGCCAATATCTGCTCAAACTGATTGCTCAGCAGTAAAACCCTGCAACAACTTGGGCTTTACACCTCATCAATAGCATAGACTTCTCAACAATTGTCCGGATTTTCCTCAGCAATAATATGGATTTCTCCAACAATTATCCAGACATCTCCTCATCAATAGATTTCTCTTCATCAAAAGCATAGTTCTTTCTTACAATGATAGTTCATCCCACGGCCATTCCCGACGTTGTCATTCTCGAACCCCGATTGTTTCGCGACGACCGCGGCTATTTCTTTGAATCCTTTTCTCAACAAGAGTTCAACCGCCTCGTGCGTCCCATTGATTTTGTGCAAGACAACGAATCGTGCTCCACGCGCGGTGTGATGCGCGGTCTTCACTATCAGCGCATGCCCCACACGCAGAGTAAACTCGTGCGCTGCACCCGCGGTTGCGTCCTCGATGTTGCCATAGACATTCGTCAAGGCAGTCCCACCTTTGGTCAGCATGTCGCCGTAGAATTAAGCGAGGACAACCATCTCCAGCTCTTCATCCCCCGCGGTTTTGCGCACGGCTTTGCCGTTCTCTCCGAAGAAGCGGTGTTTCAATACAAATGCGACAACTATTATGCCCCCGAGTCGGACGCAGGCATCTCTCTTTTGGACGAGCGTCTCGACATTGACTGGCGCATCCCCGTTGCCGAAGCCATTCTGAGTGCCAAAGACCAGCGCCACCCTCTCTTGGCCGATGCTCCCCACGACTTCATCTGGGGCGAGGAGTTGTATTGACACGAAACAAGCAGGCAAAAGCAACATAAGATAGAAAAAACAGAACGCGACATCCCGATATGGAATGTCGCGTTTTTGCTTTATATGGGTGAATGAGATGGTAACCACAAAAATGTTTAGGTGCGTATCTTCAAGATGCACACCTAATATATTTGAGAGAATAGGTGTATGGAAACAGAGGGGTGCACCTAAAACCAAAATAAAAGGGCGAAAGCAGAAAGAAAATGAAGTGCTTGTAAAGAAAGCCCCTTACTTTTGCATTGTCATTACGACACAGACGCGAAGAAAACTCGCTGATGAATGATAAAAGAACAAACATTATCAACCCAATAACTCTCTATCAAAATGGACAGCAACAAAAAACTCTTGGAAGCTGCGTCAAAGGTGTACAGCGCAATGCAAGGAATGGACAAGTTTGTCGACGCAAATTTCCCACAAGAAATTGTGGGCATCGTGAAGCGTCACAGCAAAATCGCAGTGGCTTCTGCCTGGATTCCCATTCCTGGGGCTGACGTGGCCGCTGGTGCTGCCAACATCTGGACAATGTATGTGCTCATCAACAAGAAAGTGGGCATTTCAGTGGGCGACAACATCTTGAAAACCATTGGTGCTGGTGTGGCAACGAACTTGGCTTCGGCTGCTGCGGTGAGCACCGTGGCGAGTGCACTGAAATTCATTCCTGGCATTGGCAGTTTGGCGGGTGCGGCTTTGATGAGTGGTACACTCTATGCCGTGACGCTGGCTTCTGGTTGGGTCTATCTGATGGCACTTTCCTACATGTTGCAAAACAAGGGCAAAAACTTTAGTGCAAATGATTTGCAGCAGGCGGTGAACAAGGTATTGAAGGAGTCTACTTTCTTGAAAGACTTCATCAGTTCTGCGAAGAAGGGCTACAAGTCGTAGGCTTCCCCCGAAGGCTGTGGCACGCGTGTTGACTGTGGCACGCGTATTGGCTGTTGGGCAGGCAACACAAACACAGCGAGCTTTCAAAAACTTCTTCCAACGAAAACGCGACATTCCACATCGGGATGTCGCGTTGTTTTTATTGGTAAAACGAAAGGGGGGACAGTCTTTTACTCTTCATTACGCGCATCAGTTTCCTGATTGCGCTTTGCATTGCGCTTATCATCGAAGTAGTAATAAAGACCAGCCACATTGGCTACCAATAAGACAAAAATGTATACAGCTATTGCTCCCATATCATTTACGTTTCTTATGAGGTTTATGACTCATTTCATTGTCACGTATGAGGTAAAGCCCCCACGCAAGTGTAACCATCGCCGCACAAATCCCCCCTATTACAACAAGAGGAGACTCTAAATCCTTAAACACTGCAGACAGCAAAATAGCAGTTGTAATATATTTTGCGATGTCCATAAGCCATTTTCCGATTTCCTTTTTCATAGGCAGAAGCTTTTGGTTCTGCAAATATAGTACTTTCCCATTTATCCTCAAAACCTTAAGACCGATATTTGTCTTAACAAACAAACTGCGCCTTTCTTGCACTTCGATTTGAAAGTAAGTTTCACAAACAATGACGCGCAAAAGGTGATAAAACAAAAAGCGCGACACCCCATCATAGGATGTCGCGCAATGTGTAGTGCAAGAAAACTTATGCTTCAGCAGTTTCTGCCGTTTCAGCCTTGGGGAGACTCCAGTCTTGTTGCGTCATACGCACGTAGCTTTGGTAGCGACGACGAGCATTTTCTTCGCAAGCCTGGAAGAGTTCTTGAGCTTGTTCGGGGAATTGCTTCTTGAGCGCTTGGAAACGCACCTCACCGGTGAGGAAGTCTTGGAAGTCTGCCCAGTTGGGAGCCTTAGAGTCGAGTGAGAATGGGTTCTTTCCTTGGTCTTCGAGCGCAGGGTTGTAGCGCCAGAGATGCCAGTAACCACACTTCACAGCGAGTTCTTCTTCGTGTTGGCTCTTACCCATACCAGCCTTCAAACCGTGTGCAATACAGGGTGAGTAAGCAATGATGAGAGATGGACCAGGATAAGCCTCAGCTTCGCGGATAGCCTTGAGTGTTTGGTTGTGGTCGGCACCCATTGCCACTTGTGCCACGTAAACGTAGCCATAAGTAGTGGCAATCAAACCGAGGTCTTTCTTGCGAATGCGCTTACCAGAAGCAGCAAACTTAGCCACAGCACCAGTTGGGGTTGACTTAGAAGACTGACCACCGGTGTTAGAGTAAACTTCTGTGTCGAGCACCAAAACGTTTACGTCTTCGCCAGATGCAATGACGTGGTCGAGACCGCCATAACCGATGTCGTAAGCAGCACCGTCACCACCGATGATCCATTGTGAACGCTTGGTGAGATAGTGAGCGAGTTCGTCGAGTTGCTTGCAAACAGGGCAACCAGCAGCCTTACCAGCGGCAATCATAGGTTTGAGTTTTGCAGCAGCAGCCTTAGAACCTGTGGCATCGTCTTTCACTTCGAGCCATTCAGCAGCGGCAGCCTTGAACTCTTCGCTCACGTGCTCACCATTGGCGATGGCATCTTTGAAGATGAGTTCAATGCGCGCACGCATCTTCTTGTTGGCAAGGGTCATACCGAGACCAAATTCGCAGAAGTCTTCGAAGAGAGAGTTAGCCCAAGCAGGACCGTGACCTTCTGCGTTAGTGGTGTATGGTGTTGAAGGGATAGATGCAGAATAGATGGATGAGCAACCCGTAGCGTTCGCCACCATTTCGCGGTCACCGAAGAGCTGAGAAACGAGTTTCACGTAAGGAGTTTCACCGCAACCTGCGCAAGCTCCAGAGAATTCGAAGAGAGGTTGTACGAACTGTGTGTTCTTGGGGTTAGAAGCTGCGTCAATGAGGTGCGCCTTGTTGGTCACCTTTTCAGTGAGGTACTTCCAGTTGTCAGCTTCGCCAAGTTGGTCTTGGAGAGGAGACATAGAAAGTGCCTTACCCGTCTTAGGACGACCAGGACAAACGTCTACGCAGTTTGAGCAACCCGTGCAGTCGAGCACAGAAATCTGGATGCGGAAGTTCATACCCTTCATTTGGGCAGGAGCTTTCATTTCGATAGCATTCAAGTTGGGAGATGCAGCCTTCTCTGCTTCGTCCATCACGAAGGGACGGATACAAGCGTGAGGACAAACATAAGCACACTTGTTACATTGGATACAGTTTTCCAAATCCCAAGCAGGAACATAGGCAGCGACACCGCGCTTTTCGTAAGCGGCAGTACCTTGGTGCCAAGTACCATCTTCCAAACCCTTGAAGGCACTCACGGGAAGGTCGTTACCCATTTGTGCGTTGATGACGCGAGCAATGTCAGTGATGAATGCAGGAGCGCCATCGTCCACCTTAGCGTCGTCAGCGAGAGAAGCCCAAGCGGGATCTACGGGAAATTCTTGATATTCGCCACCGCGGTCTACTGCAGCGTAGTTCTTGTCTACGATGTCTTGACCCTTCTTGCCGTAAGTCTTTTCGATGAAGTATTTCATCTCCTTGACTGCCTTGTCCACAGGAATCACATTAGTGATGCGGAAGAAGGCACTTTGAAGGATGGTGTTGGTGCGATTGCCAAGACCAATTTCGCGCGCAATCTTTGTTGCGTTGATGGTGTAGACCGTGATGTTGCGTTGAGCAAGGATACGCTTAATCTTGTTAGGCATATTGCGCACAAGGTCTTCACCTTCCCAAAGGGTATTGAGGAGGAATGTGCCGTTGGGCTGAATACCGCGCAACACGTCATACATATGCATGTAGCTCTGCACGTGGCAAGCCACAAAGTTGGGGGTGTTCACCAAATAGGTAGAACGGATGGGGTGATCACCGAAGCGGAGGTGAGAGCAAGTGAAACCACCAGACTTCTTAGAGTCGTAAGAGAAGTAGGCTTGACAGTACTTATCAGTTGTTTCACCGATGATTTTCACAGAGTTCTTGTTAGCACCAACAGTACCGTCAGCACCGAGGCCATAGAACTTAGCTTGGAACATACCATCACCACCAAGGCTGATTTCTTCTTTGGGAGGAAGTGACGTAAAGGTTACGTCGTCCACGATGCCCACGGTGAAGTGGTTCTTAGGTTCGGGCAATTGGAGGTTTTCATACACCGCCATGATTTGTGCAGGCGTGGTGTCGTTTGAACCCAAACCATAGCGTCCGCCCACGATGAGAGGAGCATTTTCTTGATCGTAGAAGGCTTCCTTCACGTCGAGGTAGAGAGGTTCGCCGTTAGCGCCAGGTTCTTTCGTGCGGTCAAGCACAGCGATGCGGTTTGCCGTCTTGGGCACTGCTGCAAGGAGGTGCTTCACAGAGAAAGGACGATAGAGGTGTACGCTCACGAGACCCACCTTTTCACCCTTCTCTTCGCGGAGATAGTCGATGGCTTCGCGCGCAGCTTCAGTGGCAGAACCCATGAGGATAATCACGCGATCGGCTTCGGGGTCACCATAATAGTTGAAGAGACCATACTTGCGACCAGTGATGCGAGAGATTTCGTTCATGTATTCTTCCACGACTTCAGGCACGGCCTGATAGAAGGGGTTAGAACTTTCGCGGTGAGCAAAGAAAGTTTCGGGGTTTTCAGCCATACCGCGAGCCACAGGACGCTCAGGCGTGAGGGCGCGGTTGCGGAAATCAGAGAGCGCTTGTTGGTCAACGAGGGGCTTCAAATCCTCAGTTTCGAGCATTTCAATCTTCTGGATTTCATGCGAAGTGCGGAAACCATCGAAGAAGTTCATGAAAGGCACGCGAGTTTTGATAGAAGCAAGGTGAGCCACACCAGCCAAGTCCATCACTTCTTGCACAGAACCTTCGGCCAACATAGCGAAACCTGTTTGACGAGCAGACATCACGTCTTGGTGGTCACCGAAGATGGAAAGAGCGTGAGAAGCAATGGTACGTGCAGACACGTGGAACACACAGGGAAGGAATTCACCCGCAATTTTATACATATTGGGGATCATCAACAGCAAACCCTGCGATGCGGTGAAAGTAGAAGTCAATGCACCAGCTTGCAAAGATCCGTGCACGGCACCAGCGGCACCGCCTTCACTCTGCATTTCTTGCACGAGCACAGTTTCACCAAACATGTTTTTGCGACCTTGTGCCGACCAATCGTCGACATACTCAGCCATTGTAGACGAGGGGGTGATGGGATAGATAGCCGCCACTTCGCTAAACATATAAGCGATGTGTGCAGCCGCTTGGTTACCATCACAAGTAATGAATTTCTTTGCCATAGAGCCTATGGTTTTATATTGTTATGTTGTTGTTTATGTCCTTGGGAGATGGGTAAAAGGCTGGTATATGGCTAGGAAAATGGCTCGACTTTCCACAGAACAGAAAAATATTCATAGGTAGAAAGTCTCCATTTTCGGAGAAATATATCGTTAGTCTATGCCACATCTAGGCTGGCTAGTCAAGCCAGAATGCTCGTTTTTCAACAAGCAGGGCTGTAATGATTACAAATTGTATGCTGCAAAGGTAATGATTTCCTTGTGATTA
>QWCL01001967.1_pt1 | contig 11207 bp, 7 predicted proteins | sample 1972551 | NCBI WGS metagenome assembly QWCL01 (sample SAMN09866709, study PRJNA288562) | Human oral metagenome isolate term2_saliva, whole genome shotgun sequencing... | isolation source: mouth | host: Homo sapiens | place: USA: California
CCGAGGCTGCTCGCACTAATCCAAATATTACGGTTCTGTACAACACGCAGGTTGAATCCGTTGCCGGAGATTCCGCACTTAGGTCTATTACGTACAAGAACCTCAAGACGGGCGAGAAGACCACGTTTGCTCCAGAAGATGGCGATTCTATTGGCGTCTTTGTCTTTGCGGGCTATGCGCCAGAGACCGACCTGGTAAAAGAACTGGCTCAGACTGATGATTACGGCTATCTGATCACCAACGAGCATCAAGAAACAACCCGTGAGGGTCTTTTTGGTGCTGGTGATGTGTGTCAGAAGCCATTGCGTCAGGTTGCAACGGCTATCGGTCAGGCAGCAACTACCGCTACCGAGATGGAGCGCTATATCAAGCGCGCTCAGGAGAAAACTGGCCTTGTTCCACAGATGAACGTCACGCGCATCTCGTCCAAGAAGGAGGCTCCTGAGGCTCCAGCGGCTAAGAGTGCCTCTGACTCCGGAGAGATCTTCACCGATGACATGAAGGCACAGCTCAACGCTGTCTTTGAACGCATGGCACGTCCGCTTGTGCTTCAGCTTGAGCTTGATCAGAGGCCTGTTTCTGAGGAGCTTGTAGCTTACATGGAAGAACTTTCTTCTATGACCGACAAGTTGAGCGTTCAAACAGTCTCAGACACGGGCGAGAAGAACCTTCCTGTTGTTCGTGTTTGCGCACAGGATGGCACTCCAACAGGTCTTGCGTTCCACGGTGTTCCCGGCGGCCATGAGTTCACTTCGTTTGTACTTGGGCTCTACAACGCCGCAGGTCCTGGCCAGCCAATTAGTGACGAGGATAAGGCGTCCATTGCCGCCATCGAGTCAAAGACGCATCTGCAGGTCTTGGTAGGACTTTCTTGTACCATGTGCCCAGATGTTGTTGTAGCTGCTCAGCGTATTGCTGCAGACAACCCTCAGGTTACCTGTGACGTCTACGACATCAACCACTTCAAGGAGCTCAAAGACACCTACGATGTCATGAGCGTTCCATGCTTGGTTATCAACGACGGCCAGAAGGTTGACTTCGGCAAGAAGAATCTCTCTCAGATTTTGTCACTGATTCCTTAAAATTCATTCGCATCCAGGAGAGGGCGACGTTCATGAATATGCCGAGAAGATCAACGGTCTTCTCGGCATTTTTTGCGACGTTTAATGTGAGCACGTAAAGCTGGCTTGGAAGTGCAAGGCTACCTTTTTACAGAGCTTTTTGCTGGTAGAGGCCTGCATCAGTAAAGCCCTGTGCGCGATAGTAGGCTCGCGTTCCAATTGAGCTGATGACGTTAAGACTGGTATAACCCGCATCTGCTGCAATAGAGGAGGCTTTGGCAAGAAGTTTTTGACCCAAGCCCTGATGCTGAGCAGACATTCCTTCTGAGCCTAATGATAATGCCTGACCGTACACGTGGAGCTCTCTGATCATGGCCTGACCTGGCTGTACCAGCAGCTCATTGGCGGTAACATCACATGCACCAGCGGTCAGTTTGTCCCAGTGGGGAAGTGAAAGCCTACAGAAACCTGCGATTTTATTGTCAGCAGTTACCCACTGCAGGAAGTGCTCGTCACTGACTGCGGTAGTGTAAACAAAGTCTTGAAGAGTAAGTTCTGCGGTTTGTTTCCCACCAGAATATCGGTGGCGCTAATGTCTCTAATCATGCGAGAAATACGCACGTATGGAGGCGTTGCAAGCACGTCTTGAACAAGCACGTCTACCAGCTCATCTTTGGCGTATGGCTGCCATGCACCCTCACGGTATTTCTGGACCAATTGCGTTCCAGATACCAGTGCACAGGGGTAGAGCTTAATCTCGTCAGGGAGAAATCCTGGATCAGTGACAAATGTTTTAAAGTCCTGTTTGTCCGCCTCAGGAATTGCGCCTAACAGGTTAACCATCAGGTGAGAGTGGATTTTAAATCCGTACAAGCGAATCAGGGAGAACGCTCGTTTAATCTGGGCAACGCTCATCTGACGCTGATTTGCGTCAAGAATTTCTTGACGTGTGCTCTGAATGCCAATTTGAATTTTGGTACACCCAAGCTGCCTAAACATGCGAAGGTTATCCGGCGTAATAGTGTCAGGTCTGGTTTCTATTACAAGGCCAACCACACGGGCAGCAGCTGTTTCATTAACGTGTTGTTGCTCCACCAGCTCATCATAGGTACTTTGCATCTGAGACCATGCGTTTTGGTGAGGCTGACTGGCGTCGTAGAGCTTATGAAAAGCCTGGTTATACGTGGCAGTATCATCAAAGACTGCCGCCTGCTGTTCAGCAACAAAAGAAGAAAGTGCTTCTTCAGAGTTCTGCAAGCCAAACGAGGTGTACCAATCAAGGCGCTCCTGAATGTAGCTAGGAGAGTTGGGCCAGTCATTGAGCGCGCGGAAGAGTTCTTTGATAAACCAGTACTGATAGCTCTCTGGATAATCGCTCCAGGTGCCACCGAGCACAATAAGCTCAACTTTGTCGGTTGAGTGGCCCATTTGATGGAGCGCTTGAAGACGAGCTGCAACCTGCACGTATGGATCAAAAAACGTTAGTTCAGCGCGCTGACAGGCAGGCTCATTAGCAAGATAGCTCTTAGGCATACGCAGATCACACGGGCAATAAATGCAATTGCTCGAACAGGTATGCGGCCTGGTAATCACGGTAATGGTAGCCACGCCAGAAGCGGTGCGACGAGGCTTCATACGTACAGAGCGGATAAACCTTTCTTCCAGCTCAGAGGTCACATTCCACGATTGCCACAGCTCATCATTGTTCTGCTTGACCTGCAAAAAATAGGGGAGAATTGCTCGTTTAGGAATGAGTTTCTCGCGCTCTGTACTGTGGGTGCTAGAGTCAATTCCGCTGTTGTGCGAGTTAATGAGCATCTCAAGCTGATGCGTATCAAGAGCACCTTGTGAGCCATCTCTGAGCTGCTTCAATATGTCCAAAATGAGTTCATCCATACAAACAGTATAGGCAATAAGGTGAGCTTCTGACCTTTGGGAACAAGGCGATGACGTAAAATCTCTGTATGGACACTTCTTTGCACATATCACATACACAATCTATCAGCACATCTACCGCTGAGCAGCTGAGCTACGTAACCTCTGAGTTTTACGCTCAGCAGACGCAGAGTTTCTCGGCCACACGACAGATGCCTTGGCAGGGGTGGCAGCAGTGCCTAGATGCCATGCCTCAGCTTTTAGTTGGCGAGAAACCCTCTGTACTTGATGTGGGTTGCGGAAACCTACGTTTTGCTCGCTTTTTACGCGATGAGGCGGGGATTGTTCCCGCAAAGTATTTTGCTGTAGATAATTGCAAGCCACTGGTAGAGAGTGGTGAGGCAGACACTCATGTCTCTGAACTGGCATTTATTGAATTAGATGTGATAAAGAGTCTGCTTGATAACACACTTTCTTCGCGTCTGATTGTTCCGGCCTGCGATTTAGTGGTTGCGTTTGGCTTTTTGCATCATGTGCCAGGTGCACAAAAGAGAATCCAGCTTCTGCACACTCTGTTAGATAAGACTAAACCTGGCGGCTTTGTGTGTGTTTCTTTCTGGCAGTTTATGAACAGCCAAAAACTTGCTGCTAAAGCTCAAGAAACCACTGCTCAAGGGCTGCGTGCGCTGGGTATAGATGCATCAGAACTTGAGGAGCATGACTATCTGATTGGCTGGCAAGATAAGGCCAATACTTGGCGCTATTGTCATCATTTCTCGCAAGAGGAACTTGATGAGCTTCTTGCAAGCCTTGGCTCTGACGTGCACGTTTGTGCACAATTTAGTGCAGATGGCAAGGATAACAATCTTAATCGCTATGTGATTTTGCAACGCGTGTAGCTGCCTGCAAGAATATCTTGCTAAAGATTTCCTGTACAAGAAATCCCCGCGCAGAAATTGAACTGCCTCCCATTTCTTAGACACGAGAAATGGGAGGCAGTTCAAAACACACCTAAGTCGGATAATCTGCAAAAAAGACGTATACATGACGCAGAAAATACCTCAATCATGCAGATTATCGTCATTAGATGTGTAAAATGCCCTCATCTGAGCAGATTATCCGACTTAGGTGTGTTCCGTAGATACAGAATTTATCGATAGTTAAATTTCTTATATGACGCTATTCATTTTCTAGCATATTAGGTTAAGTTTATGCATAGAAATGTATATCAAGCGGTGCAACCGCCTAGCTGCCTGGCTATCTTGATTAGGAACATGTCAATTCTTTAGCAAAACCTACCAAATCTGCGCCATTTTGTGCGCCAGGCCTAAAAGCCGACGCTAACACGCTGTAGAACCATAATCCCCCGCACAGAAATCGTACGGGGGATTTGCATTCAATAGGCAAAGTGGACTTATAAGCCGGGTTCTGTCGCGGACAACCATTTATCTACTACCAGCATTGCTGCTGGTCTCTAGCGCGCAACCCGAGCGCAGTGCGGGCCACACCATAGCGCTCCTATTTGCGTTTGCTCCGGATGGGGTTTACCAAGCCATGCTGTTGCCAGCATGCTGGTAGTCTCTTACACTACCGTTTCAGCTTTTCTCTTTACGCGAATGCGCAGGTGAGAGTCTTCTTTTCTGCGGCACTTTCCGTCGGGTCACCCCGCCTGGCCGTTAGCCAGCATCCTGCCCTGTGGAGCCCGGACTTTCCTCATAGCACTCTTCCAATTGGCTGGATGGGCACTCCGCGGTTGTCTGGTCCACTTTGCATGGGCGATTGTATCACGTTCATAAGGCTAGAAGCTCCGAAGTCAAACAATCTCCAAGTAAATGAGATGTTGCGAGGACGCGGGTTTCTCGTCATACGTTGAGTTGCGAGAGGGTGTGATTTTGGTACGTCGTGTTCATGAAAAGCAACAGCTGCCTCTTTGAATGCTGTTATGATGGATAGGCTTACATATGAAAGGACTAGCATGGGACTCTTTGATCTTTTCAAAAAATCTTCCAAGACAGCTGCGCCAGAGGCTCTTGTTGTTTCTGATTACACTGCTAAAACAATTTATGCACCAGCAAGCGGAAAAGTTGTTGCGCTAGAGACTGTTTTTGCAGGTGGGATGCTTGGACAGGGTCTGGGTATTTGGCCTTCTGAGGGTGTTGTGTACGCGCCAGTTTCGGGCACTATTACCGCAACTACTCCAACCGTTCACGCATTTGGAATCACTGCCGATTCTGGAGAAGAAGTTTTGATTCACGTAGGCGTCGATACGGTTGAGATGAAGGGTGACGGCTTTACCGCCCTTGTTGAGCAGGATCAGCATGTTGAGGTTGGTCAGCCACTGATGATCTTTGACCTGGATAAGGTTAAGGACGCGGGTCATCCTGAGGTAGTTATTCTTGCTATTACTAACTCTAGCGAGTATAGCAACGTAGAGATTCTTGCTTCTGCAGACCAGCCAGTTTCTGCTGGCGAGAAGGTCTGTGTGCTCGCGTAAGCTGCGGTTGCATAGTTGTTCCATGTCTGACACATCCTACAAGACACTCAAGCTGGACTTTGTTGCGGAAGGTCTCTTTGAAGACAGAAAGAGCCGCTTCATAGCCCAGCTTTGTCATGTAGAAACAGAGTCAGAAGCACAAGAGTTTCTCGCCACAGTGAGGGCGAAGCACTATAACGCTCGCCACAACGTTCCTGCATGGATCTTGGAGGACGGTACAGAGCGTGCTTCCGACGACGGAGAGCCTTCCAGAACGGCGGGAATGTCGGTGCTGGAGGTATTGCGCGGAGCGGGGCTTAAGAACGTCTGCTGCGTTGTCACACGCTACTTTGGCGGAACGCTTTTGGGTCCTGGTGGACTTGTTCGTGCGTATACGGCAGCAACTCAAGAGGCTTTGGCTGCTGCCGAAGAAGCGTCTGCTGTTCAGGAAATGCTGCAGGTTGTGAGGGTGGAGTTGTCGGCCCCGTATAACCTCTATGAGCAGATTCAGCGCTTGGTCTCAGATACCGGCGGCAAGGTTATAACGGCAGAGTTTGGAGTGGACGTTTTTCTCGCCATAGACTTTAGGTGCGGAGAAGAAGCGGCGTTTACGGATGCGCTGACAGAGCTCAGTGCTGGAAAGATTACAGCCGAGGTCTCCGCGGCGCGTTTTGATCTGTTCTAGTGGGTAAAATAATGAGACGCAGTTAAGCGCCTCATTATTTTTTTACATCAAGTATTAACTCTTATTTTGCTGTACCTTTGCATCGAAATACCAAAAGATGAGAAACAATAGAACCACCGCAACTGTATAGCCACCATCAGGTAATATTCCTGCGCTTCTAAGAAACGTAAATATCAAGAATAGGATGAGTGTAGGAAGACGAGTAATCCAATATTTTTTTGATGTTAGTTTCATTGGAACCTCACATTTGTAATATGTATTAATAAGTTAAACATAATAAAAATAAATAAACTTTCTTATCTGTTATTGTCAGTTTAACATAAAAAATGAGTTGATGCAAATAATTGCATCAACTCATTATCTTTAAGGAAATAATAATTATCTAGCGTGGCGTACCTTACTTGCGGTTACGACCACCAAGGGAGTAGCCAAGGTTCTCCCAGAAATCAATCTGGACATCTTCGCCCTCGTCCCAAACCTTGAGCAGGTCCTCTGGAACGTACTGACGACGAACATCAGCCTCGCCACCGTAGAGGCGGAACCAGTCTGCGCTCATGATGAGGTAGCCGTCCTTACCGGAGTCCTTACCCCAGCTGTTCTCAATGCGCCACTGCTTAGCCTTGCCGTCCTTATCAAGCTCAACGCCCTGGAAGGTCATTGCGTGGGTAAGGGAAGTCTCATAGTTCTCAATCATTGAGGCGCGATCCATGTCAAAATCAACGCCAAAGAGGCCGTTGTAATCCATGGTGTCGGTTGAGAGAACGTAGTTGAAGTCCTCATTGTGGCGAGGGAACTCCTGCATAACGTCGCAGGCCATGCAGACAGGGTTGCCGTCCTTCAAAGAAGCAATGGTAGCCGCCTCAAGAACCTCTGGCTCAACGTTTAAGAAGCGAGTCTTAATGCCGCCTAAAACGGTATCGATGAAGGTTGGGTGATACACCTTGCCGTATGGATACTTCTTGCTTGGAACAGAAATGAGCTGGACAAAGCCACGAGGATCAACGCCACAATAGCGCTCAGCAAACTCAAGAGGAGTGATGCCAAAGTCGCGAAGAATCTGGGTACCTTCCTCGTCCTTCTCGCCGTCCTTTTTGTCCTTGTTGTCAGAAGCCTTGCTTGGCTCAACAGGAGAAAGCTTTGCCTTATCTACCTGTGCGTTTTTTCCAACCTTGCACTCAAAATCAAAGGTCAGAGGCGGCTCGCCAAGGCAGACGGACAGAATCTGGTGGAAGCCCTTGAGCTGCTCCTGCTTAAGCGCACGAAGCTCGTCTTGAGACTTACCAGCTGCGTATGCTGCACGGAGCTCGCCAGCGCTCTTCCTGAACAGGCGGTCAATGCGCTCATCCATCTGAGTGGAGTTCTTGGAGCAAGCAGTCTCTGGCATAGCATCCTTAGGAACCAGGCCGTACTTCTCGACCAAGCTCATAGCAAATGAGTAGTAGCCGCCGTCGCCAATACCCTCGGTCAGAAGCGTGTTGACAACACGAGAATCGGTTGGCTGGTCAGCGGTCTGAATGATGTACTCAAGTGCGGAGTTTGCCTTCTCAAGCTTGTCATAGAACATGCCATATGCCTGGCTGAACTCAAAGGTATCAACGTCAAGCTTCTTGATTGCCTCCTGGCGAAGTACGTTGAAAGAAGAGAACATCCAGCAGCGACCGCTCTGACGCTGGTTAGTGACGTCGCCCGTCTTTGCAACAGCAACACCGTAGGTGTCAGCGTAGGTGCGCATGGTGGTGATGTCGCGAGCAGCTGCGGAAACGCCCATAGAGGTTACGGAGTTGCGAGCAACGCGGTTAGCACGGTCTGCACTAAATGCAGCGGTTTCCTCGTTTGCCCACTGTGGATTTACGGTCTGATCAGCCATTGCGGCTCCTTTTGTTTGTAGCGTTTAGAAAAAACCTGGCGAGAAGACCGATCTTCTCGCCAGATGGTTTGTACCTTAGCGAAGCGTTGCAAGAGAGCCCATTGGGTCCCATGGCTCGAGGACGGTTGCTTCCTCGGTCTCAAAGGTCTTGAGCTGCTCAGGAGTGAGGTACTTCTTGTCAACAACAATCTGGTAGACGTACTCGTCAAACCAAGGGTCAGAGATGGTATCAAAGCCATCGCGGCCGTGGTCTTTACCCCAGCTGTTCTCAACCTTCCAAAGGGTAGTGTTGCCCTCTGCGTCAAAGTTAACACCCTCAAGAACCATAGCGTGAGTCATCAGAGACTCGCCGTAGTCAAGGCGCTCAGCACGGTCAAGTGCGCCCTCAACAGGGAAGCCAAAGAGGCCGTCAACGTCAAGTGCGCGAGTGTCCATGATGCCCTCTTCACGAAGGTAGGACTGAGCAACGTCACAACCAAACCAGACAGGCAGGTTGTCCTTAAGCTGAGCCACAGCAAGGCGCTTGAGCTCAGGAATCTCAAGGTTGAGGTAACGAACGCCGCCACCCTCAACAACGTTGCCCAAGCGGGAAACGGTATAGGTGTGGTTGAAAGGCTTATCTGCGGTTGGTGCAGAGATGATTGAGATGTAATCATCAAGATTCATATCAACAGTCTCAGCGAAGAACTCCTGAGGGGTAAAGGTGCCAGAAAGAGCGAGGTTGTCGTCCTTATCGCGCAGGCGTGCCTCAAAAGATACAGGAGGCTGACCCAGGCAAGTTACCAGCAGCGTGCAGACGTCCTCCATCATCTCTTTCTTCATCTCGCGCAGAGACTCGAGGGACTCGCCAGCTGTTGCGGTCTCACGAAGACGCTTTGCAGCACTACGAAGATAGCGGGTAAGGTATGCGTCCATCTCGTGGGTGTTGCAGGAGTTAGCAGTCTCTGGCATAGCGCTCTTTGGAACTACACCGTACTTCTTTACGAGGCTCTTAAACATATCCCACTGGCCACCGTCGCCAATTGGATCGGTGAGCAGGAAGGATACAAGACGACCATTCAGAGGCTCATCAAGGGTATCCAGAATGTTCTCAAGGAACCAGTTGGACTTCTCCATCTTGTCCCAAAACAGTGGATATGCCTGGGAAAGCTCAAAAGTGGAGAGGTTGTATTTCTTGATGATGCGATATCTAAACGTATTAAGTGATGCAAACATCCAGCAACGACCAGAGCGCTTCTGATTAGTGCGGTCACCCTGCTTTACCTCAACATCAAAGGTAAGAGGATTAAGGGCAACACCTTCTGGTACACGAGCTGCTTTTCTAACACCAGCGCTGGTAGCAGCATTCTTAGCTACTGTGTGAGCGCGGTCGGACTCAAAGTTCTTCTGAGCCGCTGCAATGTCGTCAAAGGAAATGCTTTTCATCTGATCCATATGGTCTCCTTAACTGGAATAGGTAATACAAAAACTATATTCCCAATTAAGGTGTCCCTAGTCTAAGAGTTACCAGTTTGAAACTTTTATTTTGAGAAAATTTTGAACAGATGGACCACGCCAACTAAGAGAGATTTTGTGACGTTATGAAATTGGCGAGAAAATATTTTCATTCAATTTACCAGCGGCAATAGAAGTATTAGCACATAGAACATATGTTTGTATTAGTAGTTATTGTCCGGCGAATCGGCTACACTATACAAAGAAATTAAGAGCCCTTGGTAAAAGAACAAATTTTGAAGCACAAAGAGAAGAGCGTAGAAAAAGATGGCATTTGTTCACCTCCACAACCACTCAGATTTTTCCATTCTTGATGGAGCTAGCCGTGTCCCAGACATGGTTAGTAAAGCTGTAGAGTTTGGTATGCCAGCACTTGCTCTTACTGACCATGGATATCTCTTTGGAATTCCAGATTTTGACCTTGCATGCCGCAAGTACAATGAGGCGCTTAAAGACTTTGGCCAGTGGTGTCATGATGTGGAATGTTTTGAAAAAGGCTGGGATCTAGAAGAGCCTCCTGCAGATGATCCCAATGCTGGTGAGCACGATAAGGTCCATGCTCAGTGGGCTTCTGACGTTCAAATTTGGAATCAAACACATGATATTGAGGCAGTAAAAGCCAACAAACCTTCTCCACTTATAAAGCCAATTTTTGGCTGTGAAGCTTATTTCATTCTTGATGATTGTATTGAGAAGGGCACTAAGCAGGTGCGTTATCACCTTATCCTGCTTGCTAAAAATGAGACCGGCTATGTCAATCTGATGAAGATGATGTCAGAGGCTGGCTCAAAAGATATGTTCTATTACAAGCCACGTACTACACTTGAGATGCTCAAGCGTTACCACGAGGGCATTATCTGCACTTCAGCTTGTGTTTCTGGCATCATTCCCCGTATGTTGTTTGAAGGTCGTCCAGAAGAAGCAGAGCGTTGGGCAAAAATCTATCAAGATATCTTTGGGGATGATTTCTACCTAGAGATTCAAGATCACGGTTTGTCTGATCCAAGCTGGGGCGGCTATACCGATAGAACCCTTGCTGAGCGCATTGTAAAGATGGGTCATGACCTTGGTATTAAGGTAGTTGCTACCAACGATAACCACTATCTCACTAAAGAAGACGCAAGTGTTCAAGATATTGCTTCCTGCATTGGTTCCGGCGCTCGCGTTGATGATGAGAACCGCAAGCGCATGACGGGCAGTGAGTTCTATCTTAAAAACGAGCAAGAAATGCGCCAGATCTTCTCGTGGTGTCCAGAAGCTATCGAGAACACCATCGAGGTTGCAAATAAGTGCAACTATGAGCTGGATTGGACCCATATGTACCTGCCAAAGTTCCCAGACTTGGCAGAGGGGGAGACCTCAGAGGAACGCTTTAGAAAAGAGTGCGAGCTTGGTCTTGCAAGACGTTATGGAGATGATTGGCAAAACGTTGTTATCAATGAGATTAACGTTAAAGACCGTTTTGAGTATGAATATGACATCATCTGCAAAAAGGGCTTTGCAGATTACTTCTTAATTGTTCAGGAGTATGTTCGCTGGGCAAAAGAGAATGGTATTGGCGTAGGCCCTGGTCGTGGTTCTGCAGCAGGCGCTATTGTTGCATACGCTATGGATATTACCTCGTTTGACCCTCTTGAGAATGGCCTCATGTTTGAGAGGTTTTTGTCTCCACAGCGTTCAGAGATGCCAGATATTGATATGGACTTCGACGATGAGCGTCGTCTTGAGGTTGTTGAGCACGTCCGTCAGATT
>QWCL01001795.1_pt1 | contig 11206 bp, 7 predicted proteins | sample 1972551 | NCBI WGS metagenome assembly QWCL01 (sample SAMN09866709, study PRJNA288562) | Human oral metagenome isolate term2_saliva, whole genome shotgun sequencing... | isolation source: mouth | host: Homo sapiens | place: USA: California
TCAGGTGACATTCTCATACGCTCCTAACTTTGCTGCACGCCGGTATGGATACTATGACAGCTATCAATACACAGATGCAAGTGGTAACGTGAAACTTGTTGAATACTCACCTTATCAGGATGAGCTTTATAGTGTGCCAGGTAAGTACAAGACTGAGATGATCAGTTGGGATGTTAGCAATAACATCGAAATGAAGATTAAGAGCGATAAGGATACTACTGGTTATAAGAAGATAAGTATCATTGATGAGTTAGGAGCAAGTATGTCTTACAATGCTGCAGCAGACTATCATCGTTGGAGTGACCTTAGTATGCGTCTGCGTTTGAAGTGGTGGAAGAATTATACCTTCTCTTTGAATGCACAGTTTGCTACCTATGCTTACGAACTTGATGCTAATGGTAAGCCTTATGTAGGTAATCATACAGAGTGGGGATATGGTCGTTTACCTCGTTTCCAAGGTATGTCGCAGAATTTCTCATTCACTTTGAATCCAGAGAAGTTGAAGAAGTGGTTTGGACGTAAGGATGATAAAGATGATGATAAGGTGTCAGTAGATAGCGATGGCCCAGATACTAACATCGAATCAAACATGGATGATGACCTTGAAAAGGGAAAATATGCTGCTAAGAAGAAGCGTGGTAATATTGCTGAGACGGATGACGATGGTTACATGAGTTTCAATATGCCATGGTCATTGACAATCGGTTATGGTATTACGATGCGTGAGAATACAGCGGGTAGGTTCAATACTAAGACGATGCGTTACCCTTACAAGTTCACACAGACGTTGAACTTCTCTGGTAATATTCGTATCAGTGATGGCTGGAATATTAACTTCTCAAGTGGTTACGACTTTGAAAACCATGCGATGAGTATGACAACAGCCAGCCTGTCACGTGACCTACACTGTTTTAATATGAGTGCTTCTGTAGTTTTAGCACCATATACATCTTACAACTTTACCTTCCGTTGTAATGCTGCAACGCTGACAGATGCGTTGAAGTATGATAAACGAAGTGGTATTACAAATGCTGTACAGTGGTATTAATAAGATAAAATGCACTTCATAAGACGGACGGTTCTGCCGTCCGTTATTGATTTGAATCCTTTTATAAACAATACAAACGTTTAAAAGAAAATGAAGAAACAGACACAGGCTATTCATCAGCCTTATAAGCGTAGAGATGCATATGATGCGTTAAGTATGCCCATCTATAATGCGGTTGCTTTTGAGTTTGATAATGCGAAAGTGATGGCTGATGCCTTTTGTGGCCGTATTGATGCTCCTGATTATTCACGTGTGGAAAACCCAACAGTGACTAATCTCGAACAGCGTATTAAGGCTTTGACTGGTGCTGAGAATGTTATTGCTCTCAACTCGGGTATGGCTGCTATCAGCAATACACTCCTTTCTGTTGTTGAACAGGGTAAGAACGTTATCACGTCACGTCATCTCTTTGGTAATACTTATTCTTTGCTCACATCTACACTGAGCAGATTGGGGGTTGAGGCAAGGCTTTGTGACCTTACAGATGTTGAGGCTGTAGAACGATTGGTAGATGATAACACGTGCTGTTTGTTCCTTGAAATCATGACAAATCCTCAACTTGAGGTGGTTGATGTACGTGCCTTGACAGAAATTGCACACCAGCATGGCATCCCTGTCATTGCTGATACTACGCTTATTCCTTTCACACAGTTCTCTGCAAAGGACTTGGGCATTGACTTAGAGGTCGTTTCAAGTACAAAGTATATCAGTGGTGGTGCAACCTCTTTGGGCGGTCTTGTTATTGATTATGGTACGTTCCCTTCTATTGGTAAGCGCCTCTTGAATGAGATGCTCTTTAACCTTGGAGCTTATATGACACCACAGGTTGCCTATATGCAGACCTTGGGCTTAGAAACTTTGGACGTACGCTATCGCGCTCAAGCAGGTAATGCTTTGGAATTGGCACAAAGATTACGTACGCTAAAGCCTATTCATAAGGTGAACTATGTGGGCTTAGAGGATAATCCTTATCATCAGTTGGCAGTGAGCCAGTATGGTGAAACAGCGGGAGCAATGGTCACAATAGACTTAGAGAATCAAGAGGCTTGTTTCAGAATGCTCGATAACTTGAAGCTTATTCATCGTGCAACAAACCTCTTTGATAATCGTACATTGGCTATCCACCCAGCAAGTACTATCTTCGGACTCTTCACTGCGGAGGAGCGTGCAGCAATGGATGTGCAAGACACTACCATACGTCTCAGTATTGGTTTGGAAAGTGTTGATGACCTATTCGATGATATTAAGCAGGCTTTGGAAGCATGATGAAGACTTATAATTTTGACGAGATAATTGATCGTTCGGGAAGTGGTGACTTGAAGCATGAGGCACTTCTTCCACGTTGGGGGCGTAATGACCTACTGCCTCTGTGGGTAGCTGATATGGATTTTGCTTGCCCTGACTTTGTTGTGGAGGCTCTCAAGGATCGTCTTTCTCATCCTATCTTTGGCTATACAGTCGAACCAGAAGACTTCCGCCCTGCTATCATTGATTGGATACGTGCTCATCATGATTGGGAAGTAAAGCCAGGGTGGTTGAGTTTTATTCCTGGTATTGTTAGGGGTATCGGATTTGTGGTGAATGTATTTACGGAACTTGACGAAAAGGTTATTATACAACCACCTGTCTATCATCCATTCCGTTTGACGCCAGAGGCTAATCATCGTAAGGTTGTTTTCAATCCGCTTCGTCTCCGTGAGGACGGATATTATGACATGGACTTTGATAATCTTGCAGAGGTTTGCGATGATAAATGCCGTGTATTGGTACTCTCCAATCCTCATAACCCTGCAGGATTGTGTTGGTCAGAAGATACATTACGTCGCTTGGCAGACTTCTGTTACGAGCATAATATTATCGTTATCAGCGACGAGATTCACAGTGATATGGCACTTTTTGGTAATCGTCATATTCCATTTGCCAGTGTGTCAGAGCGTGCTACACAAATCAGTATCACCTTTGCAGCACCGACAAAGACCTTCAATATGGCAGGTATTGTCAGTTCATTTGCTATCGTTCCAAACGAAGAACTGCGCAATCGCTTCTATGGTTGGTTGAAGGCTAACGAATTAGATGAGCCTACACTCTTTGCACCAATAGCCACGATAGCTGCTTATCGGAAGGGAGAAGAGTGGCGCAAACAGATGTTGGCGTATGTAGAAGAGAATGTTCGCTTTGTTGAAGACTTCTGTCGTGAGCATATTCCTGGTATTCGTCCACTCCGTCCGCAGGCAAGTTTCCTTGTTTGGTTGGATTGTCATGGATTGGGATTGAAGCATAAAGAACTGTTGAATCTCTTTATTGATAAGGCTCATCTTGCGTTGAACGATGGTAGAATGTTTGGTCCCAGTGGAGAAGGCTTTATGCGTTTGAATGTTGGAACACCGCGTTCTATTCTTCGTCAGGCGTTGGAACAGTTGGCTAAGGCGGTGAATGAATTATAAAACAGAATTATTATGGAAGCGTTAGAAGCATTGTTAACACGTCGTAGCGTACGTGCTTATGAAGGGCGTATGCCTGAACAGGACTTGATAGATAAGGTAATGGAGGCTGGTCTTTACGCTGCAAGCGGAAAGAATATGCAGACTGCTATCATCGTCGAAGTAACCAATAAGGAAGTACGTGACCGCTTATCGGCGATTAATGGTGAGATAATGGGCGTAACGAGCGACCCTTTTTATGGAGCACCCGTTGTCCTTGCTGTGTTAGCGGATAAGAGTAGCCCTAATCATGTCTATGATGGTGCGTTGATGATGGGCAATCTTATGAACGCTGCTCATGCTTTAGGCTTGGGCAGTTGTTGGATTAATCGTGCTAAGCAAACTTTTGAACGCGAAGACGGTAAACAGATGCTGAAAGAGTGGGGTATAAAAGGCGATTATGAAGGTATCGGCTTTTGTATTCTTGGTTATGCTGCAAAGGAGGGTAAGACTGCACCACGTAAGGCAAATCGTATCTTCTATGTGAAGTAAGGCTCTGACTTATCACTATTGGCTTAACATGCCTGTGTAAGTTAATCACCCTTGACTTGCTATATATAATAAGGTGAAGTAGATTTTTCTTTTACGTCATTAAACGATGTGTTAACGCTCCGCACATGTTGTGCTCATGGTAAGCACTATTGGTGTTGATGCTCCGCACATATTGTGTTGACCACTTAAAGCCTTGCTATATGCTGTTAATAAGTGTGCTATTATTGGTTAGTTTCTGTTAGGAAGACGATGTTATTCGTGTTTCGTTGAATAGTATTAATAGCGAGATAATAAAAAGTAGCCTCAATACATAAGAATGCTTTATTTGCACTTCAAATGTATTGAGGCTATTCTTTTTGTCTTTCAAAGTTGAAAGAGCTTATTGCTCAATGGGAATAAAGGGATTGATTACTCTCCCTCCTCTTCCTTCTTCTTGCGAGTAGCTCTGCGCTTCTTTGGCTTCTCCTCGGTCTTGTCAACCTTTACACCAGCCAACTCTGGGTCGATAAGAATACGACCACAGTACTCACAAACGATAATCTTTTTGTGCATCTTTACATCCAACTGGCGCTGAGGTGGAATCTTATTGAAACAACCACCACAAGCATCACGCTGTACGTAAACAATACCCAAACCGTTACGGGCACCACGACGAATACGCTTGAAGCTACGGAGCAATCCTGGTTCGATCTTAGTCTCAAGCTCTGCGGCCTTCTCTTTGAGCAAACCTTCCTCCTCACGTGTCTCCTGCATAATCTCGTCGAGCTCGTTACGCTTCTCTTCTAAGGCGTGCTGACGATCCTCGAGCAATGCACGGTTGGCTTCCAAGTCCTTACGCTTCTCTTCAACCTTAATCTGAGCCTCTTTAATCTTCTTATTGCAAAGCTCAATCTCAAGTGTCTGGAACTCGATTTCCTTTGTCAATGTGTCGTACTCACGGTTGTTTGCAACAGAGTCCAACTGCTTGTTGTAACGCTCCAAACTTGCTTGAGCGTCAACGATGTTACCCTTCTTCTGGGTAATAGCATTCTGATAATCCTTAATGTCCTGCTCAATCTTCTCAATACGAATGTGCAGACCTTCCAACTCATCTTCCAAGTCGCGTACCTCAAGTGGTAACTCACCACGCAATGCACGCTTCTCGTCGATTCCTGACAGGGTCGTCTGTAACTGGAAAAGGGCTTTCAACTTCTCCTCTACTGGTAACTCTTTTGGATCTTTCTTTGCCATAGTTCTTATGTTTGTTTAATTCAAAATTCAAAATTCAAAATTCAAAATTATGATTACTGTTGTTTTAGGAGTTTAGGAGTGAGAGGAGTTAAGACAACACCACAGGCTCCATTCGTCCAACTTCTTAACAATTAACTTGTTTACTTGTCCAACTTGTCAACTCGTCCACTAAAAATACCCTATAGGATTCGTATTAATCTCAGACAAGTAGCAGTTTACGCTTGGGCATTCTCGTTCGATAACGTCACGTAACACCTCAGTGGTGAACTGCTCACTCTGATAATGTCCGATGACGCAAATCTGTATCTCTTGCTCATGACCAAAGAACTCATGATAGCTCATCTCACCTGTCATAAAGGCATCTGCGCCTGCTGCAATAGCATCCTGCAAGAGGAATGCTCCCGAGCCTCCACAGAGAGCAATGGTACGAATCTCACGACGTAGTAACTCATTGGTTTGAACACACTCTGCATCAAACTTCTTTTTCAATAACAGTATCAAATCGTCTGCTGCTAAAGGCTCCTCAAACTCGCCGATGACACCATCGCCGCCTGTTACGGATTCGCCGGTCTGTGGATTCACAACCTGCTTGCTTCGACCGAAGAAGCGTAGGTTCTTAAGTCCTAACTTCTCTGCTATCTTGTAGTTGACACCGCCCACAGCTGAGTCTAAGTTTGTGTGCATAGCAGCGATGACGATATCGTTCTTAATAGCCTTTATCACTGTGCGCTGCACATAGTTGGCATCTGTCACTTGTGCTAATTTACGGAAGATGAGTGGATGGTGTGCAACAATCAAGTTACATCCCCGACGGATAGCTTCATCTACCACTTTCTCAGTCACGTCAAGACACAATAAAGCCCCTGATACTTCCGCCTCTGTCAATCCAACTTGTAGGCCAGCATTATCATAGCTTTCCTGCAAGGGCAAAGGCGCGAATCGTTCAAGGGCATCAATTACTTCCTTTATTTTCACGCTACGCATAAGTTTTAGGCTGCAAAGATAAGAAAATTATTCGATTTTCACAACCTTTGCAGCCTAATTTATTTTCTTTCTATTTCAAAGTAGAATTACTCTTGGATAATCAAGTAACGTGATACGTTCCAAAACTTCTCTGCATCGGTAATGGTGAGTGTTGTTGTTCCGTCCTCGTTCTCTGTGAGTGTATAACTACCTTCTGGGTTCTGGGATAAGAGCTTCGGACTCGATGAGTTTATTGTCAGTGTCTTCAGTTCTTTGCTGTTAGCCTCTGTAAACAGATCTTTTGTTACATTGTTATTATCCACTTTCTTAGAGAAAAGTGATGTCTTCAAAAGACCTTTCTCCTTCAGAGTTTCTTTGTTAGCAATGATATAGTAGACTTTGTCTTTCTCCTTTAGCTGTGATGAAAGGAACTCTATTACCTTGTAAAGATTATCTATTGTAGGATTAGATGCTGTTGGAGCATCCACTTTCTTAACCTTTTCGTTTAGAAGTTTGTCAATCTGGTTCTGCTTCTCTTTGAGCAGCGCACCGAGCCCCCTTATCTGCTGAATAATCTTCGACTTCTTATTTGCGTGCTCTGTAGTCTTACAGAGCATTGCCTCTTGAGAAGAGATGGCGTCAAGGTTAGCTGAAATCTCATCTATAGATGCTGTCAGCTGACTTATCGCCTCTGCCTCTCTGGATGGAGGAGTTACATTGATACGTTCTCTGACAGGGGTCGGACGCTTCACATCCTCACAAGATGTGAAAGCTACAACACCTACAAATACTATCAGAGCTGTTAATTTATTACGTTTCATCTGTATAAACATCGAATGACAATGCAAAGATACTCTAATTATGCGAGGAAACGTCAGATTATATATTAAAAATACTAATAAAAGGAGAAACGAGATTTTGTTCCTCATTTTATTTGGCTGTTTTAGAGAAGTGTAGGATTATATAATCTTCTTATTATCTACTTTGTTTTGTCGGTTTATCGATAGGGGTTTCCTACTTATAAGTTTTATGTATTTGGTTGTATGTTGCATAAATAAATTCATTTGTCAATACTAAGATTTAATATACTTATAGTATATTTGCACTTGCAAATAGAAAAAGTATAAAACTATTAAAGTATCATAGAGTTTATAATATAAAGAACGTTATAGGATATGGATGCCAAGCAATGCATGATTGTGGATTTAGAACGACGTGGTGATAAGCAAATGTTTATTACAGATCAAGTGGATTTTATAAAGAAAGCTGATAATGGGAATTGGATGATTCGATTTTTAAAATCCCCTCGTATATTTCAGTATAATCAAGCACGTATACTTTATTTTACACATGGAGAGCCTGTTAATCTACATGAAAAAGGACTTTATATTGGTAATAAGCACATAACGAGTGCTGTTGAATTACTAAGATTTTCAAATAAACATTATACTTTCTACTATGTAACATATTCCAATGGATACTCTGAAAATCTTGATGGAAATAATGTTTATGTGACACGTACACCAATTGATATGTGTGGTGGTTCCACATGGGATTATTTACGAAAGCTGGCCGATGAAACAGGTTTGCTTGCTGAAGATGAAGAAAGTATTCTTTCAAAGCAGTATGATCTTATCGACTTGAAAAGAGATAATGTGCCATTGGCTCAATACTTAGGTGATAAAACAAAGTTGGCAACTTATCGTTTGCCTCAATTGGTATATTACCCTTTTGGTTGTAATGCAAGTCAGAAAAAGGCTGTTGAAGCAGCTTTGACACACCAAGCAAGTATTATACAAGGACCTCCGGGAACTGGAAAAACGCAAACTATTCTTAATATCGTGTCTAACTTGTTAGTACAGAAAAAGACAGTTCTTGTTGTTTCAAATAACAACTCTGCAGTTGAGAATGTTGCAGAAAAGTTAGAAAAAGAAGGGTTAGGATTTCTTGTTGCTCAGTTAGGAAGCGTAAAGAATAAGGAGGCTTTTGTTGAAAGTCAGTCTGGGTGCTATCCTAATATGGAAGAATGGTATTTAGATAATTCTAAGGAAGTCCGGAAAATAGCAAAAGATTCCCTTGCTGCTGTTTCCTTGGGATTCGATGGACAAACAAGATTGGCACAGTTGAAGGCTGAGTATGATGCACTGGTTACAGAGAAGAAGTATGACGAAAAGCTAAAAATGGCATCTGGTTTTGATAATGATTGGCTTAGTGAAAAGCATTCTTCTAAAATAATGAAACTGCTCAATCTTTGTAAAATAATGCAAGAACATGGAAAAACCCCTTCTTTATTGTTTTGCTTTAAATGGGTGTTTCTGTTAGGTCCTCGTGCTTATTCATTACTTAAAAATAATCTTTTAATTGTAATTGAACAACTGGAAAGTGCTTATTATTTAACCAGAAAGTTTGAGATAGAGCAGGAGGTGGATAGCATTGAACAACAGTTGCTGTCTGTAGACGTTAAGGAAAGTGCAGAAGAACTCCGTAAGTCTTCGCTTCAGGTATTGAAGCAGGCAATAGCAAAACAGTATGGGTCTGGTAGAAGGACACTGTTTACAAGGCAAGATATAAAGCCCCGTACAGAAACTTTTTTAAAGGAGTATCCTATTGTTCTTAGTACGACTTATTCTGCTAAAAGCTGTATTAGTAAGGATTTTGTCTTTGATTATATGATTATGGACGAAGCTTCGCAAGTAGACATCAAAACTGGAGCTTTGGCATTGTCGTGTGCTGCGAATGTTGTGATTGTAGGAGATGATATGCAATTACCTAATGTTGTAAGTTCTGAAGAAGAAAAGGCGCTTAATGCAATCCGGACTACATATAATGTTGATGACCGATATAATGCTGTAACACATAGCTTTTTACGGTCGTGTACAGAAATATTAAAGGATGCACCGACTACGCTTCTACGTGAACATTACCGTTGTCATCCGAAGATAATTCAGTTTTGTAATCAACGCTTTTATGGTGGAGAACTTCTTCCTATGACGATTGACAAAGGCGAAGAGGATGTGTTACAAGTAATTCAGACTGTAAAAGGAAACCATGCGCGTGAACATTTCAATCAACGTGAAATAGATGTTATTGTACAGGAGGTTATGCCGCTATGTGCAGGAAAGGGTTCTGTAGGAATCATAACTCCCTATAGAACACAGGCGGAAGCAATAAATCGTGTGTTAGGTAAAGATATAGCAAGTACTGTACATAAATATCAAGGGCGTGAGTGCGATACAATTATTATGAGTATGGTTGATAATTTGCCTACATCGTTTTCTGATGATAAGAACCTTCTTAATGTTGCTATTTCACGTGCTAAAAGCCAACTTTATATTGTAACTTCTGGTAATGAAATGGCACAAGACACGAATTTAGCGCAGTTAATATCCTATGTCAAGTATAATAATTTTGCAGTGAAAAATAGTAAAATTCACTCGGTATTCGATTTATTATATCAGCAATACACTACGGAACGGTTAGCATATCAATCTGAACACATTATGGTTTCAGATTATATGTCTGAAAATCTTGTGTATAATCTAATAGTTAAGGTTCTTGAAGAATTAAGCTGGAAGAATCTCGCTGTAGTGTGTCATTATCCTCTGGCTAAAATAATATCTGATTGGTCACTGTTAAGTAATCAGGAAAATGATTTTGCTAAAAACTCGCTAACGCATATAGATTTTCTCATTTATAATTCTCTGACAAAGCAACCTCTAATGGCGATAGAGGTGGATGGGTGGCTTTATCATAAGGACAAAGTAGTACAGCAATCAAGAGATAGACTAAAAGACCAAATTCTTACAAAGTATTCATTAATTCCTTATCGTATTTCAACTACTGATACTATAACAGCAGAAAGTTTAAAGGAGGTTTTTGTATCACTTTAATGCGAGAAGGATGCTGTAAAGAGAGAGATAAAAAACACCCTTTTATTTAATTTGTTGTGTCGAAAAAACCTTACAAAAATTAATGCTATTCTGTCTTTAAGAGTTGTAGAAAGGAACTAAAGTCTTAATTTTGTAACCATAAGGAAATCAGTGGTTTATGAGGATGCATATAAAAAGATGCTTAATTGACTTTCAAAAGGGCGTTAGTAACCGTGCAAAAGGGCATTTATTACAAGTCAATTGGGCGTTAATTAAAATGCAATTTGTACTCTTTTGAAAATAAAGACGTGAAAATATATGATAAAGCAGGCAATATCCCTCTCTCTCTGAGTCAATGATTGATGATTAATGATAAGATGTGGAGAGAAGTGTCTATATACAATTCAGGCTTATTAGTCCAATTACTTAATCGAGTAATGAGGGCTAATAAGCCTGAAGGGGTTTATCCTAATGCAAGGATACGTTCTAAGTCTTTTTCTTCACCTACTACCCATAGAACGTCGCCTGCCTGCAGGCATCGGGAAGGAGTGATGAGTGTGAGGTTCTTTTGTCCTTCATCAACACCCACAACCATACAGTTGTATTCATCACGAATACCGCTGTCTTTAAGGGTCTTTCCTATGAAAGGACTTGTTTTAGAGATAGTGAAACTGCGGAGTTTCATTTCATGTTTCTCTATGTCTGTAATCGTTGGCTGTAGTTCAGCCTTCATTGCTTTCGAAAGTTTTGTTAGCTGCTCATCATTACCAATGGCTTGCAGCTTGTCACCAGGGAAGAGAATCGTGCCGCCATTCGGAATATTGATATGCTTAGAGCCACGAAGAATACTACTGATATGCACACCAAAGCGATTTCGGAGTCTCAAACTATACAATGTCTTACCAGCCCACAGAGAATCATCGGGCAGTTCAAGGTTGGCGATATGAATATCACGATCAATCAGGTGATTGGCAAATAGTGGCTTCTTCTTTCCTTGTTTTTGTGCTTCGATGTCACGGCTTTGAAGGTTCTGGATAAAGAGACGTTCCAAAGTAATACTTCGTTTCTTGAGCCAACGAGATAGTAGCATCAATATCAATAAGCCCACCGCAACAGCAATCATC
>QWCL01003575.1_pt1 | contig 11150 bp, 8 predicted proteins | sample 1972551 | NCBI WGS metagenome assembly QWCL01 (sample SAMN09866709, study PRJNA288562) | Human oral metagenome isolate term2_saliva, whole genome shotgun sequencing... | isolation source: mouth | host: Homo sapiens | place: USA: California
GAAGAGACTATCAGCGATAATGGTGTTATTTTGGTAACGTAGGTTTAAATTAGTCCCTTCAGATTTGAAGCCTAACCTATCGAGTGTTGAGCTTGAAGCAGTATTTCGAATGGATGAAAACTGAGAAATACCATTATAGTTAAATTTCATACTGTCGTTACCAGTTTGAGCCTCTAACCTTTCAGTACGGTAAAAAGTCTTATTCGCTTGCTTAGTATCTGAAACTAGTTTTGTAATGGCAGACATATTTCGTAGGTAGCCTTCACGAGTTGGGAATACCCACTCATTTCCCAGAGCTCCAACAACATAGTAAGTACTTAATGCAAGCTCAAAAATGCAGAATAAGAAGGTGAAACAGCGAAAAACACTCCCAGGAATTTGCTGTCTAAAATAGCTAATAAATAGAATAGCATAGGCTAGAAGAAATGCTAGGCTTAATAGCCAGGAGGCTGATTCAATAAAGCTATAGTGAGATTGGAAAATCCAAGTTAGTAAGTAAGCGGTACTCAATCCTAAGAAAGATAGGAGGAGTCTTTTAAAAGAAAAGTTTTTAATTCGGTTGAGTGTTTCTCCTGCCAAAAGAACAATTAGGAGAGATAGGAGCCAAGAATAGCGATGGAGAAACATGTTGGGTGTATGCATTCCTTGCCAAAACAAATCAAGAGGCTGTAAGTAGAAGCTAGCGATAAAGAAAGCTACTAATAGGAGATAACCTATACGTAATGATAGCTTGACTTCCCTACTAATAAAGAAAAGTAGTAAAAGAATCAAAGGTAAGATTCCCACATAGATCATAGGTATTGATCCAAATTTAGTAGTATCGTAAACTCCAACGAGATTTTTCGCAAAGAAGTCAAAATAATAGGTAGACTCTGTCAACAAACTTGACGCACCTGTAAACTTTTCACCATGTGTGGTCAAGTCAAGTAGTGTAGGCAGTAACATGACAGCACTACTTAAACCAGCAAGTATAGAAACAATTCCAAAGTCTATGAAATGAAGAATCTTACTCTTCCATCCCTTGATAGTTATCAATTGTACTATGGTGTAAAGGGTTAGGAAAATAGCCATCATATAACCAAAATAGTAATTTTGGATAAAAAGGCAGGTTAGGCTAAAAAAGTATAAGCCCCGTTTATTGAATCTTAGTAAGAGGTGTAAACCTAATATGATTAGAGGTGCTAGAATAAAGGCATCTAGCCAGGTATTAATTTCTAACTGACTGGTAGCGAAGCTCATCAAAGAAAATCCTGTAGAAAGACATAGGATGAAACTTCTTGACACTTTTGTAAAGAGCCGCTTAAAACTAAAAGCTCCTGATAACCCAATAAGACCGAATTTAAGTAGTGTTATATAATAAAAAGCATCGGCCATTTGGTTGACAGTAAAGAAATAGTAAAGTGGAGACAAGAAGGAACCTAAGTAATAGCTTGTTAGAGCATAGAAATTAAGCCCTAGACCACTTGTAAAGGTGTAAAAAAGGCTCCCATCTCCATGAAGTATATTCCGAAGTCCAGTTGCAAAAATCACATACTGATGAAAACCATCACTTGTTAAAATAGTCCGCTCACTACCAGGATAGATTTTTTGGCTATACAGCACCCCTATCATGATTAGTACTGGCAAGAAAAAAGCAGCCAGATAAAATAATAAAGTCGTATGGTATTTTTTATTTGTCATAATGATACTAAGACAGGTTGGAATATCCCAACCTGCATCTTTTTATAGTTTAATCAGCCCATAGTGCTTTGACTTTAGCTTGCACTTCTTCATTTTCAAGGAACTCATCATAAGTTTCATCAATACGGTCAATAACCCCATTTTTAGAAACAACTACGATGTGGTTCGCTATTGTTTGAATAAATTCATGGTCATGACTGGCAAAGATAACAGACTCTTTGAAGTCACGGACGCCATCATTCAGACTTGAGATTGATTCCAAATCCAAGTGATTAGTAGGATCATCTAGAAGAAGGACGTTAGATTTCAAAAGCATGAGTTTAGAAAGCATGACACGTACCTTTTCTCCCCCGGAGAGAACACTAACAGATTTATTAACCTCATCCCCTGAGAAGAGCATACGCCCAAGGAATCCACGCAAGAAGGTATCGTCATCTTCACCTTTTTCGGCAAATTGACGGAGCCATTCGAGAATTGATTCACCGGATGCAAAGTCTTTAGAATTGTCTTTTGGAAGATAAGAGCGGCTGGTAGTAACACCCCATTTGATTGTACCTTCGTAGTCAATATCACCGGCAAGAGCACGAATCAATGCAGTTGTTTGAATATCGTTTTGACCGATGATGGCAGTCTTATCTCCTGGTCGCAAGATGAAACTAATATTGTCAAGAATAGTCTCACCATCCATCTTAACAGTGAGATTTTCAACTGTTAGAAGGTCATTACCGATTTCACGCTCTGCTTTGAAATTGATGAATGGGTATTTACGACTTGATGGGACGATTTCTTCTAGCTCAATTTTATCAAGCATTTTCTTACGAGAAGTCGCTTGTTTAGATTTTGAAGCATTGGCAGAGAAACGCGCAACGAATTCTTGAAGTTCCTTAATTTTTTCTTCTGCTTTGGCATTACGGTCAGCCTGCAAGCGTGCAGCCAATTCTGAAGATTGTTTCCAGAAGTCATAGTTACCGACATAGAGTTTGATTTTACCAAAGTCAAGGTCGGCCATATGCGTACACACCTTATTCAAGAAGTGACGGTCATGGGATACGACAATGACCGTATTTTCAAAATCAATCAAGAAATCTTCAAGCCAAGAGATTGACTGGATATCAAGACCATTGGTAGGTTCGTCAAGAAGATTCAGCAAAGAGTCCTTCTAGTTCAGCAGCACGGACACCATCTTCATCTGAAAAATCTTCTTTCATGTAGATGGCATCTTTTTCTTTCATGATATCGTAGAGGCGCTCATTACCCATGATAACAACATCTATAACGCGTTCTTCTTCATAGTCAAAGTGGTTTTGACGAAGGACAGAAAGACGTTCATCAGGACCAAGAGAGATGTGTCCTGTTGTTGGTTCGATATCACCAGCTAAAATTTTCAAAAAAGTGGATTTACCAGCACCATTAGCACCGATAAGACCATAAGTATTACCTGGCGTGAAGGCAATGTTAACATCATCAAAAAGTTTACGATCGCTAAAACGAAGCGATACATCTGATACAGTAAGCATATAATATCCTTTATTTTTATTCTTAACTACTATTTTACGAGAAATTAGACTTTATTTCAATCGATTTTACAAGGGATTAATAAAGTCATTTGGAACTCTTTGGTAATCTTTTTGGAGGCTAAATCCACGTCCCATAACTGTAGAAGCAGGAACAATGACGATAAAGGCAGTTTCATCTATTTTTTGGATTTCTTCTTGGACTTTTGGAACCTCATGAGTTGACAAGGTAGTCATAATCATATTTTGTGCATGTCCGGTATGTCCACCAAGAACTGGGATTTTTGTTGCTCCTCGATCAGCCACTCTAGTGATGTAGTTTAGGATTTGTTCACTATTTTGCGAAATGATTAGAAGATTTCGTGATGAATTGAGTCCGACCATCATTTTATCAATTGTAAGAGAAACAACTCCAAGTGAGAGAATGGAATACATAACAGTATCAGGAGGAAAGGCAATAGCACTGATTGCGACAATGATCCCATCGACAATAAGTAGTACCATTCCTAGTGGGAGTGGCGTATATTTGTTGAGAATTTGTGTGATAATTCCAGTTCCTCCAGTTGAGGAATTTCCATAGAAGACTATTCCTAGTCCTAGCCCTAATACAATCCCACCAAAAATAGCAGCCAACAAAGGTTGTTTGGTGAGTGTAGGTAAGCCCTCAGTTAATTTAATAAAAGTTGGGAAGACAAGAGACCCATAGAAGGTTTTTAGGAGAACTTCGCGGCCAAGAAAGAACCAACATAAAATTAACAAAGGGATGGTTGTTGCTAAGACGAAGTTAGCATTATTCCATATTATTCGACGTTTCATATATTATCTCCTAGAAATGATATTCTTATTATCAAGTCTTTTTAAGTTTCCGTCAAGTAATGACTATTTTAGTTGTATCTGAGGTTGTGTTTCACGTGAAACTATAAACATAATCTTGACAAAAATAGATAAAACACTGTAGAATAATAGTCATCAGAAGAGTAATTCTATCCTTTTTTATAGAGAGCTGGTGGTTGCTGAAAATCAGTATGAAGGTGGAATGAATGGGCTGAAGAGAATTGACGATTAACGTGAGCACATAAACGTTAGGTTTGGCACCCCTTATCGTGCAACTTCTTTGTTGAGAAGGTTTGAGATGATAGCTGCAGAAAGAGTTATCAACTGAGGTGGTACCGCGTATCAAAAGTGATTAACGCCCTCACGCATGTTTTTGCGTGGGGATTTTTTTGTATTAGAGAGGTAATTATATGACGAAACCTATTATTTTGACGGGAGACCGTCCAACAGGGAAACTTCATCTAGGACACTATGTTGGTAGTTTAAAAAATCGTGTCCTTTTACAAAACGAAGATAAATATAACATGTTTGTCTTCTTGGCTGATCAGCAAGCTCTTACGGATCACGCAAAAGAGTCAGAAATCATCAAAGAATCGATTGGGAATGTTGCTTTAGATTATCTCTCTGTAGGTTTGGATCCAGCGAAGTCAACTATTTTCATTCAAAGTCAGATTCCTGAGTTGGCTGAGTTGACTATGTATTATATGAATCTAGTTTCATTGGCACGTTTAGAGCGTAACCCAACGGTTAAGACGGAAATTGCTCAAAAAGGCTTCGGAGAATCGATTCCAACAGGATTTCTAGTTTATCCAATTTCTCAGGCAGCTGATATCACGGCCTTTAAAGCAAATTATGTTCCTGTAGGTAATGACCAAAAGCCAATGATTGAGCAGACACGTGAAATTGCACGTAGCTTCAATCATACTTATAATTGTGATATTTTGGTTGAGCCAGAGGGAATCTACCCTGAAAATGAAGCTGCAGGACGCCTTCCAGGTCTAGACGGTAATGCTAAGATGTCTAAATCCTTGGGTAATGGTATCTTCCTTTCAGATGATGAGGACACTGTTCGTAAAAAAGTCATGAGCATGTATACGGATCCAAACCATATTCGTGTGGAAGATCCAGGTCAAATTGAAGGTAACATGGTTTTCCATTATCTTGATATCTTTGGTCGCGAAGAGGATGCTACTACAATTGCTGAAATGAAAGAACATTATCAACGAGGCGGTTTAGGAGATGTGAAGACGAAACGTTATCTTCTAGAAATCTTAGAACGTGAGTTAGCTCCAATTCGTGAACGTCGTTTAGAGTATGCCAAGGATATGGGAGAAGTTTTCCGTATGCTTGAAAAAGGTAGTCAAGCAGCGCGTGAAGTTGCTGGACAAACATTGGCAGAAGTAAAAGAAGCAATGGGAATTAATTATTTTTAAGAAATAAAAAGTAGGGACTCAAGATAATCTGGAGCCCTATTTTTATTTGGAAAAAGGTTTTCTTAGAATCTTATGCTAAATCTGTTGACAAATCATTTTAGCATGATATGATATTATCAATTAAAAAATAGACTGGGGTTTCTGTACCTCAAAACTTTGAGAAAAGAGGACGATTATAATGTCAAATTGGGACACTAAATTCTTGAAAAAAGGTTACACTTTTGATGACGTATTGCTTATTCCTGCGGAAAGTCATGTTCTACCAAACAACGTCAACTTGAAGACGAAATTGGCTAAAAATTTGACATTAAATATCCCAATTATCACTGCAGCCATGGATACGGTCACAGATAGTAAGATGGCTATCTCAATTGCTCGTGCAGGTGGTTTGGGTGTCATTCACAAAAACATGTCTATTGCGGAACAAGCTGAAGAAGTTCGAAAAGTAAAGCGCTCTGAAAATGGTGTCATCATTGATCCATTCTTCTTAACGCCTGAAAATAAAGTTGCTGAAGCTGAAGAGTTGATGCAACGTTACCGTATTTCAGGGGTTCCAATTGTTGAGACACTTGAAAATCGTAAATTGGTTGGTATTATCACAAACCGTGATATGCGTTTTATCTCTAATTACGATACTCCAATTTCAGAACACATGACTTCTGAAAAATTGGTCACTGCTTCAGTTGGAACAGATCTTGAAACAGCTGAAAGTATTCTTCATGAGCATCGTATTGAAAAGCTACCTCTAGTTGATGAAGAAGGTCGTTTGTCAGGACTCATTACTATTAAGGATATCGAAAAAGTTATCGAGTTTCCTAATGCAGCTAAGGATGAATTCGGTCGTCTTTTGGTAGCAGGTGCTGTAGGGGTTACTTCTGATACCTTTGAACGTGCAGAAGCTCTCTTTGAAGCAGGCGCAGATGCTATTGTCATTGATACTGCACATGGTCATTCAGCAGGTGTTCTTCGTAAAATTGCTGAAATTCGTGCCCACTTCCCAGATCGTACTTTGATTGCAGGAAATATTGCAACAGCTGAAGGTGCGCGTGCACTTTATGAAGCAGGTGTTGATGTCGTTAAAGTAGGTATCGGACCAGGTTCTATTTGTACAACACGTGTGGTTGCGGGTGTAGGTGTTCCTCAAGTCACTGCTATTTACGATGCTGCAAGTGTTGCGCGTGAATACGGAAAAACAATCATTGCTGATGGTGGTATCAAATACTCAGGTGATATTGTAAAAGCTCTTGCAGCAGGTGGTAATGCTGTAATGCTTGGTTCTATGTTTGCTGGTACTGATGAAGCACCAGGTGAAACTGAGATTTTCCAAGGTCGTAAATATAAATCATATCGTGGTATGGGATCAATTGCAGCGATGAAGAAGGGATCAAGCGATCGTTACTTCCAAGGTGCAGTTAATGAAGCGAATAAACTTGTTCCAGAAGGAATTGAAGGCCGTGTAGCTTATAAAGGTTCTGCTGCTGATATCGTATTCCAATTGATTGGCGGTATCCGTGCAGGTATGGGTTATACAGGTGCAGAAGATATCCAGGCTTTACATGACAAAGCTCAATTTACAATAAGTTTACAACGTATTTACGTGAGTATAGTTGTTAATAAAGGATTTATGTTGAAAGGATTTACAACTTATTGGATGATACTTGTCACATCTGTCAATTACCAAAAAAAGAAAAACAAGTCATTTAATCGACTTGTTTTTCATAAATATTACCATTCTTGACTAAGAAGGTCTTTAAATCAGGTGGTAGGTTACTCAGATGATCAAGTGAAGTTGTCGTCATGAAGGTTTGAACCTCTTCGTCAATACTTTCTAACAGTTTAAGTTGACGGTGGTTGTCAAGCTCACTCATGACATCATCGAGGAGAAGAATAGGAAATTCACCTGTTACTTTTTTTATCAGAGCAATCTCAGCCATTTTTAAAGAAAGAATGAGGCTACGTTGCTGCCCCTGACTGCCGAAAGATGCGTTCATGTCATTGATGTAAAATGTCAAATCATCCCTATGTGGACCAACACCAGTGTTCTTTTTGAAGATATCTCTTTTGTGATTTTGCTTTAACGTGGTTAAAAATGATTCGCGAATAACTTTGTTATTTTCCAGTGGGATATTAGATTCGTAGGAGATTTTAAGGCGCTCTATCTGATTTGAGAGGTTACTATGATGTCTATCTGCCTCCTCCTCTAATTGCTTGATAAATTCTAGTCTATGTTCGATAACTCGTGCTCCAAAATCGGAAAGCTGTTCATCTAACACTGAGAGGAAATTAATGTCTACATTGTCAGTAGATTTGAGATAGGCATTACGTTGTTTGAGTACATGATTATAACTTGATAAGTCTGAGAGATAAACAGGCTTAATCTGTCCTAAATCAATATCTATAAATTTACGTCTCAGGCTTGGAGATCCTTTTACAAGTTGTAAATCCTCAGGAGCAAATAGTACCACAGTCATGTGACCGATATAATCGGATAATTTAGCTTGTTTGAGGTGGTTAACCTTTGTTATGCGTCCTTTATTAGATAAACTGATTTCCAGAGGTAGCTTCCCACTATGACGATGCACGATGCCGTTCAGTTTGAGAGTATTTTGTTGAAATTGAATAAGTTCTTTATCTGAACGGGTCCGATGACTACGTGTCAATGCTAGAAAATAGATGGCCTCAAGAATATTTGTTTTTCCTTGGGCATTGCGACCAAGAAAAATATTGAGATGAGGTGAGAAGCTCACAGAGGCTTCAGTATAATTTCTAAAGTGTTGAATATCAATTTTTTCGAGCCACATAGTTAGGTTCCTGGGAAACGAACTGGTTTTCGTTTAGTTTTATTGCTTTCTTTTGACGGATGTGCTTTTTGTTTCTTTTTATTATCCTGATTCATTTTTTTAACAATGGCAGCAACACGTGCTTTTTCAGCGACTTCTTTTTGATGTTCTTCAATTTCATTTGTCGTAGGAGCTACAATCGTTATTTCAAGTTCCTCAGACGGAATGGTAATAACATCTCCATAACGAAGTTTTTTTCCACGACGTTTTTCATCCTCACCGTTGAATAAAACGGTATTATTAGCTAAAAATCCTTTAATAGCTCCGCCACTATGAATGATACTTAATTCTTTTAAAAGTGCCTGCAGTGTGATGTATTCATCAAATAATTTATATTCCATAGTACCTCAACTTTCTCTTGAGATAAGATAGCATAAAAATGGTATAATTGGAAGCATAAACTTTTTAGAGGTTATCAATGAAAATTGCTGATGGTGTCTATGTACACTTCATTCCAACACAAAAATATAAAACTAATCGTATTGTTTTTCGAATGACAGGTTCTTTGAATAAACAAACAATTGCTAAACGAGCCCTAGTTTCACAAATGTTGGCTACAGCCAATCAGACGTATCCAACAGTACAGTCTTTTAAAGAGAGACTAGCTTCTCTTTATGGAACACAGTTGTCAACTAGAGTGTCAACTAAAGGATTGACACATAGCGTTGACATCGAGTTGACATATCTGAAAGATGCTTTTATCCCTACGAATGAAGGATTATTTTGGGAAGTGCTAGGATTTTTGAAAGAGTGTCTTTACAAGCCACTGTCAAGAGTAGCTCAATACCAAAATAAAGTATTTGACATAGAAAAACAAAATTTAATGACCTACCTGGATGTTGACACAGAGAATAATTACTATTACAGTGAAGTTAAGGGAAGAGAGCTTTATTTTGTAAACGAGGGATTGAAAGTTCCCAAATATGGTCAAGCAGAACTTGTTGAAGCAGAAACATCGTTTACAGCTTATCAAGAATTTAAAAGCATGTTGACAAGAGATCGTATTGATATCTTTATGGTTGGAGAATTTGATGATTATCAAGTACTCCAAGCGTTACATCGTTTTCCTTTGGAGGGACGTCAAGTTGATTTACAGTTTAGCTATAGTCAACCTTATGTCAACGTTGTGAAAGAAAAGATAGAACCGAGACAAAGTAGTCAATCTATTTTACAGCTAGGGTACCAATTTCCGTATCAATATGGAGATAAAGATTACTTTGCTTTAATTGTATTCAATGCCATGTTTGGTGAATTTGCCCATTCAGCTTTATTTACAACACTTAGAGAAAAGGAAGGCTTAGCTTATTCAATTAGTAGCCAATTTGATATCTTTACAGGTTTACTGGAAGTTTACGCTGGAATTGAAAAATCTAATAGAAATCAGGCTATGCGAGGAATTAGTAGAGAGTTGAATTACATTAAATTAGGACGTTTTTCAAGTTCTCTCCTGAATCAAACCAAAAAAATCATACGAATGAATGCCTTACTCTCTGAAGATCATGCCTTAACATTAGTGGAACAACGTTTTAATAAGGTGATTTTTGGCGATAAAAGTCTTTCATTGGAGAATTGGTTAGATGAGATTGAGAAGGTTACTAAAAAAGATGTTTGCCGTGTAGCGCGTCAAGTTAAGCTACAGAGTTTGTTCTTTTTAGAAGGAGTATCTTAGAATGGCTGCTTTGAAGAAACGTTATTATCAAAAAATTGATGAAGAAGTTTATTCAGCAATTTTAGATAGTGGTATGTCTTTATCAATCATTAAGAAAAAAGGATTTGTAGAAAAAGCCGCCTTTTTGTCAACAAATTTTGGAGCGCTAGATAATCACTTTTATATTGATGGAGAGTCACAATCTTACCCTGCAGGTATTGCTCATTTTCTTGAACACAAGCTATTTGAGGATGAGCAGGGAAGGGATGTGACATTGGATTTTGTCAAGCTTGGAGCTGATGTCAATGCTTTTACAACATTGGAGAAGACAACATATTATTTTTCTACCCTTGACCACTTTGAGGAGTCTTTAGAGCTTTTATTAAAATTTACATCGAGCTTTACAAGTTCTGAAGATGCTGTCAATCATGAAAAAAGAATTATTGAACAAGAAATAAATATGTATCAGGATGATCCTGACTACAGAGTTTATCTAGGTTGTTTACAAAGTTTGTATCCTAATACTATATTGGGACAAGACATTGCTGGAAGTGTTGATAGCATTGAAAAAATTACTGTAAAGGACTTAAAATATAATTTTGATTGCTTTTACAGGCCAGCAAACTGTCATCTCGTCTTAGTGGGCGATTTTGATGTTGAAAATATTTACACTCTTGTCAATGAAAAACAAAGTAAGTTTACACCACCTGAGAGAATAGTCGAGAAAGAAAAGCACCCCATTGAGTCAGATATCCAAAAATTAGATAGTTTTCAAATGGAGATATTCATCTCAAAACTAGCCATTGGTTTTAAGAGTGTTCCTTTTACTGATAATCGTATGAGAGAAAACATACTGGTACAGTTATTGTTCAATTTACTGTTTGGCTGGACGTCTCCTTATTATCAAAATTGGTATGCTGAAGGAAAAATAGACGAGTCTGTGTCAATTGAATACGAGGTATCTAATCGATATTCATTTGTCATTATGACTATGGACACTGCAGAGCCTATCCGTATGTCAAGTTTAATTCGTCAAGTGATGACATCGGCAGATAAAAAACGATTGTTGACGGAAGAAGCATTGGATCTACAAAAGAAAGCCTTGTATGGTGAATTTTTACGTAGTCTAGACAATATCCAGAATTTAGGAAGCCAATATTTAGCTTATTTTGAGAATGATAAAACATACTTTGATTTTGGT
>QWCL01002478.1_pt1 | contig 11130 bp, 9 predicted proteins | sample 1972551 | NCBI WGS metagenome assembly QWCL01 (sample SAMN09866709, study PRJNA288562) | Human oral metagenome isolate term2_saliva, whole genome shotgun sequencing... | isolation source: mouth | host: Homo sapiens | place: USA: California
GCAAAATAAACTTCAGGCCGTCTGAAAGGCAATCTTCAGACGGCCTGAGTATTTTGTGTGCAAAAAACAAAATGCTAAAGTAAAATAATACCTTTCCAAACCAATGCGGCTATTGAAAATGTCCCAAACCATCTGCTTGAATATGATTGTCAAAAACGAAGCGGCAATCATCGAAGAAACACTGGCCAACATCACCGACCACATCAAACTTGACTACTATGTCATCAGCGACACCGGTTCGACCGATGATACCGTCGGCGTGATCCGCCGCTTTTTCGATGTAAAGGGCATCGCGGGCGAGATTCATCATGATGGTTGGCAAAATTTTGCATACAACCGCAATCAGGCGTTGAAACACGCAAAAGGCAAAACCGATTATGTGTTGATTTTTGATGCGGACGACCGCTTTGAAGGCAAATTGGAATTACCCGAACTGACTGCCGACCGCTACCGCCTCCGCATGAGAAATGCCATGGGCAGCGTGGTTTATTACCGTCCGCTGTTGTTGCGCAATGACGGTACATTCTACTGGCGCGGCGTGTTGCACGAATTTATCGAAACCGATAAACAAGATACCAGCGAAGCCACGCTTCATGGCGACTATACTGTTCTCAGCGGCCGTTTCGGCGCACGCAGCAATATGGCGAACAAATACCTGCTTGACGCGGTTTCTTTGGAAAAAGCGTTTTACAGCCCTGAAGATGAAGACCTGAAACCGCGTTACGCCTTTTATGCGGCGCGTTCTTATTGGGATTCTGATATGCCCGAGCGTGCAAGCGAATGGTTTAAAAAACGCATCGAGTTGGGCGGTTGGATCGAGGAAGTGACGGTTTCTTACCAACAGCTGGGCGAGTGCTACAAATTAATGGGCAAATGCGATGAAGCCTTGGCGACTTGGTTGGCAGGCTACGATTACAACCCGCGCCGTGCCGAATGTCTCTACCTTGCGCAAACCATGCTGCGTCAGGAAGGGAAATACCGCATTTCCCATGCAATCGGCATGATGGCGAAACGTATCCCGTTCCCCAAAGACGATATTCTTTTTGTCCAAAACAATGTTTATCAGTTGGACATCGACTATGAATTGTCGGTTACCGCTTATGCGGCCGGCGATTTGCGCCAAGGTTATGAGTCTTGCCGACACTTGCTCTTGCTGAATGTACGCGAGGAATTGACCACGGTGACCATGCAAAATATGTGGCTCTACCGCGAACATGCGCAAACCGAAACGCGCGAAGTATTAGAGCAGCTAGTAGCCGTCATGCAGCCTTATGCCGTGCAAGGCGGACGTTTGGCAGAAGTGACCGAATATTTTGCCGATATTTTGAAAAACCGTTAATCAGGACTTTGCCCCGGCCATAATGCCGTCTGAAAGGAAATTTTTTGAGCAAGCGCAATCTGTTTTCCGTCGATAAATCTTTGGAAAAGCCCGAACGCGTCCTCTTGGTCGGCGTGATGTTGACGGCGGACTATTCCGGCGCAAACGAAACGCGCGAGCGCGGCTTTCAGACGGCTTTGACCGAAGCGGCAGAATTGGTGAGCGCGGCCGGCGGCGATTTGGTTTCTATCGAAACTTCACGCCGCGATAAACCGCATCCGGCTTTGTTTGTTGGTACGGGTAAGGCGGAAGAGTTGGCGGCAGTGGTCAAGCAGCATGATGTCGGGCTGGTCGTGTTCAACCACGAACTCACGCCGACACAAGAGCGTAATCTGGAAAAAGAGCTTCAATGCCGCGTACTCGACAGAGTGGGTTTGATTTTGGCGATTTTTGCTAAACGCGCCCAATCGCAGGAAGGTAAGTTGCAGGTGGAGCTGGCTCAGTTGAACCATTTGAGCGGACGGTTGGTACGCGGTTATGGACACCTGCAAAGTCAGAAGGGCGGCATCGGCTTGAAAGGGCCGGGCGAAACCCAGCTGGAAACCGACCGCCGTTTAATCGGACAAAAAATCACGGCATTGAAAAAACAGCTTGCCGATGTCCGCAAACAACGCGCCACGCGCCGCAAATCGCGCATGAGCGGCCGTCTGAAAACCTTTGCCATTGTTGGCTATACCAATGCCGGGAAATCCAGCCTGTTCAACCGCTTGACCAAGGCAGACGTATTGGCGAAAGACCAATTGTTCGCCACCTTGGATACCACTGCGCGCCGGCTTTTCCTGTCGCACGAGGCGAGCGTGATCTTGACCGATACCGTCGGTTTCGTCCGCGATTTGCCGCACAAGCTGGTGTCGGCGTTTTCCGCTACCTTGGAAGAGACGGCGATGGCGGATGTGCTATTGCACGTCGTTGATGCGTCCAATCCCGATTTTGAACGGCAGATGGACGATGTCAACGAGGTCTTGGAAGAAATCGATGCGCATGAAATTCCGCAATTGGTGGTGTACAACAAAATCGATTTGCTGCCGTCGGGTATGCGTGAAGCAGGCATTTTGCGCGACAACTCCGGGCAGGCCATCGGCGTGAATGTTTCCGTTGCCGAAAGTTTGGGCTTGGACGGTTTGCGCAAAGCGATGATTGAATTGGCCGTACAGCCGAATGCTTGATGTTTAAATGAAACAAGGCCGTCTGAATGTTCAGACGGCCTTACCGTAAAATTCTAAATCTGAGGATTATGCCGATAGAGGGCTTTTCTTTTTGAACACGCTTTCGTAAAGCATCCAAGCGGCGAGGCTCAGGTATACGGTGCTGGACAAAATGCCAATAACGGCGAAGATAGGCATAAGGCGATCAATCATGGTGAGGTTTCCCAATAAGTTAGTTTTATAAGTAAATGTGTGTTTTTTTATTTCCGTCTTCGCGGAATGGCTAAAGTATGCTGCTTAAATGGATTGAGGTCAATAAAAAATGTATTAGGATTTTTAAAAAAGTTCCATTTTTACATTAAAATAATTGGAAGTTTTTAAAGATAAACGGTATTTATATATTACCGTTCATCATTTGATAAACGGTCAATACTTTGTTTTCCATGTTTTTTATAAAATTCGACAGTCTATTGATTCAAAAGTAAATGAAATGAGGCGAAAAAACGCTTTTTGCTAAAATGTAACACCCTAGGACGGTTGTTTCAGGCCGTCTGAAAAATAAATCGAACACATGATGACATCTCCCACACATCCCAAAAAAAACTGCTTTCATTGCGGACTTGAAGTCCCGGATCATCTGCATCTGACGGTTCGTTTTGAAGACGAAGAACACGAAACCTGCTGCGCCGGCTGCCAAGCGGTGGCGCAGAGTATCATCGATGCAGGTTTGGGTAATTATTACAAACAGCGTACCGCAGACGCGGAAAAATCCGAATTGCCGCCACCGGAAGTGTTGTCACAATTAAAGCTGTACGATTTGCCCGAGGTGCAGGCGGATTTTGTCGAGGTCGGCGCAGGGGATGAACGTGAGGCGGTGTTGATGCTGGGCGGCATTACCTGCGCCGCGTGTGTGTGGCTGATTGAGCAGCAGTTGTTGCGCATGAAGGGCGTAGTGCGCGTGGATTTGAATTACAGCACTCACCGCTGCCGCGTGGTGTGGGACAGCGCCCATATCGAATTGTCGGATATTTTGCTTAAAATCCGCCAAACCGGTTATACTGCCGCGCCTTATGATGCGCAAAAAATCGAAGCTCAGGCGCAGAAAGAGCGCAAACAGTTTATCGTCAGATTGGCAGTAGCCGGTCTGGGTATGATGCAGACGATGATGTTTGCCCTGCCGACTTATTTTTACGGCGGCGACATCGAGCCGCTTTATTTGGAAATCTTGCATTGGGGCGGCTTTTTGATGGTGTTGCCCGTTGTGTTTTACAGCGCGTTGCCGTTTTACCGCGGCGCATGGCGCGACTGGAAAAACCGCCGTGTCGGCATGGATACGCCGATTGCCATTGCCATTGTGATGACCTTTATTGCGGGTATTTACAGCTTGGCTACCAACGCAGGGCAGGGCATGTATTTTGAATCCATCGCCATGCTGCTGTTTTTCCTGTTGGGCGGGCGTTTTATGGAACAGATTGCCCGACGCAAAGCCGGCGATGCGGCGGAGCGGTTGGTCAAACTGGTTCCGGCATTCTGCCACCGTTTGCCGTCTTATCCGGAAAGTGATGACATCGAGGAAGCCGCAGTCGTCCGCCTCAATATCGGCGATACGATTGTTGTGAAGCCCGGCGAAGTCATTCCGGTGGACGGTACGGTTTTGTCCGGCGAGAGTGAAGTTAACGAAGCCATGTTGACCGGCGAAAGCCTGCCCATCGTGAAAAGGCCGTCTGAAAAAGTAACTGCCGGCACGCTCAACACCAGTAGCCCTTTAATCATCCGCACCGACCATACCGGCGGCAACACGCGCCTGTCCCATATCGTTAAACTGCTCGACCGTGCGCTGGCGCAAAAACCGCGTGCCGCCGAGTTGGCCGAAAAATACGCGTCCAGTTTTGTCTTTGGCGAGCTCTTGCTTGCGATTCCTGTTTTTATCGGCTGGGCTTGGTATGCCGATGCACACACCGCCTTGTGGATTACCGTTGCCCTGCTGGTCATTACCTGCCCGTGTGCCTTGTCGCTCGCTACCCCGACTGCGCTGGCTGCTTCGACTGGTGCGCTTGCCAAAGACGGCATTCTCATCAGCGGCAAACAAAGCCTGGAAACGCTTGCCCAAATTGACGACGTCGTGTTCGATAAAACCGGTACGCTGACCAAAGGGCAGCTCTCCGTCAGCCGTATGTTGTCCGCAGGCCGTCTGAACGAAGCGCTTGATGTGAAAGTGCAGCAACGGGTCAACCGTATCGGTCACGGCGTCAGCGCGCAAATCGAATTTGATGGCGAAACCCAAGTTTGGGCTTTGGGCAAAGCGGCGTTTGTTTCAGAAATCGCCGGTCATCTGCCTAAAACATTTGCCCATATCGACCACACAGGCGGCATTGTTTTCTTGGGCAATCAAAGCGGTTTTCAGACGGCCTTTTTGCTGGAAGACCAAATCAAAGACAGCGCCGCTGAAATGTTGCAAAACCTGAAACAGCACGGCATCCGTCTGCACCTTTTAAGCGGCGACCGTCAAGCTGCCGTAGCCCAAGTCGCGCAAGAGCTGGGTTTGGATGCTTATTGCGCCGAAGCCACGCCTGAAGACAAGCTGGCTTATGTAGAAAATCTGCAAAAACAAGGACGTAAAGTCATGATGATCGGCGACGGTATCAACGATGCCCCCGTCCTTGCCCAAGCCGACGTATCGGCAGCCGTGGCCACGAGTGCCGATGTGGCGCGAGACGGGGCCGATGTGGTTTTGCTCAATGATGATTTGAACGTTTTGCCCGTAATGATGGAACAGGCACGCCGCACCCATCAAATCATTCGCCAAAACCTGACTTGGGCTAGCGCATACAATCTGGTTGCCGTTCCATTGGCCGTGTTTGGTTACGTTACCCCATGGATCGCCGCGCTCGGCATGAGTTTCAGCTCGCTGCTGGTGTTGGGCAATGCCTTGAGATTGTTGAAAACCAAAAAGGCCGTCTGAAAACGGCAAATCCATTGCCTAAACGAAAGAATACGCCATGCCTAAAGCTACTTTTTATACGCACGTCGCCCAGCCGGCAGTCTTTGCCTGTCGCCTGATTGCGCGCGCCATACGTGATGGTGGGCAGATTTTGGTGTGGTCGGATTCTTCTGCGGCAGTGCAGCAACTAGACGTTGATTTATGGCAGCAGATTCCCGAAAGCTTTATTCCGCATGAAGTCTGGCTGCCTACCGACCCCATGCCGTCTGAAACGCCGGTATTGCTTGCATTTGGAAACGCATTGCCGAATATTCCGCAGGATTGCACGGTTTTGAACCTGTCTACCGATTTTTGGAGCCAAGCCCCGGTCATTCCAAACCGTATCCTTGAAATTGTCGGCAACAGCTTAGAAGATTTGGCCGAAGCCCGAGACCGTTTCCGAGCTTATCGTCAGAGCGGATTTGAGATTGAGCATTTTTCGAGAGAAGGGAAGGATTGAGTATTGAAGATATTCAAGGCTGTCTGAATATAAATAAAGGGACATTGTGTTGATGTCCCTTTATTTTTTAGATTGATTATCGAAAGGCTTCACGCCATATGCCATAAAATATGAGACAACAGCAGAAAGAGTAGAAATAGTGGAAAAAGCGTTCAAAAAGGGAAGTATTGGCAAGATACCATTGAACAGACTGATGGTGGTGTTGGGGATTTTTGAGGATTAAGTTGGGGAAACGGACAATCGAAGGTACGGCAAGCAATTCAAACAGGTTGAGGAAGACTGTAACCAGCAATGAAAAACCGATTGTCTCATGAAATACGTCGAATGGCTGTAATGACAGGGTGTGTGCAAATAGGGAGGTCAGGACAGATTTGTTGGACATTCATAAATAAAACAGCCCGCTGATAGACAAGTAAAGTGCCAAACGAATCCATATAGACAGCTTGCGTCGCAAATAGAGGATGAAGAATAAGTTGAGCAGGATAAAGAAAATAGGGAAAACTGATTTCATGGGTTTGTTTGCTTACAGTTTGGTATTTAAAGCTGCTAAGGGAAACGCATTATTGATTGTATGAAGGGCTACCTTAGGAAAAGACAGTCTGAAAAGGCCATTCTATTTTAGGCCGTCTGAAAAAGATTTGCGTAAGGGCAAGGGTTTCAGACGGCCTTAAGTTTTTTGAAGTCAAAATCTGATGGTTCAGGATTCGGTTTTTGAGGCCGCGTTGGCGAAATAGCGGTTGGATACCGGATTGAAGATAAGGAGCAGCAAAACAGGGTGGAGAATGGATTGAATAATGATTTGTTGGGAACTATAGCTCTCCATATCGCTATACACCATGATCAGCGAAGCGGCCGCCAGCACAACAGCCAGCCAACGGGCAGAACGGTTGCCTGAAAGCAGACCGACAGCAATAAATACCGGTAAGGAAAGGAGGATGAAGTATAGGGGCATAGACAGCCACCAAGGCAGGAAAGGGAATGCCAAGGCTGCAACCTCTATCAGTACATCACCCGAATAAATCGCAAGAGCAACGGTGGTAAAGCAGGCAAGGGCAGTTAGGATGAAATAGAAAGCTGCAGCGATGGTAACAGGGACTGGACGTTTCATGTAATAAAAGCCTTGGAGGGGATATCGTGGATCAGGATTAAAATCGGTATCGGCCAAACCTTGTTATTGAAGGCGATAGCCGTCTGAAAGCAGGCTATTCGTCTTTCTCAAATGAAGAACGCTTGATAATGGCAGGCTGGAAGACTGCAACCAAATAAATCACGATAGGGAGGATGAGATACATAAAAGGAATATCCGCACGAAATAGTGCAATCAGAAAGGCAAGGTATAAGGTCAGCAGGGCGATGAAAATAACGCTCTTTTTCCATGTCGCTTGGCGGATTTCTTTTGCAGTCGGCTGCTTATAGCGGACTTTTTTGTGGCAGGTCGGGCACTCTTTAATGCTTTTCAGTCCTTTGAATGCACTACCCCGAATCGGATTGGAACAATGAGGACAAGAGAATGGGGATGGTTTCATTATTTTTTTATTGGGCCGTATAAGGTATTGCCCATCCGGTAAAGTAGATTGGATGGGCAACGTATATGTTTATTCGTCTTTTTCAAAAGATGAAAGTTTGTTTTGAATCGGGATAATGTAGTAGACAAGAAAGCCTATAACTAATGCCGTACTGATATATGGGGGGAATGTACCAAACAGGCTAATCAGTATTGCCGCTACGATACAGACAACTACTACAAAAATAGCGAAAGGTTTCAGCAAAGCTTTGAAATATTCGCCAACAGGCGGCTTTTTGAATTTGACTTTTTTATGGCAGGAAGGGCATTCTTTGACTGCGGCCAATCCTTTAACCAATCCGCCTTGGATCGGGGCATGGCAGTGTGGGCAGGGGAGTGAAGGATTAAGATTATTCATTGTATTCGGCCTGACTTAGGGTTTGGAAAGGTGGTATCGATATTACCGATACCACCGCTATTTATCGGAAACAATAGGCTTATTGGGAGTATTTTTTGCCTAAAGCTTCGGCAGCTTTTTGTATTTCTTGATTGGCTGCACGCAGGGTTTCTTGCAGTTTTTGAGATTTTTCTTGGAAATCATTGGCAAATTTGAGCGAATCTTTATCTTTACCGTTGATAGTCAGCTCAGAAGCATGTTTGCCTGCATAAATCATCATGTTGTTGGCAGCACTGCTGACTTGTAATGCACGATCCAGAACTGCTTTGATTTCAGGATCTTTGATGTCGAGGGCAGCTGCGCTCTGATGGAATTGTTCCAGTGCGGCAGTCAGTTTGTTCATCTGCTCCAAAGTTTCTTTTTCTTTATTTTGGTTAGCCAAGTTTTGCAATTCTAGGCCTAGCTGAGTAATTTTTTGAGCTTCTTCACCGGTGGTGAAGTGAATGAATTTTTGTAATTCGGCAAGACCGTCTGGAGATTTTTTATCGGAAATGACGATAGGTTCGGCCAGTTTAGGATCTGCTTCCGGGAATTCGCTCAGGGCTTTTTCGTATTTATTGGCCGGGCTAGATTCGCTTTGAGCGACTTGTTCGGCTGGTTTGTCGCTGCTGCCTTTATTACCGGAGTCGCCGCAAGCTGCCAGTAGGGAAGCGGCCAAGATCAGCATACCGAATTTGTTTAATACGTTCATATTAGGATTCCTTCTTAAGTTAGGGGAAAATTGGGGAAATTTGTTTTTATTGATGAGCGTAGATAATTACTTGTACTTTTGTTCTATTTTATTACAAATTTGTTTATTTTTCTCAAATTAGGTTAAGTGGTATGTTTTTGGAATTAAACGGCCAAGATGGATGGTTGTGAAATATTGAACATATAATGAAATTAACAAGGGTAATAATAAGGCAAACTGTGCTGTTTTGAATTAAAGTAGATTTTTTTATTAAGATGTTGTTAACTAGCGATGAAATAAAAAAGGCCGTCTGAAACAATAAAGTTTCAGACGGCCTTTTTGACTAGCTGGAATTAGTTGCCTAAGTCGAATGCTTTGTGCAGAACGCGGGTAGCCAGTTCCATGTATTTTTCGTCAATTAGGACGGATACTTTGATTTCGGAAGTTGAAATCATTTGGATGTTGATGCCTTCTTCTGCGAGGGTGCGGAAGATTTTAGCGGCTACGCCGACGTGTGAACGCATGCCCAAGCCGACAGCGGAGACTTTGCATACGGTATCGTCACCGTCGATGCAGGCGGCGCCGATGCTGTCTTGGCGTTGTTGCAGGAGTTCGATGGTTTGTTTGTAGTCTCCACGTGGAACGGTGAAGGAGAAGTCTGTTGTGCCTTCGCTACCGACATTTTGGATGATCATGTCGACTTCGATGTTGGCATCGGCAACTGCGCCGAGGATTTGGTAGGCAACGCCGGGTTTGTCAGGTACGCCGCGTACGTTGATGCGTGCTTGGTTTTTGTCGAATGCGATACCGGTTACGGCTGCTCTTTCCATGTTGTCGTCCTCTTCAAAGGTAATCAGGGTGCCGTTGCCGCCATCTTGCAGGCTGCTGAGTACGCGCAGGCGCACTTTGTATTTTCCGGCGAATTCTACGGAGCGGATTTGTAAAACTTTTGAGCCGAGGCTGGCCAATTCGATCATTTCTTCGAATGTGATCGTGTCCATACGGCGTGCTTCGGGTACGACGCGCGGGTCGGTGGTGTAAACGCCGTCTACGTCGGTGTAAATTTGGCATTCGTCGGCTTTGAGGGCTGCGGCGATGGCAACGGCGGAGGTGTCGGAGCCGCCTCGGCCGAGGGTTGAGATATTGCCTTCGCTGCTGATGCCTTGGAAACCGGCTACGATAACGACTTTACCGGCGGCCAAATCGGCACGCATTCTTTCGTCGTCGATGTTTTCGATGCGGGCTTTGGTGTGGGAAGTGTCGGTTTGGAGGGCGACTTGCCAGCCAGTGTAGCTTTTGGCGTCAACGCCGATGTCTTTCAGTACGATGTCGTGTCCTTCGGCGCGGGCTTTGGCGACACGTTTGGCTACGTTTTTGATGCGTTCGGGCGAGCCTACTGATGTGCCGCCGTATTTATGTACGATTAACGCCATGTTTCGTGCTTTCTTGTGGGGGTTGTCGGGCAGCTTGGTTTGCTGGAAAAAGGGTTATTATTACTATTTTTTACATGGAATTCAAGGATAGAACGCGCTTTTTTGAGTAAATACGCATAAAGGGGTTTGGTTAAAAAAGGCCGTCTGAAAGTTTTCAGACGGCCTTGCTGATTATCGGGTCAAAAGGGCAGCCTGCTGGTGTTGGACCAATTCGGCAATGCCTTTATGCGTGAGGGCAATGAGTTTGCCCAATTCTTCGATGCTGAACGGTGCGCCTTCGGCCGTACCTTGGATTTCGATGATTTTGCCGGATGCGGTCATGATGATGTTGACGTCGCTGTCGCAGCCTGAGTCTTCGGGATAGTCTAAGTCCAAAAGCGGTACACCGCCCACCACGCCGGCGGAAACGGCGGCAACGGCTTCACGGATGGGGTTTTCGCTGATAAGGCCGTCTGAAAGCAGTTTGTCCACGGCGATTTGCAGGGCAACGTAGGCACCGGTAATGGAGGCGGTACGCGTGCCACCGTCGGCTTGGATAACGTCGCAGTCAATCAGGATTTGGCGTTCGCCGAGTTTTTCCATATCGACGACGGCGCGTAGCGAGCGGCCGATCAGGCGTTGGATTTCTTGTGTGCGGCCGGATTGTTTGCCCGCGGCGGCCTCGCGGCGCATACGGGAGGCGGTGGATGCCGGCAACATACCGTATTCGGCCGTTACCCAGCCTTGTTCTTTACCACGCAGGAACGGTGGGACATTTTCGTCGATGGAGGCAGTGCAAATCACTTTGGTGTTGCCACACTCGATAAGGCAGGAGCCGTCGGCGTGTGGCAGGAAATTGGGCGTAATTTTGATGTTGCGCAGGCTGTCGGCGGCGCGGCCGGTGCGGGTGTAGTCGCTCATGATGGTCCTTTGGGGGAAATAAAAAACAGGTTGCCTTGAATTATAGAGGAATTTGGCACCAAAGGCCGTCTGAAAATCGTCGGTCGGGTGTGTTATAGTATCCGTACTTTCACTCGTATTTGGAAACGGAGTAAAACCATGGCTACAAGACGAACTATTCAAATCCACAGCATGACCGGCTTTGCCAATGCCGCAGGCGAATG
>QWCL01000777.1_pt1 | contig 11129 bp, 5 predicted proteins | sample 1972551 | NCBI WGS metagenome assembly QWCL01 (sample SAMN09866709, study PRJNA288562) | Human oral metagenome isolate term2_saliva, whole genome shotgun sequencing... | isolation source: mouth | host: Homo sapiens | place: USA: California
GTGCTCGTGCGCCCCGCCGAACACGCCGCATCCACCTACACCAAACCCGAACTACCCGAAGAAGCCAAAGAAAACACAGAACGAGGAGCAGAACTCGCAGCCGAGTACCTCCTCGACACACTCACCTACGCATGGAACACCGGAGACACACAACCATTCGAAGACATCACGCAACCCGGAGAGAAATTCCGCGAAGGCCACATCAAGAATGTCAATGCTCTCTACGCAAATGGCTGGATGTACGGCAACAAGACAACCGTGACAAACATAGTGTCAGTATTGCCAGCATCTGAAAAGGAATGGGGGGTTGAACCTAATACTATCGCAGTTGTATTCGATGGCACCACAAACAACGGAATCGCATGCGTTGGACAAAAGATCATCGATAAGAATTCCGACGATCCAGTCACGTACGCGTTCTTCATGACTTGGAAAAACGGTGGCTGGATTTCAACGGGAGGGAGCGTGCTCAATAATGAGCAAAAGTAAATGGACTCAGGTTATCAATTTTAGCCTCAGCGCCATATTATGCGCCCTTCTTACGATCAGCATTACCGGCGAAACAGTTGCTCAGCCGATCGACAATTGCACTGATAACACCGGAATACAACTTGGGATTTGTATCAATACCGACAATGACAGCCTTACCGTGTTGGCGCAGCAGCAGAAGCAGATAAAATCCTCTGGGCATCCGTCGAGTGGTGGTGGTTCGTCGACTCTGGATGATCAGAGGGCGCAGAAGACGGCTGATGCGAAGGCTGATCCTGTTTCTGGTTCTTACAAAGATCGTTGTAAGGAACTGTTCATTGGGAAGGCGGCCAACAGTCCGATTGTTTCTGATGACACCACTATCGTTCGGTGCGAGCTGCCTCCTGATCCTGAGGGTGGACCCAATCAAGACCCGGGGCGTGTCCCCACCACGCGCGACATCCTCTACCTGGCCTCCACCGTCATCCACGCCGACGGGGCCGGGTTGTATAAGCGACCGTTGGGGGTCTCCTACACGAACAAGTTTATCCCCACGATTGTCGCGGTCACCAGCCCTACCCAAACACACGTCATCAACCTGCTGGGACGCGACATCACGATCACACTCGCCGCCACGAACTACGAATGGAACTGGGGAGATGGCACCCCCAACCTGGTCACCACCTCCACAGGATCAGTGTGGTCCGAGGGCATGGATTTGAATACCGACCCGAACCTGATCCGCCACTACTACACGCCACCCCAGGGCTGGCGCTCCATGCTCGACGGCCCCTACCCCCACGAAGACCGCGACATCACCCTCACCACCACCTGGAGCGGCACAGCCACCAACCCCTTCACCGGAGAAACACAAACCATCAACGGCCTAATCACCACGACGGAGACGACAGGCAAGTTCCCCCTGTCCCACCTAGTCATCAACAACACCGACACCTGGGAAGAAAAACAAGGCCACTAAGACAACATGGTTGTTTCGCGGATCAACTCCGTGAAACGTCGGGCTATTGTGTCCTGGCGCAAGTCCGACACGTCTACGCCACGACGGATTCGCTCACGCACGGGAACCCGCTATCCGGAGCACTAACCCGCTTGTCCGCACGTTAACCCGCTGTTCCGTACGTGGGCAGCCTCGCCCGGGTCCCGATAAGCGGGTTCACGTGCGGATTAGGAGGCCCAGGTCCCGATAAGCGGGTTCACGTGCGAAGCATTGGCAACCCGGGTGCACACCAACAGTGAGCGCTCATCATCAGCAACGCCCAGAGCGTCGCCCACGCGCAGAGCATCATTCACATCCCAAGCGTCGCCCACGCACAGAGCATCATTCACGTCCCAGGCATCGCCCACGCACAGTGCATCATTCACGTCCCATGCGTCGCCCACGCGCAGAGCATCATTCACGTCCCTTGCATCGCCCACGCGCAGTGCATCGAGCGACGCACACCGGCAACGCGAGCCGCCAAGAACCGCTTGTTTCACGCACGATTCCCGTGAAACAACGCGGGGCCGCGCACCAGGAATGGTGCGCGGCCCCGGTCCCGTCCCAGCCGCAAGAGCCGCAGCAGCCTCAAGAGCCGCGACAGCTCCAGCAGCTGGATCAGCCGGAATAGCCGATTCAGGAACGTCAGTCCCGCCAGCGCGCGATCAGCCACAACCACCACGCAGGCAGGAGAAGCAACGCCAGCCGGGCCAGACCTATGGCATCAGCCTCCCCTCGTCATCGAAGGCGTAGCGCGTGCCGTCGATCCATCGGCTACCCGTCGCCATCGCGCCTGAGGACGTCAGGTAGTACCAGGCATCACCGTCGCGCAGCCACCCGGTGACCATCGCGCCGCCGTCGGGTGACAGGTAGTACCAGGAGGATCCCACTCGCTGCCAGCCGGTGGCCAGGGCACCCGAGGAGGTCAGGTAGTACCACGCGGACCCGTCGCGCATCCATCCGGTGCGCATCGCGCCGGAGGAGGAGAGGTAGTACCAGGTGCCCTGCACCTTCGTCCAGCCGCTCGCCATCGCGCCGGTGAGGGGATCCAGGTAGTACCACGTGCCGTGCACACGAACCCATCCGGCGGCCTGGCCGCCCGACGCGCCGTAGTAGTACCACTGACCGTCCTCGTACACCCATCCGGTCACCATGTATCCGCGCGCGTTGAAGCGGTAGATCGCCCCGTCGATGCGCAGCTGTGTGGAGGTCGGGTAGTTCCCGTCGTCGTAGCGCCACCACCAGCCGAAGGTGCCGGACACCCAGCGCCCAGCCCGGGCCTCGTCGGGACCCACGTGGTCGGTGCTGACCGTGAAGGGAACCTGCGCGGTCGCGTCGTCGTCGGCGCGCGGATCGAAGTTGCGCCCGGAGGCTTCGACCGTGACCGTGGCTGCGCCGGAGAAGCGTCCCGTGCCCGCCGGGTGCGAGACGTCCACGCCGTCGGCCTGAAGCGTCACGCCGGCCCCATCGAACGAGCCGTCGCCGACTCCGGTCGCGATCTCGCGGTCGCCGAGCAACAGCCGAGCGCTGGTCACCGGCCCGGTCACGGTGGCGCGCACGGAGACGCGCCCGGCGAGGGTCTCCCCCGCCAGCGGCTTCCACGCCACCCCGTCGGTCGAATACTCGACCGCGCCAATCACCGGCGCAGGCTGGTCCTTGAGCACGGCGTCGAGCGCGTTAGGCAAGCCCGCGCCCCGGTACTCGCGGCCCTCCGCGGGCGCGGCCAGGCGCGACCAGTTCTCGGGTGCGGACGCCTGCTTCGTCGCCACAGCGATAATCTCCGAAGCACTCATCTCCGGATGCACCTGGCGCAACGTCGCGAGGACGGCCGCGGCCAGCGGCGAGGCCTGCGACGTGCCGTACAGGTTCCCGTAGGCCTTGCCGTACCAGCTCGTCAGCGGCGCGTAGATCTTCGCGCCGGGTGCCGCGAAACCAATCGTCGTGGCACCCCAGTTCGACCAGGATGTCGGCTCCAGCACGCCCGTGGCGGGGTCCGCGCCCTCGGGCAGCTGCAGCGCGGAGATCGCGAGGGTGCCGCGCATCATCGACGGCATGTAGACGCCGCCCGTCACGTCACGCTCGAACGCGCCCCACGTGTCGCCCGGCGACGAGTCGTCGGTCGCGGGCGGGTTATCCAGGTCCGTCGTCCAGTTGCCTGCGGCCACCACGTTGATGACGTCCTTCGACGTCGCGTAGTCGGCGGCACGCTGGACGGCTTCCAGGCCGGCGGCCTGCTCGGGATCCTTCGGCATCCAGTACTTCCACGGGTTGACGTAGTAGGAGCCGTTCGTCACCGAAATGCCGTGCTCGGCGGCCCACACGAAGCCGCACGCGATGTATTCGGGGTAGAAGTAGCCGCCGTTGCGCGACGCCACATTGATCGCGGCGATGCGCAGCGTCGGGTTCACGCCGTCCACGCCCACGCCGTCATGCTTGGCGGCAATCGACCCGGCCACGTGCGTGCCGTGTGTCGCGTCGTCCCAGCGCCACGCCGCCGGATCCTGGTTGGGAATGCCGTTGACGTTGCAGGCCACGGACTTGGCGTGGTCCACCTGCCCGGCCAGGTCCGGCACGGTGTCGTCGACGGACTGATCCATGATGCCCACGGTCACGGGGGCGCGCATGACGTCGACGTCCTGGGCCTCGAGCGCATGCAGGGCTTGAAGGTGCCACCCGTTGGAGGTCTGCGGGTCGGGAGTCACCCCGGCCTCGTCCTCGCTCTGGGTTCCCTCGCTCTGCACGGCGTCGGACTTCGGCGCGGCCGCGAGCGCTGCGTCGGCTCGCACGCGGGTCGTGTAGTCGATGGGGACCACGGCCTCGTTGCCGCCGACGGGTGCCTGGCGGGTGGGGCCGATGGAGTCGTAGCTGATGCCCTCCTTGATGAGCGCCGCGCCCAGGTCGGGTGAGAACGTCGGGGAGGCGGATTGGACGAAGAAGGTGGAGAACTGGGGGTAGCGCCCCAGGACCAGTCCTCCCTTGAACGAGGCCTGGGCTGCGGCTCGCTCGAAGGTGGCCTTGTCCGTGCCCGCGGGGAGGTTCACCGCGTAGTTGGCGGGCAGTTGTTCGGCGGCGCGCGCGGGGGCGGTGATTCCGGCTGTGGCTTCACCGGGCACAGGGGCTTCGCCGGTGCCCGGATTGGGCTGTGGCTGGGGCACGACGGCGGGGTCGCGCGAAACCGTGAAGGTCGCTTCGCGGCCCGTGTCGTCGTCGGCTTGGCGGTCGAAGTTGATGCCTGCGGCGCTGACTTGGACGCGGGCGGTGACTGAGTCCGTGCCGTCGGGCAGGAGGGAGGAGAGGTCTACGTTCTCCGCGGACACGCTCAGCTCGGGGTCGCCGTATTTGCCGGAGCCGTCGCGGTCGACGCCGGTCAGGCCCGCTACGTCCATGTGCAGGTGGCTGATCGGCGAGGCGGCTGCCGCGTAGAAGGTGACGGGGCCTGCGGGCAGGGTCGCGCCGTCGAGGGTCTTCCATTCGCCCTTGCCGACCCTGTATTCGAGGGTCGTGACGGTCGGCTGCATCTGGTCGCGGCGCATGGTGGTCAGCGCGTTGATGAAGCCGTAGCCGCGGTATTCCTTGCCGTCGGCGGGCACCTCCAGGCGCGTGTAGTCGATGGCCGCCTGCTTGCGCATGAGGCCGATGATCTGGGTTCCCGTGAACGCGGGGTGCGTGGCCTTGATGAGCGCGGCGATGCCCGTGATGTGCGGGGCCGCCATGGAGGTGCCGCTCGTCTTGGCGTATCCGCTCGGGTACTGGGCGGTTGGGACGGTGGAGTAGATGCCGTCGCCGGGTGCCGCGAAGTCAATGGTGGTGCCGTAGTTGGAGAAGTCCGCGCGCGCGAGGGTCGTCCACTCGGGCTTGGTCTCCTCGTCGACGCGCTTGAGCGCGCTCACCTGGCTGACACCCGCCACCTGGCCGGGAACGCGGATGGATCCCGCGACCGGACGATCCTTGATGGGCGTGTCCATGTCGGTCGGCGAGCCGGAGTCAGTCGTCGGATGGTCGTTGTCCGCACCCTCGTTGCCTGCCGAGGCGATGACGGCCAGTCCCTTGCTCTGCGCGTAGGCGATGGAGCGCAACGCGGCCTCGAGGCCCGCCGCCTGCTCGGGATCGGTCGGACTCCAGTACATCCACGGGTCCATCGAATACGAGTTGTTCACGATGTCCACGCCGTGGCTGGCCGCCCACATGAACGCGCACGTCACGTACTCGGGGTAGATGAGCTGCTCGGAGTTGGCGGCCTTGATCGACACGAGGGTCGTATCCGGTGCGACGCCGTCGATGCCGATCCCGTTGTGGTTCGCCGCGATAATGCCGGCGACGTGCGTGCCGTGGAAGTAGTCGTCACGCCAGCCCCCGTACGCCTGGGAGGCGACGCCGTTGGCCGCGCACGACACGGAACGCGTCTGATCCACGCGCCCGGCCAGGTCCGGGTGCATGTCGTCGATACCCGTGTCGATGACACCGACACTCACGGGAGCGTGCGCGACGGGCACACCCGCCGCCTCGGCCACGCTCATGGCCGCGGCTCCCCAGTTCGAGATCTCCTCGGTCCCGTCAGCCTCGCTCAGCGCCCGTCCGCGAGCGCTCTGCACGCCGCCGGACTGCGCGCCCGACTGGGCACCGCTCTGGCCTGTGCCGTCCCCGGACTGCGCAGGTTCGGGTGTCGGTTCGGGTGCCGGAACAGGCGCAGGTTCGGGTGTCGGAACGGGCGCGGGGGCCTCGACGCGCTCCCCCTCCGGCACGGCGGCCACGCGGGTCGGGCCAATCGAGTGCACCGTGATCCCAGACCCCGCCAAGGCCTCGGCCATGTCCGGGGCGAACGAGGCCGACTCACTCTGTGCGAAGAACGTGCCGATCTGCGGGTACGAGGCCAGGGCGACGCCGCCCGCGGAGGAGACCGTGGCGAGTGCGCGTTCCAGGTCAGCGGGAGCAGCACCCGGGTTCAAGTTAATCGCGTAGTTCATAAGGCCCGCGCTCGCTCGAGCGGGGGCAATCAGAGAGGTTGGGTTATCGGCTCGGGCTGGTGGGGCTGTCGCCGTCGCGACGCCCATCGACAGGGTGAGAGCGGCGACGATCCCGATGCGTGCAGCGTTGCGGCGCATGGTTCCTCATTTCGGTTGTGAGTGTCGCGCGCACGACACCGTGCACACGTGATCACCATCATCCTAGAGTTTGACATGTCCGACAATTCATACCGCTTAACATCGGGCAACACAGGAGAAAATTCGACCGTGACAGCGGGAGGGGCCGCGCGCGTGCGCGACCCCTCCCAGGCCGCTGTCGGCACTCCCCGGGCGTGGCCCTGCCCGGGGGTGCCGAGGTGGCGGCTACCGCATGCGGCCAGACGAATCGAAGAAGTATGCAACTCCGTCGATCACGCGGTCGCCCGTTACCATGACGCCGGTCTCATCCAGGTAGTACCAGAACGCACCCTCCTTCAGCCAGCCAGTCGCCATCGCGCCCGAGGGCTGCAGGTAGTACCAGGCCGAACCCTCCTTCAGCCAGCCCGTGCGCATCACACCCGAAGCGTCCAGACGGAACCACACTCCATCCAGCTCCAGCCAGCCCGTGCGCATCGCGCCCGTCGCAGGATCCAGGTAGTACCAGCTGCCGCCCACGTTCGCCCAGCCCGATGCCTGAGCGCCAGAGGTGCCGTAGTAGAACCACTGACCGCCCTGACTCGCCCAGCCGGTCACCATGTAGCCGCGCTCGTCAAAGCGGTAGACCTTGCCGTTAATGCGCAGCGCCTCGGAAACCGGGTAGGTGCCGTCGGCCTTACGCCACCACCAGCCGGTCGCATCGGATGTCCACTCGCCGACCACGGCCTCGTTCGGATCGTCGCCGCCCGCAACCGTGAACGGCGCCGACGCGCTCGCGTCATCGTCGGCGCGCGGATCCGAGTTGCGACCCGAGGCCTCGACCGTCACAGACTGCGCACCGGAGAGGGAGGAGACATCCACGCCGTCAGCCTGAAGCGTCACGACGCCGCCCGCGGGCGTGCCCGTCGCAACCTCCTGGCCGCCCACGAGCAGGCGCGCCGACGTCACGGCACCGCTCACCGTCGCGCGCACGGAGAGAGAACCGGAGAGCTCCTGGCCGTCCAGCGGCGCCCACTGCGCGCCATCGGTCGAGTACTCGATCTGACCAATCACGGGAGTGGGCTGGTCCTTCAGGACCGCGTCCAGCGCGTCGGGCAGGCCCGCGCCACGGTACTCCTTGCCGTCCCACGGGGCGTTGAGCTCGCCGTAGTGACCCGCCGCCTGCTTCTTCATCAGGTCAATGATCTGATCACCCGTGTACTCCGGGTGCACCGACTGAAGCAGCGCGGCAACGCCCGCGACGTGCGGGGTCGCCATCGAGGTGCCGTCGGCAACCGCGTAGCCGCTCACGTAGAACAGCAGCGGCGCGGTCGAGTAAATCTGGTCGCCGGGGGCCGCAAAATCAATCGTCGTTCCGTAGTTCGAGAAATCCGCGCGCGCCAGCGACAGGCCGGGTTTTACGTTGTATGCCTGAGCGACCGCACTCACCTGCGCGACGCCGTCGAGCATGGAGGGCACGCGGATGCCACCCTCGACGTTCCGGCCCTTCGTCGGAGCAGGCGCGTCCGTCGGGGAACCGTTATCAACCGTCGGGTTGTCGATGCTCACCCCTTCGTTACCGGCGGCCGCAATGACCGCCAGTCCCTTGCCCTGCGCGTACTTGATGGAACGGGTCGCGGCCTCCAGGCCCGCCGCCTGCTCGGGATCGGTCGGACTCCAGTAGACCCACGGATCCATCGAATACGAGTTGTTCACGATGTCCACGCCGTGGCTGGCCGCCCACATAAACGCACACGTCACATACTCGGGGTAGATAAGACGATTGTCGTTCGTAGCCTGAATTGCCATGATGGTCGCCTCGGGGGCGATGCCGTCGATGCCGATGTCGTTGTGGTTCGCCGCGATAATGCCGGCGACGTGCGTGCCGTGGTAGAACTCGTCGCGCCAGCCGTAGAAGTCCTGCGTCGCCACGCCGTTGACCGAACACTTCACCGAACGCTCGGTATCCACGCGGCCCGCCAGATCCGGGTGCGTGTCCTCAACGCCCGAGTCAACGACGGCGACCGTGACCGGCGCGCGCTCTACGGAGACCGCCCCCGCCTCGCGCGCGTGCATAGTTTCTGCACCCCAGTTGAAGATCCTTTCATCCGCCGCATCGGCCGCGCTCTCGTCGCGCATGGCGGCCAGGCCGCCCGACTGAGCGTCGTCAGTCGCAGGGTCACCGGCTGCCGGGGTATCAGCTGCCGGGGTATCGATGTTCTCCTCGGTGGCCGGGGCCTCGACTGCGGGGGTATCGGCATTCTCCTCGTCAGCCGGGGTATCGTCACCCGCGGGGAGGGTGACTCGCTCGTAATAGAGGACCCCCTCGGTGCGGGTCGGGCCGATGGAGTGAACCGGGATATCCGCGTCCTTCAGTGCGGCGGCCAAGTCGGGCGCGAACGAGGGCGTGGCGCTCTGAGCGAAGAAGGTGCCGATCTCGGGGTACGAGGCCAGGGCCGCGCCCTTCACCGACGGGACCAGGCCGATAGCTCGCTCCAGGTCGGAGGCACTGGCGCCCGGGGCCAGGTTGATCGCGTAGTTCATCTCGTCGTCGTTCGCGCGGGGAGACGAGATCAGGCCGTCGGTGGGTTCGTCGGCGCGGGCGGGCGGGGCCACCGCCGTCGCGACGCCCATGGACAGGGCGAGCGTGGCGACGACTCCGATGCGTGCGGCGGTGCGGCGCATTGTTCCTCGGCTTTCGGTTGGGACTGCGTCGTGCAGGTCTGCATCTGCGGGCAACACCATCATCCTAGAATTTGCCGGTAACAACAAAATGTAGGCTGCCCTAAGCTCACAATATGATTCCGCCACAATATCGCATGCAGCTCCACAACGGGAGTGACACGATCACACGAATTAAGACGAACAAGCTAGATACTGTCGGAGATTACATGCGACGTCGCTCAGAAAACACCATCTCAGCACGGGAACAGAGGCGAACTCGGGAATACAAGAGGCGGGGAGCGCACGTACTCCCCGCCTCGTTGACTCCAGAACGGTGTCGTCTACTCCAGACCAGCGTCCAACGCCAGCAGATGATCCACCGTCTGCGGACGGACGAACCAGCGCGCGGTTCCATCCTCAACGGCGAGAACGCCGGGCTTCGTCAGCATGTTGTAGTTGGATGCCATCGAGTAGCCGTACGCGCCGACGGCAGGCACGGCCAGCAGGTCGCCACCCGCGATGTCGGCCGGCAGGTCGATGTCGCGGATGATGATGTCGCCGCTCTCGCAGTGCTTGCCGACGACGCGGCAGCGCGCCAGGGACGAGGCCTGCGCCGGGTCCCGGTTCGCGAGCGTCGCCGTGTAGGTCGCGTCGTAGAGAACGGGACGGATGTTATCCGACATGCCGCCGTCGATCGCCACGTAGCGGCGCACTCCCCCATCTTCCAGGGAGACGTCCTTGACGACGCCGACGCGGTAGAGCATGACCATCGAGGGGCCTGCGATGGAGCGGCCGGGTTCGACGGACACGTGCGGGATCGGCAGGCCGTGGTGGGCGCAGCGCTCCCGCACCACGGTGGCCAGGGCACGTGCGACCTCGACCGGGGAAGTCGGGACAGGATCCTGCCCCGTGTAGGCGATACCGACGCCGCCACCCAAGTCAATCGCGGGCACTTCCAAGCCCAGCTCGTCGCGTAGAACCGCCGCGAAATCAACGACGATGCGCGCGGCCTCGACGAAGGCCTCGGTCCCAAAGATCTGTGACCCGATATGGCTGTGCAGGCCGCGGAAGTCCAGGTGGGGCGCGTCCTTGATCGCGGCCACGGCCTCGTAGGCCTGGCCGGTGGCCAGAGACAGGCCGAACTTCTGGTCCTCGTGGGCGGTCGCGATGTACTCGTTGCCACCCGCGTGGATGCCGGACTTCAGGCGCACCATGACGGGCGCGACGACGCCGAGATCAGCGGCGATACGCTCGATCTGGCGAACCTCGTCCATCGAGTCGATGAAGATGCGGTGGATGCCGGCCTCAAGAGCGAGGCGGATCTCCGCATCCGACTTGTTGTTGCCGTGCAGGCCGATGCGCGAGGGATCCACGCCTGCGCGCAGGGCGAGGGTCAGCTCGCCGAGCGACGCGGTGTCGATCCCCAGGCCCTCGGCCGCGACCAGGCGCGCGACGTCGGCGCTCAGGAACGCTTTGCCGGCGTAGAAGGCGTCGCCACCGTTCATTCCGTAGCCGTCCCAGAACTCCTCGGCCATCGCCGATGCCCACACGCGGGCGCGCCCCCGCATGGCCTCGACGTCAAGCACGAAGGTCGGCGTGCCGAAGTCGGCGGCGACGCTGGTCAGGTCGACGCCTCCCACGCGCAGCACGCCATCCACCCGGGTCGCGCTCCACGGCCACAGGTCCGGGCGCTCATCGGGGGTCGGGCACGTCAGGGTAACCGCCTCGCTCACCAGGTCACATCCTTTCGGGGGCGCTCACGCCGAGCAGGCCGAGGCCGGTGCGCAGCACCTGGGTGACCGCGTCGTTGAGCCAGAGGCGGGCGACATGGCCGGGTTCGACCGGGTCGTCGCCGCGAGGCGTCACGCGGCACTGGCCGTACCAGGCGTGGTAGGTCGCGGCCAGGGACTCCAGGTAGCGGG
>QWCL01000992.1_pt1 | contig 11121 bp, 9 predicted proteins | sample 1972551 | NCBI WGS metagenome assembly QWCL01 (sample SAMN09866709, study PRJNA288562) | Human oral metagenome isolate term2_saliva, whole genome shotgun sequencing... | isolation source: mouth | host: Homo sapiens | place: USA: California
CCGCCAGAGGCTACCGCAACCCCACCAACTACAAACTCCGAATGCTCCTCATCGCAGGAGGCCTAGATGCCTCCACCCACACTCAACTCTGAAGAGCCCGTTATGGTGTCGCTTCTTTGACGAGGACTTAGTAATGTGGTCCACTGGGGATCTACTGGAGAGTCATTCTAGTTAATGAGCTTCGATAGTCTAGGGGGGGCTCGTGCAGATGGAAAAACTATTTTCCGACGTAGCTGAGAGCTTTCCGTCGGTGATGAGAGGGGAATTCAATTGATGGACTCAAATACTATTGCTGCGTGGGTTGCGGCAGTTGCGGCAATTGTAGCGGCGGTTGTCGCATTTTTTGCTCTCTGGCCTGCTCAACGTGCGGCGAAAGCTGCAGAAGAGCAGACGCGTGTACAGCGGGAACTTATGTATCAATCAGCTCAGCCATATGTCTGGGCAGATATTCAGCCGGATGACCAGCAGGGAACAATGCTTCATTTGGTATTGGGGAACGCTGGTCCGACAGTAGCGCGTCACGTCCGTGTTTTTATAGATCCTCCTTTTCCTCAGGTGTCAGGTCATATTGGGCGCAGTACTGTTGCTCAGCGGCGTCTGCGGGAGGGAATTCTTTCTCTTGCTCCTGGACGTATAATTCGATGGTCCTTGGGAATTGCCTCCGATCTGATGAAGGATGAAGAGGATACTACGGTGTATCGAGTTCGAGTGATGGCAGATGGTCCATATTGAGAAATTGAACCAGTTGAGACGGAAATTTGCCTTAGTGATTGGCGTGAGTCTTTAGATGCTCCAGGAGGGTCGCTGCATCACATACGTAAGAGTATTGAGAAGCTGGTGAGGGCTGTTGACGGTCTCAAGAATGATGTCTAGAATACGGAGTATTAGCTTACTGTTGTGAGTCAGTTGAGTCTGTATGCGCGGCATGTTCTTGATGCTAGACTGACGCCTATTCATGTTTGTGCAGTTTCTCGTACTATTTAGCTGTAGTGGTCGCGACAATTTTTTCTGGTCAGCAATAGTTCTGACAATTCTGGCAGTTGTGGTTCTGCCTCAATCAGTGCGCGCAGAAGAATCTGAGCCTCCTCCGATTTTTGATACAGATGCGCACGATAATGCGATTGATGCACTTCTTCAACAAGGGAAAAGCCAGTACAACAGCGGTGTGCAGCCCAGTAGGGAATCACCAAATGATGACTCGATCCGTCTGTCGAATTCTGCTGATGCAAGCGCAGAGGCGCACGCCTATGCCGAGGACGACAAGTGTGATGGCCACACAATGCACACAGTGACGTTGCCGGATGAGACCGAATCTTCGCCATTTGTGTGTGCGCACGTCACACGGAAGGGGAATGGCGATACTGCAGGGCAGCCTCCAACCACGCGCGAGATCCTGGACTACGCAGCCACGACGATTCATGCCGACGGCGCGGGCCTGCACAAGCGTCCCGAGGGGGTGTCGTACACGAACAAGTACATTCCCACGCTCGTCGCCGCCACGCACCCCACGCAGACCCACACTGTCATGCTGCTGGGTCACGACATCACCATCACTCTGACAGCAACAAACTACACGTGGAGCTGGGGTGATGGAACCCCGGACGTGACCACGACCGGGCCTGGGATGCCCTGGCAAGCAAGAAGGCATGGACCTCAACACCGACCCGAGGTTGATCCGCCACTACTACACCCCACCCCAGGGGTGGCGGTCTATGCTCGATGGCCCATACCCCCACGAAGACCGAGAAATCACGTTGACCACCACGTGGAGCGGAACCGCCACCAACCCCTTCACCGGAGAAACACAAACCATCAACGGCCGCCTACACCACCATGGCCGCCGTGCCCGCGCACATGAGGGTGAGACCCGCCAGGTATCGCCCCGTGAAACGCTCGTGAAACACGGCTGCCGAGAAGGCAACGGTGACGAGAATCGACAGCTTGTCGATGGGGACGACGACCGATGCGGGCCCGTCTTTCAGCGCGTGGTAGTACGCCAACCACGACGCGCATGTCGCGGCACCCGACGCGACGATAAAGGCCAGCTCACGCGCGGGGATCGACCGCACCTCGCGAATACGCCGCTGCCAGGCCACGATCACCCACGCCATAGCCAGCACGACGAGCGTGCGTACCGCAGTTCCCAGCGTCGGATCGACCCCGGAGATACCGACCTTACCCAAGATCGACGTCAACGCGGCGAACAGCGCGGACGCGAGCGCGTACGTGAGCCAACTACCGCCCCGGCGCAGGGCGAGCGGCAGCCCAGAAAGGTCGGCGGGGTCGACCATGAGAAGGGTCCCCGCCGTGATCACAACGATCCCGACAACACACCAGGCGTTCACAGGCTCGCCCAACAGGATCAGGGCCAGGAGGATCGCCAGGACCGTCGACAGCTTGTCGATGGGGGCCACGCGGGATACGTCGCCCCGCGCGAGGGCCGCGAAGTAGCACAGCCACGAGGCCCCGGTTGCCAAACCCGACAGGATGAGAAACAGGAGCGACCGCCCGTCGATGGTGCCGAGGGATGACGCCGATCCGACCATGGCGGCCATGCCCCACGCTCCTGCCGCGACGACGACCGTTCGTAGGGCCGTCGCCACTGTGGAACTCGTCGTCGCCACTCCAGCTTTCGCGAGGACCGATGTCAGCCCCGCGAACAGGGCGGACAAGCAGGCGGCGAGTAACCACATGAGACTAGAGTAGGCCCGTTCCTGATGTTCTTGCACCCGAGCAAAATGACGGTGTGTCATGGGCGTCAGATCGCGAAAAAAGTAGGTTATAGTTGTTGACTATTCGCCTCTGTGTTGAGGCAACAACGCTATGTAAAGGAACAAGATGAGCGAAAACATCGACGAGCTTGGCATCAACGGTGAATTCGAAGAAGACGGCCGGGAGATCGTGCTCGACACGAGCGGCGAAGTGGAACTCACGGACGAAGCAACCGAGGGTGTCGATGAGCTGCGCGAAACGATCGCCCAGCAGGACTCGGAGGCCGAAAAGTACGCGATTGAATTCCTCAAGAAGGTCGTGCGCATCCGTGGCGTGCGCATCACGAGGGATGAGTTCCTTCGCCAGGAGCTGCGCAAACTTCACATGAGCGACGAGGCGATCGCGAGCGCGCTCGACTCGAACCCTGTGCTGGCCGGTGTCTGTCTGACTGATCTCGACAAACTTGCGGACGGTGTCATCTCATTCGAGACGAACAAGTCCGCGGCGATGTCCTTCGCGGCTGGTATCCCCGGTGGCTTCGCGATGCTCGGCACGATCCCCGCGGACCTGACCCAGTATTACGTACACGCCTTCAGGATCATGCAGAAGCTCGCCTACCTGTACGGATGGCGCGAGCTCCTCAGTGACATGGATGAGGTCGATGACGAGACGATCGGTGTCCTCGCGATGTTCTTCGGCGTCATGCTCGGCGTTGGCGGCGCGGCCCAGTCGCTGACAGTGTTCGCGCGCTCGGTCGCGATGCCCGCGTTCCAGAAGCAGCTGACCAAGCAGGCACTTACTAAGACCTCGTGGTACCCGGTCATGAAGCAATGCCTGCGCTTCATCGGCATCAACCTCACGAAGAAGAGCTTCGCCCAGGGTGTCTCCAAGGTTATTCCAGTCATCGGCGGTGTCGTGTCGGGCGGCATGACTTTCGTGTCGCTCCAGTCCCAGTCCACCCGTCTCAAGGGTCACCTGCGCGAGCTGCCGCCTCCTGGAGTCGATGCCGAGGTCTGGAAGCAGTCGGTCAGCGAAGCGACTTCCAAGGACCAGGAACAGGGTGTGCTGGACAGCGCGCAGCGGGCGCTCGAAAGCACGACCAAGGTCGTCGCCGACGGTGCGACGAGCGCGGCCTCCGCCATCGCCGACGGTGCGACGAGCGCGGCCTCCGCCATCGCCGATGGTGCGACGAGCGCCGCCTCCGCCATCGCCGATGGTGCGACGAGCGCCGCCTCCGCGATCACTGGCGGAGTCAAGGGGCTCTTCGGTTGGAATAAGTAGCATCTCGGAGACGAGGCCGGGACTGAGGCGCGCTCATCCGTGAACTCAGCCCCGGCCTCGTGCATGAGGAGAGGCAGGTCCCACGCTAGAGTGTGCGTAGATGTCAGTGAGCTGTCGGCGGACAGCGAGACGTGAAGGAGCGCAATGCTCGGCAAGACGAATGACTATGGAGTGGATGGCGAGCTGCGTGGAATCACCGCTGAGCAGGCCTCGTCGGCGGAACAGCACGGACTCGACTTTCTGAAGAAGGTCGTTCGATTCCCGGGCGTGCGGATTAACCGCGATGAGTTCTTACGCCATGAACTGACGAAGCTGCGCGCAAGCGAGGAGGTCATCGAGCGGGCTCTGGCCACCAGCCCCGCGCTGGCGGGCGTTCCGCTGCTGGCGCTCGACACCCTCGCAAACGAGACGATCACCTACGAGACGAACAAATCGGCCGCACTTTCCTTCGCGGCGGGTCTGCCCGGAGGATTTGCGATGCTCGGCACGATCCCCGCGGACCTGATGCAGTACTACGCGCACGCTCTGCGGATCATGCAGAAGGTCGCCTACCTGTACGGGTGGCGTGACCTCCTCGCCGACGTGGACGAGGACGATGAAATGCTCGGCGTGCTTGCGGTGTTTTTCGGCGTCATGCTGGGGGTCGGTGGAGCCGCCCAGTCGTTGACGGCTTTCGCGCGCATCGCCGCCAAAACCGCCTATCAGAAGCACGTGACCAAGCGGGCTCTCATGAGCATCACGTGGTACCCGGTCGTGAAGTACTCGCTGCGCGTCATCGGCATCAACATCACGAAGAGTAGCTTCACGAAGGGGGCCTCGAAGATCGTCCCTGTGATTGGTGGATTCGTGTCGAGCGGCCTGACCTTCATGGCGCTCCAGACCCAGTCGGCACGCCTGAAGGGTCATCTGCGTGAGCTGCCCCCTCCCGGGATCGACGCCGAGGCCTGGGCGCAGCACGTCCTCGACACGACCCCGGCGCGCGGCAAGCAGCTCGTGGCGGACGGCGTCCAGAAAACCATGAAAGGCAAGGCGCAGGTCGTGATGGTCGGGGCGAAGAGCGCGGTGTCGGGCATCGCGGAGGGTGCCACGGGTATTGCGGGTGGCGTGAAACAACGCTTGCGGAAGGGGAAGTAGGCGCCCACGCACGAGGCCGTGGCTGGGAACCGCGCGGCCTTGCTCAGCCTGACCACGGCCTCGTGTGTTTAACTCGCCACTGTTTGTCGAACGAGGACTCCCAACGCCCGGCAACCTGCCACCATATGCGGGTGAGTGACACGAAACAGAAGCCCCTGCATTCTTCGACGCAAGAGGCAGGACCCCTGATGCTGCAGGCTTTCGCGTGGGACATGGCACCGGATGCGAGCCACTGGCGATACTTGGCGCAGCACGCGCAATCGATCGCGGACCTGGGCGTCACCATCATCTGGCTTCCGCCCGCATACAAGGGAAACTACGGTATCAACGATGTCGGCTACGGCGTCTACGACCTGTACGACCTGGGCGAATTCGACCAGAAGGGCACAATCCCCACGAAGTACGGGACGAAAGACGAATACCTGGCTGCCATCGACGCCCTGCACGAGGCGGGGATCGCCGTGTGCGCCGACATCGTCCTCAACCACCGCATGGGCGCGGATGCGACCGAGATGGTACGCGCGATTCCGATCAACCCACACGACCGCCATCAAGCCCTCGGCGAACCCGAAATGATCGAGGCGTGGACCCGCTTCACGTTCCCGGGCCGCGGCGGCGCCTACTCGGACTTCACGTGGGACTGGACATGCTTCCACGGCATCGACTGGGACCAGGCGACGCAGCGCAAGGGCCTGTGGCTCTTCGAAGGCAAGCACTGGAACGAGTCCGTCAACACCGAGTTCGGCAACTTCGACTACCTCATGGGCTGCGACGTGCACGTCACGGACCCGCGCGTCAGCGCGGAGCTGGACCGCTGGGGACGCTGGTACGTGGAGACGACCGGCGTGGACGCGCTGCGCCTGGACGCCGTCAAGCACGTCGGATCCGACTTCTACGCGCGCTGGCTCGAAGACCTGCGCACCTCCACGGGCCGCCTGCTGCCCGCCGTCGGCGAGTACTGGAGCGGCGACGTGCGCGAACTCGAGGCCTACCTGCACGAGGTCCCCAACGCCATGCTCTTCGACGTGCCTCTGCACTACCACCTCCACCAGGCATCGGTCTCGGACGGCAACGTCGACCTGTCGCGCCTGTGGGAGAACACGCTGACGGCGTCGATCCCCGAGCTGTCCGTCACCTTCGTCGAAAACCACGACACGCAGCCCGGACAATCCCTGGCCTCCACGGTGGCCTCCTGGTTCAAGGCAGCCGCCTACGCGCTGATCCTCCTGAACGAGGCCGGGGTGCCCTGCGTCTTCTGGGGGGACCTCCTGGGAACGCCCGAGACCGGCGACCTGCCTGCCGTGCGTGAGCTCCCCATCCTCATGGACGTGCGCTTCCGCGCCGCGATCGGCCCGCAGCACAGCGCCTTCGACAACCCGGACGTCGTCGGTTTCTCCCGCGAAGGTCGGGCGGACGTGCCCGGCACGGGCTGCGCCGTCATCCTCTCCGACCGTCGCGCCGCCGAGAAAACCCTGTACGTGGGAACCCACCACGCGGGCGAGGAGTGGGAGTGCCTCATCGGCGGCCACCCAGCCGTGTTCGTTGCTGAGGACGGTACGCTGACGGGCACCGTCAGTGACGGGGGCCTGAGCGTCTACGTGCCGCGCGTCTGAGCGTGACGCAGCCCGGGTCTCGTCGACGGGGACGAGGCCCGGGTCAGCGCGCTCGCGGCTCACCGAAGCGGCGGCGCGTGACGGAGGACAGCTACTCGTGCGCGGTACCCAACGCGAGTGCAATCGTTTGCGTCGGCACGATGAGCTGCAGCAGGGCGATGGGAGAGACCAGTGCGTCAACGTGATGCGTGTAGAAGTCGCGTGCGTGCTCGTTCTTGCAGTGGATGAGCAGCGCGGCGATTCCGAACTGGTCCGATGCCGCGAGAGTCCGGCGAAGCGCGTCGAGCAGGAGCGTCGCGCCCACACCCTGCCCCTGTACTCGGCGGTCAACCGCGAGCCTGGCCAGGAGCATGCACGGGATTGACCGGGGTCGGTGGGCAGCACAGCCATCCGGCGACCACTCGCGCCGAATCGTCGCTGCCGCTAGCGCGTAGTAGCCGGCGATACGCCCGCTCTGCTGGCACACGTAGGTCACCGCGTTGTTGGCCCGCTGGTTTTGCCACGCATAGCGGTGAAACCAGGTATCCAGTTCGTCGTTTCCACACGTGAAATCGCTGCGCTTGTCATGGCGCGCTAACCGGCGGGGAACATCGAGCACCGGGATCTCTAGTCCGTCCATGTCAGCGTCGATCCGACGGGGGAGGGGCGGGCGGCGAGCGCTTGGATTTTTGTCGTCGGAAGCGGCGCGTCCAGGGCCTCCAACAGACGCTCGAAATCCTCGTCTGTTGCGACGAACTCCGTGCGGTCCTCCAGCACCTGATCCGCGCGTTCCAGGGCGGACGCGAGGACAAAATCGCTCAGCGACGTCTGCGTAGTGCTCGCGACGTAGCGCAGCTTTTCCTCCTGCGCAGGCGTCAAACGCAGGTTGATGCGAGATGACTTTGTGGCAGTCGTGTGCGCAGACATGTCGTGCTCCTTTCCGCTCGTACATACATTGTATGCCGGATCGGGGAGAGTAGTGACAGCTGAGCACATAACGAACCCGGGCCTCGTCGACAGGGACGAGGCCCGGGTCAGCGCGCGCTCGCGGCTCACCGGAGCGGTGGCGCGGACGGGTTAGGGCGTTTACTCCTCCGTGCCGCCCAGGGCAGGGATGCGCTCGATCTGATCCTTGAAGAAAGACTCGGCACTCGAGATGAAACGATCAAGATTGACGAACAGCTGCGAGTCAGTCAGGCCCAGACGGGCAGTCACATACTGCTCGGCGCACAGGCGCTGACGGCCGTCGTCCAGAGATGCGACGTAGACCTTGGGCCACGTCGTGGACGCGTTCCAGTCGTTACAAGCCTGCAGGAGACGCGAACGCAGCTCCATCGAGACCTCTTCGCGCACAGCGCCCCACATGCTCACATCCGCGCCGTCATTGACGACCGAGAACACGTAGAAGCCGTTCGTGAAACCCGTGTGCAGGCGGTTGTCCTTCACGTCGTAGGCGTAGTCATTCGTTTCGAAGAAGTCGACGAGGCGCTTGAGTTCGACGGGACGCACAACCCGGCGGCGATCAAGGGCGCGCTTGCACTGCTCGATGACCTCCGGCGCGTGCTCGTTGGTCGGATCCATGGCGAGACACTGCTCGAGGTAGGTCAGCGCGCTCTCCTCCTCATCCTGCCAGTACAGGGCGGTACCAATGCGGTAGTACCACACCGGGTCCGCCATGCCCTCAGCTTCAACGCCGCGCAGCAGCTCGACGGCGTGCCCGATGAGTTCCTTGAAGGAATCCATGTACGGCTGCGCGTAGTTAATGTAGGCGCGCGCCAGCAGGCCAGTCAGCTCGTAGTCCAGCGACGTCGGCGCATCGCGTTCGATGAGTGCAATGATCTTCTGGTGTTCTTGTTCTTCATGCAGAGCATTGATCTGCGCGATGAGCTGTGAGCGCGAATCCACGGGCGTTCCTCCCACGTGAGGTCATGAGTGAGTACCGAAACACAAGCATAACAGGGGAGGGGAAACGCCCGAGGGGCATGGGAGGACACCGCTGTGTAGGGTGGAAGCGTGAAGGAAGAGGCCACGACCGAGGAACCTGCGCCCGGCGACACACGCGCCCGTATGAGCGCCGCCGACGCGGCCCAATGGGACGAGATTCAGCAGTGGAAAGAGGCGCAGATCAGTCCCCTGCGCCCTCGCGTCATTTCCCAGCATCTGCGCGCCTACGCAATGGCACCTGTCAGGAAGGCAGTCAGGCTCGCGCGAAAGGTCCCCGGCGGCGAGGCCATCACCTCCGCGATGTCCTCGGCGGCGCTGCGCCTCATGGAGAAGGCAACATCGGTATCCGAGGCCTCGGTGCGTCGCGAGCGCATTCTGAAGTCCTACCGCGAGGCGGGTTACGACGTTGAGCGGCTGGAGGATATCCGCAGCCTCGGTTTGAGCCTCGATCAGATTCGCCCGGTGAGGCCTCACCTGAAGATCGCGTATTCGAGCGCCGTGGCGATCGAAGGCGCGCTAAGCAGCATCATCGCGACGGGAGGTTCGGTCGCCGCCGTCCTCGGCCTGGGAATCATCTCGGCCCCCGGCATTGCGATCACGACCTTTGCGCTCGCCCTCGACATCGTGACGTTCCTGGGCGCTGCGACGCGCCTGGTCTCCCATACGGCGGCCTATTACGGCTACGACACGATTGATCCCGCGGAAAACCATTTCGCCACGATGGTTCTCTCCCAGGCGATCGATCCGAAACGAGCTACCGGCAACCAAGTTGTCGAAAAACAAACGACGATGCTCGCCGTCAACAAGGTCGTGCGTGACATCGCCAAGCAAGGACCAATGGACGCCGTCGGGACCAACGCGATCTCGGCTGCCGTGAACCCCTTGGTTGCTTCCCTTGGCTCGCGCCTGGCGGGCATGAAGGTTGCCCAAATCGTGCCGTTCATTGGCATCCTCGTGGGCGCGTTCCTGAATGCCTCCCTCATGCGCACGATCGGCGACACAGCCGACCACCTCTACCGGGAACGTTTCCTCGCGGAACGCTACGGATACATCGACGAGGCCGGGGAAGACTCCACGGGCGTCGTGAGTGCCGCGGTGGCCGACGAAATCAGCGCCGATAATGCCTCCACCCTGGAAGAGACAACAACCGAGGGGCGCTCGCACTAACGAACGCCCCTCGGGTCTCACGCGTCAGTTGCGTGAGTTCCAGTTCTGCCAGTCGTCGTCCTGCGCGTCGACGGCGATCACCGGCATGTGCGCGGTAGCGCCGGGCGCGTTGCCCTCGGGCAGCGCCTGTGCGGCCTCTTCTTCATCCTTCTGCTTGCGGCGCTTCGACCAGGGCCAGCGGCGCTTCTTCTGCGCTTGCGGCTCCGGACGGATCTCTTCGCTCCACGAGAACTGCGAGGTCCAGCTCTCCTGGAAGCCGCCGGATTGCTCGGGAGCCTGGGGTGCCGTGGGAACCTGCTGCGCGGCAGCGCCCTGATCTACCGGCGGGAAGGGCTGAGCGGGTGCCGCCGGCATGGGCTGCTGAGGTACCTGCATCTGCGGTGCGGCCGGGATCGCAGGAGTCTGCGGGGCCTGCCGGGCTTGCGGGGCCTGCCGGGCTTGCGGGGCCTGCTGGGGTTGCGGGACCTGCTGGCTCGCGGCGGGGGAGTCCCAGTCGAAGGAATCCATCCTGTCGAACTGAGGCATCTGCACGGTGGGCACGCCTTCATCCGAGTCATCCCCAAGGGACGAGTCCGGGGCGGGCATCGCCTCGGGCGCGACGGGTGGCTGCGGCGGGGCAATCGGCTGAGGTGCGCCAGTCGCTGCGGGGGCGGAGGACGCTTCGGGCGACGCGACGTGTTCCGGCTCAGGAGCTGCGGCCTGCTCGGGCGACGCGGCAGATGTTTGCTGGGTGGGGACCCGCAGCAGCTTGACGGTCGGGACGTCAACGTACTGAGGTGCCTCGGCCGACGCTTGCTCGGGAGCGGGCGCGTCGACCTGCTCCGGCTGCGCGGCGGACTGAGCGGGTGTGGGTTGCTCGGGTTGGGGTTCTTGTGCGGGTGCGAGATCCGTCTGCGCCTCGGGCTTGTAGCGCGGGAGCTTGACGGTGAGCATGCCGGGGTCTTCGGGCGTCGCAGCTGGCTCAGCGGGTGCGGGTTGCTCGGGCTGGGGATCTTGTGCGGGTGCGGGCTGGGACTGTGCCTCGGGCTTGAAGCGTGGGAGCTTGACGGTGAGCATGCCGGGGTCTTCGGGTGCTGCGGCGGACTCGGCTTCGGGTGCGGGTTGTGCCTGTGCTTCGGGCTTGAAGCGTGGGAGCTTGACGGTGAGCATGCCGGGGTCTTCGGGTGTCGCAGCTGGCTCAGCGGGTGCGGGTTGCTCGGGTTGGGGTTCTTGTGCGGGTGCGGGCTGGGACTGCGCCTCGGGCTTGTAGCGCGGGAGCTTGACGGTGAGCACGCCGGGGTCTTCGGGCGTC
>QWCL01001678.1_pt1 | contig 11094 bp, 10 predicted proteins | sample 1972551 | NCBI WGS metagenome assembly QWCL01 (sample SAMN09866709, study PRJNA288562) | Human oral metagenome isolate term2_saliva, whole genome shotgun sequencing... | isolation source: mouth | host: Homo sapiens | place: USA: California
GATACCCACGTTTATCCTACTTTGGATGTGCGCGGCATTATGCAAAAATCTTCCAACGTCGGTACCAGTAAACTTTCTGCCATGTTTACGCCTAAAGAAATGTACGATTTCTATCACGATTTAGGTGTGGGCGTGCGCATGCATTCAGGCTTTCCTGGTGAGACTGCAGGTTTGTTGAGAAGCTGGCGCAGATGGCAAAAAATCGAACAGGCAACCATGTCTTTCGGTTATGGCCTGCAATTAAGTCTGCTGCAATTGGCGCGAGCCTATACTGTCCTGACCCATGACGGCGAATTGTTGCCGGTCAGCTTTGAAAAACAAGCGGTTGCCCCTAAAGGCAAGCGCGTCATCAAAGCCTCTACTGCGAAAAAAGTGCGCGAGTTGATGGTTTCCGTTACTGAAGCCGGCGGTACCGGTACTGCCGGTGCTGTCGATGGTTTCGATGTAGGTGCGAAAACCGGTACGGCGCGTAAACTAGTCAATGGCCGCTATGTGGACAACAAACACGTCGGTACGTTCATCGGTTTTGCTCCGGCTAAAAATCCACGCGTGATTGTGGCAGTTACCATCGACGAACCGACTGCCAACGGCTATTACGGCGGCGTGGTTGCCGGTCCTGTATTCAAAGAAGTCATGAGCGGAAGCTTGAACATCTTGGGCGTTTCCCCGACCAAGCCTTTGAGTAATACCGCTACTGTCAAAGTACCGTCATAATCCAAACAATCAAAGAGATATTGTTTATGTTCAGCAAGTTAACCCCCTTGGCTGAAACCAACTTTCCGCCTCTGCTGTGTGAAAACGCAGCAGGGCGTTTGTTGCATTCAGACAGCCGACAAATTAAACAGGGTGACATTTTCGTTGCCTGTCAGGGCGAATATACGGACGGTCGCAGCTATATTCCTGCCGCCATCGCCAACGGTGCGACCTTTGTTTTTTGGGATGATGACGGCAAATTCACATGGAATCCCGAATGGAAAGTACCCAATCAAGGCATTAAAGATTTAAAACATCGCGCCGGTATGTTGGCGGCGCAAGTTTACGGCAACGTTTCAGACGGCCTTAAAGTTTGGGGCGTAACCGGTACCAACGGTAAAACCTCTATCACACAATGGCTGGCGCAAGCTGCCGATCTGTTGGGCGAAAAAACCGCCATTATCGGCACAGTCGGCAACGGTTTTTGGGGTGCATTGGAAGAGACCACGCATACCACGCCAGCTCCCGTTGATGTTCAAACCCTGCTCTACCGCTTCCGCCAGCAAGGCGCAACAGCCGCCGCGATGGAAGTTTCCAGCCATGGCCTTGACCAATCGCGCGTTAACGGCGTGCCGTTTTGCAGTGCAATCTTTACCAATCTCACCCGCGACCACCTCGACTATCACGGCACCATGGAAGCCTATGGTGCCATCAAATCGCGCCTGTTCTACTGGCATGGTCTACAACACGCCATCATCAATGTCGATGATGAATACGGCGTAGAACTCGTAGGTCGTCTGAAAAAAGACTGTCCCGATTTAGCCGTTTATGGCTATGGTTTCAGCGAACACGCTGATATCCACATTACCGATTTCACCGCTTCTTCAGACGGCATGGAAGCCGTATTCCAAACCCCGTGGGGCGAAGGAAAATGCCGCACCCGTCTGCTCGGACGATTCAACGCGCAAAATCTCGCCGCCTGCGTTGCCTTGCTGTGTGCCAACGGTTATCCACTCAATAATGTTTTGGAAGTACTGGCAAAAATCCGTCCTGCTTCAGGCCGCATGGATTGCATTATGAACAGCGGTAAACCTTTGGTCGTCGTCGATTACGCCCACACGCCCGATGCATTGGAAAAAGCACTCTCCACTTTGCAGGAAATCAAACCGCAGGGCGCGGCTTTGTGGTGCGTATTTGGCTGCGGCGGTAACCGAGATCGCGGTAAACGTCCATTGATGGGCGCAGCAGCAGTTCAGGGTGCCGATAAAGTAGTGGTTACCAGCGATAACCCACGCTTGGAAAATCCACAAGACATCATCAATGATATTTTGCCTGCCGTACCTAATCCTGAACGCGTCGAAGTTGATCGCGCCGTTGCCATCCGTTATGCGGTTGAGCAGGCTGCCACGAACGACATCATTCTGATTGCCGGTAAAGGGCATGAAAACTATCAGGATGTACAAGGCGTGAAGCACCATTTCTCCGATTTTGAAATTGCAGAAAAAGCATTGGCAGAGCGCGGTTAAGCCATAGTGCAAATATTCAGACGGCCCGAAACCTTAAGGCCGTCTGAAAAAGATTTAAACATATACAATAAAAGCAATACGACACACGCATTACGGCACGTCAGCCATTAAACCTTTTGACGACACTTGGGGCGCAGCGCGCAGTCAGGGGCGCAGGCATGAAGGTGTGGATATTTTTGCTAAGAAAAACACGCCGATACGCAGTACCACGCCCGGTATCGTCACCAAAATCGGGCGCAACCGATTGGGCGGTAAAGTTATCGGTATCCAAGGGCCGGGTGCGTGGCATTACTATGCCCACCTGAATAAATTTGCCCGTATCCGCCTGTATGAACGAGTAAAAGAAGGGCAGGTCATCGGCTATGTCGGTAAAACCGGCAACGCCAGAACCACACCGGCCCACCTACATTACGGCGTGTATCTACCCAGCGGCGCAGTGAATCCGTATCCGCTGATTAATCAGAACAGATAGGCCGTCTGAACAAGATTTGAGAGTATGAACGCAAAGAAATTGGTTAAGGCAACGAATATCGTCGGTATGGTGGCAGTTGTGCTGCTGGTGTACTGGGTATTTGTTCTGATTTTATCCAATGTTTTCGGGCTTAAGGTATTCCGTGAATACATTACGGAAATTTTCCTGATGAGTATTTTGGGGATTTTTGCCGTGATGGCGGGTGCCTTGATACTGAACATCATGCTGAATTTGACCCGTATTGCCGAGCGAGGACAAGAGGAAGAAAGCAAAGGTGGCCGAAAAACCTTATATTTGTTGTTGGCAGTATTTCCCGTTTTAGCAGCCCTGTTATTTGGCGGAAATTATCTGACTGTTCAGAAAAAACGTCAGATTTTGACTCAATCTCTAGAGCGTATCGTCAAGGACAATCCATCGCAAATCAACGCGTTGGCAGATTATCGTTTTGACTTGGCGTACATCAAAAAAGCGGCGTTAATCCTTGAGCTGATGTCGAAGGAAGATTCTGCCTTTAAAGCCGCTACGGTGATTGTGCCGGATACGATCGGTAATAAACAGGTTTATTTGGCTTTCTCAGCCGATTCCCAGTTAAGTGGGATTGATGAGCAGGCACCCAATGCTCAGGGAGTAGGTGATGATAATGGTTTTGTCGTTACTCGGAATGGCAATAAAGAAACAATCAGCAAAACGCAATATCTTTATGCCCCAAATCTGAGCGATCGTGAATACTTGAAAAGAATATCTGCCGGACAAACAAATGAAATACGTTATGAGGTAAAAGATGGCAATTACAGCCTTTGCCACCCCTACCGCCAAAACGGTAAAACCATTGTATTGTGTTTTTCCGATTACCAGCAGTACGGGAAAATCGGCAGTTGATAAGAGAAAGTGATTTGTGGTATGAAAAGTTGGTTTTCCAATACATTTCCTGAATATAAAAAATTGCCTAAAAGCGGTAAATTTATGGCATGGCTGACTTTTGTGCAGGGCGTGGTTTGGTTGATTCTGGCATCAATTCAGAGTGTGCAAGGACTGATTAACAACATGGCATGGGCTGTGTTTTTTGGGATTTTACTTTTCATTTTGGGTGTGTTGGCGCTGTCTGCAGCATGGAATGCGTTTAAATTCCGTGAAATAGGTTTTAATAGAATGATATATGTGTACACGCCATGCTTGTTGCAAATAGTCTTTGTAGGAGAGGCATTTTCTTTTACGTATTATATAGAAAGTGTACTGCAATTATCATTTAGCCTTACAGTACATAAGCTTACTGTCGGTGTAAATTTTGCCGCTATTCTTTTTATTGTGCTGGCAGGACGCAATTGTCGTCATTTAAAAATGGTTTCCCAAAATACGGATAAAAATGTGGAACCGTTAGAACAAGTAGAACAAGTAGAACAAGTAGAACAAGGACAAGAAACACAATCATGAAACCACTAGACCTTAATTTTATTTGTCAAACCCTCGGCCTTCCTATGCCGTCTGAAAATCAACCCGTTTCGCGCATCGTAACCGACAGCCGTGATATTCAGGAAGGCGACGTATTTTTCGCGCTTGCCGGTGAGCGCTTTGATGCGCATGACTTTGTTGAAGATGTATTGGCGGCAGGGGCAACGGCGGTTGTGGTTTCGCGCGAAGATTGCGCGGCTTCGAAAGGCGCGTTGAAGGTTGACGATACGCTTGCGGCTTTGCAAAAACTGGCGAAGGCGTGGCGTGAAAATGTGAATCCGTTTGTCTTTGGTATTACCGGCTCTTCCGGCCATCGCTATGCCGTCATTGAAATGGGTATGAACCATTTTGGTGAATTGTCTTTGCTGACCCGAATTGCCGGTCCGAATGTTGCTTTGGTCAATAATGCCTTGCGCGCGCATGTCGGTTGCGGTTTTAATGGTGTCTGCGATATTGCCAAAGCCAAAAGTGAAATCTACGAAGGTTTGCTTGCAGACGGCATTGCGCTGATTCCGTGCGAAGATGCCAATATCGCTACATTTGAAGCCGCTACTGCGCAATTGAACGCTCAGACTTTCGGCGTTGCCAGTGGCGATGTCCATGCAGAAAATATTGAGTTGAAGCCGTTGTCCTGCGAGTTTGATTTGGTGCGTGGTAATGAACGTGTTGCCGTGGTACTGCCGGTCCCCGGCCGTCACAATGTGCATAATGCCGTAGCGGCAGCGGCTCTGGCTTTGGCAGCAGGTTTGAGCCTTGCCGAAGTTTCAGACGGCCTGAAAAATTTCAGCAATATCAAAGGCCGTCTGAATATCAAGCAAGGCATTAAAGATGCAACTTTGATTGACGATACTTATAATGCCAACCCCGATAGCATGAAAGCCGCCATTGATGTGCTCGCCGCTATGCCTGCGCCGCGTATTTTTGTGATGGGCGACATGGGCGAATTGGGCGAGGACGAAGCCGCCGCCATGCATGCCGAAGTTGGCGCGTATGCACGGGATAAAGGCATCGAGGCCGCATATTTTGTCGGCGACAACAGCGTTGAAGCAGCGGAAACGTTTGGCGCGGAAGGTTTGTGGTTTGCTGACAAAGATCCGCTGATTCAAGTGTTGAGCCACGACTTGCCTGAACGCGCTACTGTATTGGTCAAAGGCTCGCGCTTTATGAAGATGGAAGAAGTGGTCGAGGCGTTGGCAACAACAACTGCGTAAAAGGCCGTCTGAAATATGAAAAAGATTTTACTATTGACTGGTTTGCTGATTGCCGCGTTTTATGCCGGAATGAGAGTACAGGCATTTATCTATGAAGATACCTGCTTGGACTTGGGCGGCGGAAAGAATCCTGGAAACTATCCGATTTGCGTGGTAGAGAAATAATCTTACTCAATAAGGCCGTCTGAAATTTCAGACGGCATACCGATTTATTTTTAATTGGGCAATAAGCCCGCTGTAACAACAAAAACAAAAAAGGAAGCCCCATGTTTTTATGGCTCGCACATTTCAGTAACTGGTTAACCGGTCTGAATATTTTTCAATACACCACATTCCGCGCCGTTATGGCGGCTTTGACTGCTTTGGCGTTTTCCCTATTGCTTGGTCCGTGGACCATCCGCAAGCTGACTGCGCTTAAAGTCGGCCAAGCCGTCCGTACCGACGGCCCTCAAACCCACCTGATCAAAAACGGTACGCCAACCATGGGCGGCTCGCTGATTTTAACCGCTATTACCGTGTCCACAATCTTGTGGGGCAACTGGGCAAATCCTTATATCTGGATTCTCTTAGGAGTTTTGCTTGCTACCGGTGCACTCGGTTTTTACGACGACTGGCGCAAAGTGGTTTATAAAGACCCTAACGGCGTGTCTGCCAAATTCAAAATGGTGTGGCAGTCCAGCGTTGCCATCATCGCCGGTTTGGCATTGTTCTACCTTGCGACAAATTCCGCCAACAATATCCTGATTGTTCCCTTCTTCAAACAAGTTGCCTTGCCGCTTGGTGTCGTCGGCTTCTTGGTATTATCCTATCTGACCATCGTCGGCACATCCAATGCCGTTAACCTGACCGACGGTTTGGACGGCTTGGCCGCATTCCCCGTTGTACTTGTTGCAGCCGGTCTTGCTATCTTTGCTTATGCCAGCGGACACTCCCAATTTGCCCAGTACCTGCAATTACCTTACGTTGCTGGCGCAAACGAAGTGGTGATTTTCTGTACCGCCATGTGTGGCGCGTGTCTCGGCTTTTTGTGGTTTAACGCCTATCCGGCACAAGTCTTTATGGGCGATGTCGGCGCACTCGCGCTTGGCGCGGCGCTCGGTACCGTTGCCGTCATCATCCGCCAAGAATTTGTCCTCGTCATCATGGGTGGCCTGTTTGTTGTTGAAGCCATTTCCGTTATGTTGCAAGTCGGTTGGTACAAACGCACCAAAAAACGCATCTTCCTGATGGCGCCGATTCATCACCATTACGAACAAAAAGGCTGGAAAGAAACCCAAGTCGTTGTCCGTTTCTGGATTATTACCATCGTCTTGGTGCTGATTGGTTTGAGTACCCTCAAAATCCGCTAAATCTCCAAAGGCCGTCTGAAAGTTTCAGACGGCCATTATGTAAGGTAAGCATGCTTGCCTGAATCCTACGTCTCAAAATAAATCCCGTAATAATCCACACAGAAAGTCCCCAAACATGTACCAATCTTTTGGCGGCGCAACCGGCATCCGCACCCTGACCGACCGTTTCTACGACTTAATGGAACTTGAGCCGAAATACCAAGCCTTGCGCCAAATGCACGGCGAAGACATGACCCTGATACGCGAAAAGCTCTACGAATTTTTCAGCGGCTGGCTCGGTGGCCCGCAACTCTTTGTCGAAAAATACGGCCATCCCCAACTGCGCGTCCGCCATATGCCTTTTGCCGTCAACGTACAAGTCCGCAACGAATGGATCGCCTGCTTTGCCCAAGCCATGAGCGAACTGGACATCGACAAAGCACTTGCCGAACCGGTGTTAATCCAAGTTTTTGCCATGGCAGATTGGTGCCGTAACCAAAACGAAGACGGTATTGAACCGCCTATGCCGCCGATGGCGGTTGACCCATGGGTGCGCGCACCGGAATTGCAGCAGATTTTAGCCAGCTATGATGTCAACGGATTTTTTGAGGGATTTGCTAGTTAAGGCCGTCTGAAACTTCTTGGATAACACAGAAATAATAATTTGAAAGAAATGGATTTTAAAATGAATAAATTATTAAAAAAAATGATGGTAGCCTTGCTGGTTTTCGGTATAGGACAAACAGTGTATGCGGAAGAGGTTCCTGATGTTCAGAAAATTTTGTGGGTGGCGGAACAAGGTTATGTTCCTGCTCAATATATTTTGGGTGTAATGTATGCTGATGGACAAGGCGTGCGCCAAGACTATGCTGAAGCGGTCAAGTGGTATCGTAAAGCAGCGAAACAGGGAGATACCCGAGCACAATCTAATTTGGGGTTGATGTATGTCAACGGAAAAGGTGTGCGTCAGGATTATGCAGAGGCAGTGCGGTGGTTTCGCAAGGCAGCAGAACAAGGGGATGCAGCTGCACAATCCAATTTGGGTGTAATGTATGTCAACGGACAAGGCGTACATCAAGACTATGCTGAAGCGGCGAAATGGTTCCATAAAGCAGCGGAACAAGGAAGTGCTGAAGCCCAACTTAATTTAGGTGTGATGTATGCTAATGGGCAAGGTATGATCCAAGACTATGTCGAAGCGGCAAAATGGTATAGAAAAGCGGCAGAACAGGGTGATGCTCAAGCCCAATATAATTTAGGTGTGATGTATACCGACGGACAAGGTGTACGCCAAGACTATGTCGAAGCGGTTAAATGGTATCGTAAAGCTACAAAGCAGGGTGATGTCAAAGCCCAATATAATTTAGGTGTGATGTATGCCAATGGACAAGGAGTCCGTCAAAACTATGTGCAGGCAGTGAAGTGGATTGAAAAGGCAGCAATGCAAGGTCATGTCAAAGCCCAATACAATGTGGGTGCGATGTATGCTAATGGACAAGGTGTCCGCCAAAACCTAAGAGTTGCCAAAGCGTGGCTCGGTATGGCATGTAATAACGGTAATCAGCTAGGATGTGACGGTTACCGTCGTTTAGAATCGGGTTATTAAGCGGTTTATGAAATGCCGTCTGAAACTTCTTGGATAAAACAGAAACAATAACTTAAAAGTAATAGATTTTAAAATGAATAAATTATTAAAAAAAATGATGGTAGCCCTGTTATCTTTGAGCTTGGTGCAGGCAGTTTGGGCTGATAATGTACCGGATTTTAAGAAAACGCTTCAAGCTGCAGAGCAAGGGTATGCTAAAGCCCAATTTAATTTGGGTTTGATATACTACAATGGGCAAGGAGTTCGTCAGGACTATACGCAGGCGGTGCAGTGGTATCGCAAGGCGGCAGAACAAGGGGATGCAAAAGCCCAATATAATTTGGGTGTGATGTACGACAATGGGCAAGGAGTTCGTCAAGACGATGCACAGGCGGTGCAGTTGTATCGTAAGGCGGCAGAACAAGGGTATGTAAAAGCCCAATATAATTTGGGTGTGATGTACGACAATGGGCAAGGAGTTCGTCAGGACTATACACAGGCGGTGCAGTGGTATCGCAAGGCGGCAGAACAAGGGGATGCAGAAGCCCAATATAATTTGGGTGTGATGTATTACGATGGGCAAGGTGTCCGCAAAGACTATGTTGAAGCGGTCAAATGGTATCGCAAGGCGGCAGAACAAGGGGATGCAAAAGCCCAATATAATTTGGGTGTGATGTATTACGATGGGCAAGGTGTCCGCAAAGACTATGTTGAAGCGGTCAAATGGTATCGCAAGGCAGCAGAACAAGGGTATGCTAAAGCCCAATATAATTTGGGTGTGGCGTATGAAAAAGGTAAAGGAGTCCGTCAGGACTATACACAAGCAGTGCAGTGGTATCGCAAGGCGGCAGAGCAAGGGTATGCCGATGCCCAATCTAATTTGGGTGTGATGTATGAGGAAGGACAAGGAGCCAGTCAAGACTATGCACAGGCAGTGCAGTGGTATCGCAAGGCAGCAGAACAAGGGCTTGCAGAAGCCCAATCCAATTTGGGTGTGATGTATGCCAAAGGAGAAGGTGTTCGTCAGAACTATAAGATCGCCAAAGAGTGGTTTGGTAAGGCTTGTGATAATGGATTGCAACGAGGTTGCGATGCTTATCGCATATTAAATCAGGCAGGATATTGAATCCTTATTCAAAGGCCGTCTGAAAAAACTTAGGACAAAACCAAAATGACTTTTCAAAACAAAAAAATCCTCGTCGCCGGGCTTGGCGGCACGGGTATTTCCATGATTGCCTATCTGCGCAAAAACGGCGCGGAGGTTGCTGCTTATGATGCGGAGCTGAAAGCCGAGCGCGTGGCGCAAATCGGTAAGATGTTTGACGGGTTGGTGTTTTACACAGGCCGTCTGAAAGATGCGTTGGACAATGGTTTCGATATTCTGGCGCTCAGTCCCGGCATCAGCGAGCGGCAGCCGGATATCGAGGCGTTCAAGCAAAACGGCGGGCGCGTTTTGGGCGACATCGAATTGCTGGCAGACATTGTGAACCGCCGCGGCGACAAGGTGATTGCGATTACCGGCAGCAACGGTAAAACCACGGTAACGAGCCTGGTTGGTTATCTCTGCATCAAGTGCGGGCTGGATACCGTTATCGCGGGCAATATCGGCACGCCGGTTTTGGAGTCGGAATTGCAGCGTAAAGGCAAAAAAGCGGACGTGTGGGTGTTGGAGCTTTCCAGCTTCCAACTGGAAAACACTGAAAGTCTGCGCCCGACTGTGGCGACGGTGCTAAACATTTCCGAAGACCATCTCGACCGCTACGACGACCTGCTTGATTACGCGCATACCAAGGATAAGATTTTCCGTGGCGATGGCGTGCAGGTTTTAAATTCAGACGACGTGTTCTGCCGCGCCATGAAGCGTGCCGGGCGCAAGGTGAAATGGTTTTCGTTGGAACACGAAGCTGATTTTTGGTTGGAACGTGAGACAGGCCGCCTGAAACAAGGCAATGAAGATTTGATTGCCACGCAAGACATTCCGCTGCAAGGTCTGCACAACGCCGCCAACGTTATGGCTGCCGTGGCTTTGTGTGAGGCTATCGGTTTGCCGCGAAATGAGTTGCTCGAACACGTTAAAACCTTCCAAGGCCTGCCGCACCGCGTGGAAAAAATCGGCGAGAAAAACGGCGTGGTGTTTATCGACGACAGCAAAGGCACGAATGTCGGCGCGACCGCTGCCGCGATTGCCGGTTTGCAAAACCCGCTCTTCGTGATTTTAGGCGGCATGGGCAAAGGGCAGGACTTCACGCCCCTGCGCGATGCGCTTGCCGGCAAGGCAAAAGGCGTGTTCCTGATTGGTGTCGATGCGTCGCAAATCCGCCGCGATTTGGGCGGCTGTGGTCTGAATATGACCGACTGCGCCACTTTGGAAGAAGCCGTTCAGACGGCATATGCCCAAGCCGAAGCGGGTGATATCGTGCTGCTCAGCCCAGCTTGTGCGAGCTTCGATATGTTCAAAGGCTATGCGCACCGTTCGGAAGTGTTTATCGAAGCGTTCAAAGCTTTGTAAGGCCGTCTGAAAGATGAAAAGAGGGTTGGTTTTACCGTAAACCTTGTGTGTCATTGTCTCAAAGGTCGTCTGAAAACGTTAAGGCAGTTTCAGACGACCTTTTTGCAGCAACGGTAAACTTGTTCCTTGCCTTTATCCGGTGTTACTGTTTCTTAAAATTTGCCTATGCGGGCAAACGGCGAGGCGGCGGGCAGCTATGCCTGACCGACAAAACGTGTGTTTATCAATCCGAAAGGAAAACCCATGAATTTTCAAGACTACATCCGTTACGATGCCGTCGGTTTGGCAGAGCTGATCCGTAAAAAAGAAGTCTCCGCCGAT
>QWCL01002496.1_pt1 | contig 11082 bp, 12 predicted proteins | sample 1972551 | NCBI WGS metagenome assembly QWCL01 (sample SAMN09866709, study PRJNA288562) | Human oral metagenome isolate term2_saliva, whole genome shotgun sequencing... | isolation source: mouth | host: Homo sapiens | place: USA: California
CATAAAAAAGCAAAAGTGTATATAATAGTACTATTATAATAGTTTTAGGAGGTCATTATTACATGGCTCAAGATACAATTAAATGTTATGACGGTCCTAATGATGTAGTCCAAGCATTGGCGGAGGATTTTATTGATTTTACCAATGATGAAATTAGCCGTACTGAAACGTGCATCGTTGGTATTACTGGGGGTACTGTTGTAAATGGTTTGTTAGAATTGCTTAACTCTCCTGAATATATTGAGCGCCTTAATTGGGAACGTATATTCTTTTTGTGGACTGATGAGCGTTTCTTGCCGCAAACGCATGAGGATAATTATTTTAATCGCGTTAAACCCCATTTGCTCTGTAAGGCAAAAGGGGCGGCTCATTTCTTGCCAATTAATACGGATTCTAGAACCGTTGTAGAGGCGGCTGAGGAATATCAGAAAGAGATTAAGAATGTGCTCAAGGCTTGCAAGAAATCTGGCCTCGATTTAGCATTGCTCGATCTAGGCGAAGATGGGCATACAGCAGGGCTATTTGCAGGCTCTCATGCACTTCGCGTGGCAGATCAAGAGGTAGTGGCCGTAGAGGATGGCAAGGTATGGGAACGTATTTCTATGACCTTTTCTTTCCTTGCTAAATCCGATGCTGTTTGGTTCACTGTAACGGGTGAAAGCAAGAAAACCGCACTTACTAAGGTGTTGTACCAACGCGAGGATTATGAGGATTTACCTTGGGAAAAACGCATTGGTCGCGTACTACCTGGGGCAGTGCTTTCACAAGAAGCCACTTGGTATGTGGACAAGTCTGCCTATGATGATGTACACTAAAGAATATAAGTATTAGTAATGATAAAGGAGATACATATGGGGTCTATAGGAACACCTGAATTAATAGTTATATTAGTGATCGCTCTAGTTATCTTCGGACCTGGTAAATTACCTGAAGTAGGTAAAGCTATTGGTAAGGGCATCAATGAATTTAAAGATGCTATTTCCGGCCCTAAAAAAGCTGTGGATGAAACGAAAGAAGCCGTTAAAAAGGCGACTACTATCGACGTAACAGCAGGGGCTAAAAACGACGATAAACATAAAGAAGCTAATGATTAATAGGAGGTATTACTATGTGCAAAGATTGTGGTTGTGGCGAAGAAAATGGCGTTGTAACAAAGGTATTTACTGTACCTGGTATGGTGTGCAACAACTGTAAGGAAGCAGTAGAAGGGGCATCTCTTGCGCTACCAGGCGTATTGAGTTCAGAAGTAAATTTAGATGATAAGACGGTAACGATTTCTTTTGATCCTACTAAATCTGCAGTAGAGGTTATTTCTACGGCCATTGAAAAAACTGGCTTTGAAGTAACAGGCGTTGCAGATGGTGTACAACAACATAGTCATGGTTTAATGGGAACCTTGAAACGTTTCTTCAAATAATCGAACCTTTGGTGCTGTATTGAAACACTGTTTCGATGCAGCACTTTTTTGTATGAAGAGGTAATATATGATACGCAAGTTTGATGCTAAAAATTTCAAGTGGGATGGCGTCGACACCTTGGTATATAAACAAGATGGTAGTCCTTTTAAAGATGTAACACGTCAAGTGCTATACGATGGTGCTTATGATATTCCATGCCAATTCCGTTATTTTGAATGTTTGCCAGGAGGCTATTCCACATTAGAATATCACGAGCATACGCATATGGTTATGATATTCCGCGGCAAGGGGCAGCTTTTATTAGGTGACGAAATTCATGATGTAGAGTCTGGTGATTTTATTGAAATTCCAGGCAAGACAATTCATCAGTTCCGCGCTAATAAAGGGGACTATATTGGTTTCCTATGTTTGGTAAACCAAGAGCGGGATAAGGTTAAATTATTATCCTCAGAAGAAATGGAAACATTAGAGGCAAATCCTAAGATTAAAGAATTCTTAGAAAGTTGCTAATATATATGGCGGTTATATGTGATGACCGCCATATAGTTTTACAATCAACTGTAACTGTAACTGTAACTGTAACTGTAACTGTAACTGTAACTGTAACTGTAACTGTAACTGTAACTGTAATAGTTGATTTGTGTAGTTTGATAGGGAGGTTCTATGAATACTTTTACACGTGCGGCTCTTACCGTTTTGGTGGGCTTAGTGATTTGGTTCTTGCCTCACACGGAGGCAATTAAGCCTGAAGGGTGGCATTTATTAGCTATCTTTACGGCTACCATTGTAGGCTTTATTTTGCGCCCTTGGCCAACTGGCATTATGGCGCTCTTTGGTATCGTTGCGGCGGTAGCCACACAGTCTATTACGATGGTGCAAGCTTTAGGTGGTTATGCAGAGGCGAATGTATGGCTTATCGTAGCGGCCGTATTCTTTTCTAGAGGCATTATTAATTCTGGTCTTGGTAAGCGCATTGCCTATACTTTGATTCGTTCTTTCGGCACAAGTTCTTTAAAACTAGCCTATGCATTAGCTTGTACGGATTTGATTATCTCTCCAGCGACGCCATCTAATACGGCGCGTGGGGGTGGTATCGTATTCCCAATCGTGCAAAATATTTCTTTAGCTTTTGATTCTGAACCATATGGGAAGACAGCTCGTCGCATTGGGGCGTACTTGATGACGACGGCTCATACCATCAACACTATTACTGTAACGATCTTCTTGACCGCATGTAGTGGTAACCTACTTATTACGTCCTTAGGTGCGAAATTATTCGGTTATGATATTTCTTGGTGGGAATGGTTCCAAGCGGGCGTGATTCCTGGTGTGATTTGTATGATTTTGATGCCTTGGTTCATCTATAAAATCTATCCTCCAGAAATTAAAGAAACTCCACAAGCGGCGGCTATGGCTCAAAAAGAGTTAGATGCTCTTGGGCCTATTACAAAAGCCGAAATTTCTGTAGCTATAATCTTTGTGCTTTGTATCTTACTTTGGGCTACTGCGATTTGGACTAAGCTTCATCCAACCGTAGTGGCTATGATGGGTGTTCTTGCATGTGTAGTAACGGGCTCTCTTACGTGGGATGATATCTTAGGTGAGCGCACTGGTTGGGATATCCTCATTTGGATGGGCACTTTGGTTGGCATGGCAGGCTTACTAGGTAAACTCGGTGTAGTTGCTGTCTTTGCAAACTTTGTTAGCCAGCATCTTGCTGGTATTGACTGGTTCTGGGCATCCTTTATTATCTCTGCAACCTTTGTATACTCCCAATATTTCTTCGCTAGTGGTACGGCGCGTATTACAGCTTTGTTCTCTGCCTTTGCGGCCATTCTCGTGGCTATGGGCGCACCAATTCCGTTTACCATCTTGCTCTTTGGTTTGATGAACAGCCCTGGTTGTACATTAACTCACTATAGCTCTGGTGTAACGCCAATCTTCTTTGGCGCTGGTTATGTGCCGCAAGGTACGTGGTGGCGCGTTGGGCTTGCCATTTCCGTAGTAAGCTTCCTCATCCATTTCTGGGGCGGTGCCCTTGGTATGTGGATCTTTGGTATCCTATAATATAAAAATCCCTCACTACGGTGGGGGATTTTTTCGTGTTATATGTACATTTTTTATACCTAACTAGCTTTGCTATAGCTTTTTTATATGGTGAACTTCATGAAAAAACTATAGTGAATCTATAGAATTTATAGCGAATTATCTTGCACAGGATAATGTAACGTGTTATTATTATTCCGTGATTAATATTACAGATTATTTTAGGAGGAAACATGTTAGGTTTAGTCATTAGCTTATTGATTATTGCGCTAGTCGTGATTATTAATGACATTCGAATTATGAACAACAACTTAACAACAACAACTTAACACGTTTTTGTCTTAGAAGTTCCGCGAATGGGTTAATATACAATCAATAAGATTTTGGCTATATAGTTTGTTTCTTATGTGTATATTTTCCAAGGGGTACATAGGTCTATTTATGTATATAGGGATTCTGTAAACAAAAGGAATATCATTTGTAAACTTTTAAGACGATTCATAGGAATCGTCTTTTTTTATGCGTTGTGAAAGCCGTCTAAGTGGATGCTTTCAAAAGTGAGGAGATTAACATGAGTTGTAGAAGTGACAATTTAAAAACAGGCGTAGCACGTGCACCACACAGATCTTTGCTAAAAGCTCTAGGTTTCGTTGACGAAGAAATGGGCAGACCAGTCATTGGTATTGCGAACTCTTTCAACGAGATTATCCCTGGTCACGTAGGCCTGAAAAATATTGTACAAGCCGTAAAAGACGGCATCCGCAACGCAGGTGGTGTGCCAATCGAGTTCAATACAATCGGTATTTGCGATGGCCTCGCAATGAACCATATCGGCATGAAATACTCCTTGGTTACACGCAATATCATTGCTGACTCCATCGAGGCAACTGCAATGGCAACACCATTCGATGCAATGGTATTTATTCCAAATTGCGACAAAGTAGTACCAGGCATGTTGATTGCGGCAGCTCGCCTTAACATTCCATCTGTATTCGTATCTGGTGGCGCAATGCTTGCTGGTGTACATAAAGGTAAAAAAATTGGTTTGTCCGACGTGTTCGAAGCAGTAGGTAAACACCAAACTGGCGAAATGGGCGACGAAGAATTGGCAAGCATTGAAGATAATGCATGTCCTACTTGTGGCTCTTGCTCTGGTATGTACACAGCAAACACAATGAACTGCTTAACAGAGGCTCTTGGTATGGGCCTTCCTGGTAACGGTACAATCCCTGCTGTATACTCTGAACGTTTACGTTTGGCTAAATTAGCAGGTATGCAAGCAGTAGAAGTATTAAAAGCAAATCTTCGTCCAAAAGATGTTATGACTCGTGAAGCCTTTGAAAATGCGGTAGCACTCGATATGGCATTAGGTGGTTCCTCTAATACAGCACTTCACTTGCCAGCCATTGCTCACGAAGCAGGTGTACCATTATCCTTAGACGATTTCGATCGCATTGCTCAAATTACACCTCAATTATCTAAATTGTCCCCATCTGGCGTATACTTCATCGAAGACTTGTATGCAGCAGGTGGCGTATCTGCAGTATTAAAACGATTAGCAGAAAATGGTCGCCTCCATACAGAGTGCCAAACAGTAGCCCTTAAAACACAAGGTGAAATTGCTGAGGCTGCTTATGTAGCTGATGAAGACGTAATTCATCCTTGGGATAATCCAGTTCACGAAACTGGTGGTATTGCTGTACTTAAAGGCAACCTTGCTGAAGACGGTTCCGTTGTAAAAGCTGGTGCTGTAGATGCGGATATGCTCGTTCATTCTGGTCCAGCAAAAGTATTCAACAGCGAAGAAGAAGCTGTTGAAGCTATTACAGGTGGTAAAATCGTAAAAGGCGATGTGGTAGTTATCCGCTACGAAGGCCCTAAAGGTGGTCCTGGCATGCGTGAAATGTTGACACCAACATCTATGATCGCAGGTATGGGTCTTGATAAAGACGTAGCCTTGTTGACTGACGGTCGTTTCTCTGGTGCTACTCGTGGTGCATCCATTGGTCACGTATCTCCAGAAGCTGCGGCAGGTGGCACAATTGCCGTTGTTGAAGATGGTGATATCATCAACATTGACATTCCAAACGGTAAATTGGAATTAGCAGTATCCGATGAGGAAATCGCTCGTCGTAAAGCCGCATTAAAACCATTCAAATCCAATGTAACTGGTTACCTTAAAAAATATGCTCTTCATGTATCCTCTGCAGCACAAGGTGCTATCGAAGTATTTGAAGACTAATAGTAGACTTTCATTAATACTAACTAGAGGAGATAGAGTACATGCATAAGTTGTATGATTTTATGGAGGCTCGTGAGCGATTAAGCACAATCACGGTGAAAACAAAAATGTGTTCTCTGACGAGTGTGGCAATGATGTATATATCAAGCCAGAAAACTTACAAATAACAGGCTCCTTTAAGGTCCGCGGAGCTTATAATAAAATTGCAAAATTGACGGAAGAGGAAAAGGCGCGCGGTGTTATCGCCGCGTCTGCCGGCAACCACGCACAAGGTGTGGCACTTGCTGCAAAACGCCTCGGCATTAAAGCGATAATCGTAATGCCAAAACATACACCTCTCATCAAGGTCAATGCAACGAAACAATACGGCGCAGAGGTCGTACTACACGGTGAGATTTATGATGAAGCTTACCAAAAGGCGATGGAGCTCCAACAAGAACACGGCTATGTGTTTGTTCATCCTTTTGATGATGAAGATGTAATTGAAGGGCAAGGTACAATTGCATTAGAGGTTTTAGAGGAATTGCCTGATGCTGATGTATTGCTAGTCCCAGTTGGTGGTGGCGGTATTGTTTCTGGTATCGCAGCGGCTGCTAAATTAAAAAATCCTAGCATTAAGATTATTGGTGTAGAACCAGAAGGTGCCGCTAGTGCAATTGCTGCACTAAAGGCTGATCACCCTGTGCCACTTAATGAAGTGGCAACCATCGCAGATGGTACAGCTGTGCGTCAAATTGGTGAAACTACATTAGAATATATCAAACAATATGTAGATGAAATTATTACTGTTTCTGACTACGAGTTGATGGAAGCATTCTTGTTACTCGTAGAAAAACATAAATTAGTAGCAGAAAACTCTGGTATTTTACCATTAGCAGGCCTTAGAAAATTAAACTGCACTGGTAAAAAGGTGGTGGCTATCGTCAGCGGTGGCAATATTGACGTACTTACCATTTCCTCTATGATCAATAAAGGTCTTGTCGTACGTGGTCGTATCTTTACCTTCTCCGTAAACTTGCCTGATAAACCAGGTCAGTTGGTAGCTGTATCTCAAATGCTGGCAGAGGCAGATGCAAACGTAATTAAACTTGATCACAATCAGTTTAAAAATCTTGACCGCTTCCATGAAGTGGAATTACAAGTAACAGTTGAAACCAATGGTGAAGAACACATCCAACAGATTATTGATACTTTCAAAAATAATGGTTACATTATTAAACGTTTAAATTCCAGCGAGACCTTGTCTGAATAGCTGGTTGAAAGGGTTCCTATGAGCGCAGAAACAATCAATGGGGCACGCATTGTCCTTGAAACATTGCATCGCCTAGGTGTAACCGATATGTTCGGCTACCCAGGTGGCGCAGTCATTCCAATTTACGATGAAATTTATAGCTTCCCTGAAATTAAACATTATTTCGTTCGTCATGAACAAGGTGCAGCACATGCAGCAGACGGTTATGCTCGCGTATCTGGTCGCGTAGGTGTATGTCTTGCTACGTCTGGTCCTGGTGCGACAAATCTTGTAACAGGCATTATGACTGCGTACATGGATTCCGTACCAATGGTAGCCATTACTGGTCAGGTAGGTCGTCCTTTCATCGGTAAGGACTCCTTCCAAGAGGCGGATATTCAAGGTATTACAATGCCGATTACAAAGCATAACTATCTTGTACAAGATATTCATGATTTACCTCGCATCATTAAAGAAGCGTACTTTATTGCTGGTACAGGCCGTCCAGGTCCAGTACTTATCGATATTCCAAAGGATATTCAAACAGAAAAAATATCCATGACAGAATACAATAAATTATATGAAGTACCGATTCAACTTGAAGGCTATGATCCAACTTATAAAGGTCATCAAGGTCAAATTAAGAAGGCTGCTACGCTCATTAAAAATGCTAAGCGCCCTCTTATCATAGCTGGTGCAGGCGTATTGAAATCCGGTGCTGTAGATGAGCTTAAAGCATTGGCTGAAACAGCTCATATTCCTGTAACGAATACTTTAGTAGGCCTTGGCGGCTTCCCTGGGGACCACGAATTAGCCCTAGGTATGGTAGGTATGCACGGTTCTGTGGCGGCTAATAATAGTACAGACGAGGCAGACCTTGTTATCGCAGCAGGTATTCGCTTCCACGACCGCATTACAGGTCATCCTGATTTCTTCTGTAAAAAAGCTAAGATCATTCACATCGATATCGATCCAGCTGAAATCGACAAGAACGTCACAATCGATGTGCCGATCGTAGGCGACTTGAAACGGGTATTAACAGAGCTTAACGCACTTGTGGAGCCCGCAAAACATGAAGCCTGGCTTGAGCAAATTCGTCAGTGGCAAGAGGAGTATCCTATTGTTGTTCCAGAATCTACTGATGGTGAATTACATCCACAATATGTATTATCTGAACTTAATAAAATTGTGAAAGATGATGCCATCATCGTTTCTGATGTAGGTCAGCATCAAATGTGGGCAGCTCAATTCTTAACACATAAAAAACCTCATACCATCGTTACATCTGGTGGTGCTGGTACAATGGGTTATGGTTTACCGGCAGCTATTGGTGCACAAGTAGGTGCTCCAAAGAAACAAGTCGTTCTTGTTGTAGGTGATGGTGGCTTCCAAATGACTTGCGAAGAGCTCATGATGGTTCGTCAATATAACTTGCCAATCAAAATTGTAATCATCAACAATGGTTACCTTGGCATGGTTCGTCAATGGCAACAAATCTTTAACGATCGTCGCTACTCCTATGTAGATTTGGAAATGAGCCCAGACTTCTTGAAATTGGCTGATGCCTTTGATTTAAAGGCGGCTCGTCTCGATAATGTGGAAACTTTCAATAAAGATTTCAAATCTTACATTACGTCTGATGAAAGTATTGTCCTAGATTGTCGCGTTGAGCGTGAAGACAATGTATTGCCAATGATTCCAGCAGGCGGCACTGTAAGCGGCATGATGGGTAAGAAAGGGGTGCTATAATGGCTAAAGAACATCAAGTCTTAGTAATTGCAAAAAATACACCAGGTATTGGTACACGTATTTTAGCACTCTTTAATCGTCGTGGTTTTAACGTTACAAAAATGACCTCTGGCATTACTAATAAGCCAGGTTATGCGCGTATTACCCTCACTGTTGAGGCGGATGATCGCATCTTAGATCAAGTTCAAAAGCAAATTTACAAGCTTATTGACGTTGTAAAGGTTAAAGTATTTGAAGATCATGATGTAGTATGTCGTGAATTAATGCTTATCAAGGTAAAAGCAACGGCTACAACACGCTCTCAAATTGTACAAATTGCCGATGTATATCGTGGCAATGTGCTAGATATTTCTCCTACGTCCATGATTATTGAAGTCATCGGTAGTGTTGAAAAGTTGCGCGGTTTCATCCAAATTATGGAAACCTATGGTATTCTTGAAATTGCTAAAACAGGTATTACTGCGATGAGCCGTGGAGAAAAAATGTAGGAGATGATAGAGTGGGGAATGAATTACTCCATTATGAAAATGTCTGTTTTCGTCGTGATGGCAGACATATCCTAGATAATGTAAATTGGCATATAGAGGAAGGTGAACATTGGGCATTATTAGGGCTCAATGGGGCTGGTAAATCGACGCTTCTTAGCATGATACCAGCCTACCAAATTCCAACGACAGGTACATTGCGTGTCTTTGGTCATGAATTTGGGAAATATGCATGGCCTAAGATCAAATCGAGATTAGGCTTTGTCAGCTCTGCTCTGGGACAGTTTCAGTCTACCTTGGATAAGCAAGTGGTAGAGGATGTCATCATTTCTGGTGCTTTCAGTAGCATCGGTATATACCAAGAGGTTGCACCAGACGTGCGTGAGCGGGGTATGCAATTATTAGCTGAGTTTGGGGTAAGCCACTTAGAAGGACATCGCTTTCATACTTTGTCCGCTGGAGAACAGCGACGTGTATTATTGGCACGGTCCATCATGGCAAATCCAGATTTACTGATTTTGGATGAGCCTTGCTCTGGCTTAGACTTACCGGCGCGAGAACAATTCTTGCGTACAGTAGCTAACTTGGTGGCGGAGCAACAGACACCGATTATCTATGTGTCACATCAAATTGAAGAGATACTACCAGCGATTACACATGTAGCTATCTTGCAAGAGGGCAAGATGATACATGCGGGGCCTAAACACGCTGTATTAACAGATGAAAATCTGTCTGATGTGTTTGGCATTTCCGTACAAGTTGTGTGGAAAGATGATCGCCCATGGGTGATTGTTCGGTAGTAATCACATTTCTTTATCAGTAACTTTGAATTTAGCTTACTGATAATAAATTAATGTACGCCACATCTTGCAAAAATTTGTTGGATTGTGTACAGTATATATTAGTCTATATTCTATTGAATATGTTTGGAGGTTGTCTAATATGGCAGGTAAAATTTTAGGTACTACAGTTTATTATGATGCAGATTGTAATTTGGGCAAATTAGAAGGCAAAAAAATTACAGTTTTAGGTTACGGTTCTCAAGGTCATGCGCATGCATTGAACTTAAAAGAAAATGGTATGGACGTAACAATTGGTCTTCGTGGTGGTTCTTCTAGCTGGAAAGCTGCAGAAGAAGCAGGCCTTACAGTAAAAGAAACTGCAGAAGCAGTTAAAGGTGCTGACATCGTTATGGTATTGATTCCAGACGAATTACAAGCTGACGTTTACGCAAACGATATTGAGCCAAACTTGAAACAAGGCGCATACTTGGCATTCGCTCATGGCTTCAACATTCACTTCGGCAAAATCGTTCCTCGTGAAGATGTAAACGTATTCATGGTAGCTCCTAAAGGCCCTGGTCATTTAGTTCGTCGTACATACCAAGAAGGTTCCGGCGTTCCTTGCTTGTACGCTGTAGAAAAAGATCCATCTGGCGATACTGAAGAAGTTGCATTAGCATGGGCTTCCGGTGTAGGCGGTGGCCGTTCCGGTATCTTGGAAACTAACTTCAAATCCGAAACTGAAACTGACCTCTTCGGTGAACAAGCTGTATTGTGCGGTGGCGTTACTGAATTGATCAAAACTGGTTTCGAAGTATTAACTGAAGCTGGTTATGAACCTGTAAACGCTTACTTCGAGTGCTTACATGAAATGAAATTGATCGTAGACCTTATCTACGAAGGTGGCTTCCAAAAAATGCGCCACTCCATCTCCAACACTGCTGAATACGGCGACTACCATGCAGGTCCTCGCGTAATCACTGCAGATACTAAAAAAGCGATGGAACAAATCTTGGCTGATATCCAATCCGGTAAATTCGCTGATGAATTCTTGGCTGATTCCAAAAATGGTCAAAAATTCCTTAAAGAACATCGCGAAGCAGCAGCTGTTCATCCAATCGAACCAGTT
>QWCL01002129.1_pt1 | contig 11067 bp, 9 predicted proteins | sample 1972551 | NCBI WGS metagenome assembly QWCL01 (sample SAMN09866709, study PRJNA288562) | Human oral metagenome isolate term2_saliva, whole genome shotgun sequencing... | isolation source: mouth | host: Homo sapiens | place: USA: California
TGCTGTGCTGTGCTGAATAATTTTTAAGAGAGTAGATGTGTTTATTGTTTGATTTACAAATGGTGTTATCTATTTGAATGGAGAGATTCTATGGAAGTACCAACAGTAAGTGTAAAAGATATGCTACCATTCCAGCGCCCGCGAGAAAAATTTCTCGCCTTAGGCCCTTCACATATGGCGATGGAGGAGTTGTTGGCTATTTTATTGCGTACAGGGGTAAAGGGGCAATCTGCGATTTCTTTGGCAAGTGATATCGTACAATCCTTTGATGATGGCGTATATGGTCTTAACCGAATGACCGTAGATAATCTAACCAAAATCAAGGGTATTGGTAGAGATAAAGCAGTGACGCTATGTGCAGCACTTGAAATGGGTAGGCGTCTAGGGGAGCTTAAGATTAAAGAGACTTATGAAGATTTTTCGCAACCTTTTGTAATAGCTCAATATGTGATGGAACGACTGCGGCACGAAGATGTGGAACATGTGTGGGCTGCCATGCTAACATCTCGAAATAAGCTTATTCAGTTGGAGCATATCTCTAATGGTGGATTGGTATCAAGCCTTGTAGAGCAAAGAGCAGTATTTAAAAAAGCTATAGCATGCAATGCGGCGGCTATTATTCTAATCCATAACCACCCGTCAGGTGATAGTAGACCAAGTGATGAAGATATACGGCTAACGAAAATGTTTGTTAGTGCTGGTCAATTTATGGGGATTCCTGTACTTGATCATATTGTTATAGGGGATAATGAATTTACGAGCCTCAGCGAAATTGGTAAATTGAGCTGAGCCTAAATAAACTGAACAAAGCCAAGTAAGATTATTAAAAGCACTCATTTTGAACTATACCTAATTTTGACGCATGGGTAAGTTCCTATAAATGAGTGCTTTTCCTTATTGTGTATGAGATTATATGTATGAAGTTATGTAATTTTTATGTATGACTTATGAGTACAGGGATTATGCGTTATCTGTGCTTTTAACAAAAGGAAAGGTACTGATATCAATGGAAAAAGTCGCGTTATATATGGTAAAATGGAATGATGATGTAATGAAGGAGAAATTACTATGAGTTCCATTTTACCTACTCTAGGAAAAGATGTAAGTATAGATATTGGTTCCATACAAACGCGCCTCATGGGGGGGACGCGAGGGACTGTTATAAGCGAACCATCGATTATAGCAACTGATACAAAACAAGAAAAAGTAGTAGCCGTTGGTGATGAAGCGGCGCGCCTCGTATTGCGCATGCCCGATATGTGGCGTCCGTTAACGCCTTTAAAGGATGGATTTATCGTTGACTATCGTGTTATGCATACTATGCTTAGCTACTTTCTTAATAAGGTGTCTAATGCGTTGCGTCGAGCCCGCGTTGTCGTAGGGGTTCCTTGTGGCATGACCGATGTTGAGCAACGAGCTATGATGGATGCTGTTATTCAAGCTGGTGCTCGAGAGGTATTCCTCATTGAACGACCTGTGGCAGCTGCTATTGGTTGTGGTGTGCCTATCTTTGAAGCGCAAGGATCTATGGTTATTGACATCGGTGGTGGCACTATTGATATGGGGATTGTTTCTTTAGGTGGTATCGTAGATAGCAAAACAATTCGTTTTGGTGGTTCTGATATTAATAATGCCTTATTGCGCTATGTGCGTGAGTGTTTTGGCGTTATCGTATCTGATGAGACCATATTAGATATTAAGCATACATTAGGTACAGCTATCGCTCCTTTAGAGGATGCAGAGTATGCCTTTCAGGGGCGCGATATGATGAACGGCTTAGGTAGACGTTGTGTGATTCATCAATCTGAAGTGTACCAAGTTGTAAATGAATGTTTGATAGGACTCTTGGATGAGGTTAAGCAAATGATTCGTGCTACGGCACCAGAAATCGTGGCTGATATTATGCAACATGGCATATGGCTTACTGGCGGTACGGCAAGACTATCTGGATTAGCGGATCGGATTGGTACTGAAGTAGGTGTACCTGTTCACGTTCCTGAAGCACCTGAAACAAAAGTTGTGGTAGGCCTTAATGGGGCCTCATCTGATTTGGTGAGCTTATCGCGTTTTATTGTAAATTCTAAGAATAGAAAGGGCCGAGACTAGCATGATACAGTCAGATAAAAAGTTAATTATCATCGTTGTCATTGGTTGTATCCTAATGGCATTGCTCGGCTTTGCGTGGAAGCAACGGACTAGTATTCCCTTTGTTACGGTTACCCTTGAAGGAATTACAACGCCTTTCTCTTATGGGTCAGCTCGTTTATTAGAGGGCGTCCAAACTAGCTTTACAGTACTTAATAATGCTATTTTCTCTACTATCGAACGTGAAGAGGAAGCATCTCGTAAAGCTACATTGGAACAAAAGGTAGTTAACTACGATGAAGTAGTGGCAGAGAATATTCGCCTTCGTCAGCTTTTAAACTATAAGAGTAGCCATCCAGAATTCTCCATGACCCTAGCAGGTATCATTACAAAGGATTACGGTACTTGGACAAATACTTTCACCATTGATAAAGGGAGTGAAGAAGGTATGGCAGTTAATATGGCTGTTGTTGTACCTAGTGGTGTCGTTGGTTTTATTACAGATGTATATCCGCATTCTGCTCGCGTTCAAACCATTCTTGATCCGCGTAGCGCAATAGGTATCCTTGTACAACGACCTGAATCTCGTTTGTCTGGCGTTGTAAAAGGTAATGGCAATACACCTCGTACACCATCTATGGTAAATATTGCTCGCGATGGTGATGTATTGGTAGGTGATAAGTTGATTACCTCTGGATATGGCGGAATTTATCCGAAAGGTTTACCTGTTGGCAACGTGCAATCTATCGAAAATGATTCGGAAGGATTTGTTAAAAATGCGGTAGTCACACCGAGTGTAGATTTTCATCGTTTAGAAGAAGTTTTTGTGCTTACCTCGTCTTCTCTAAGTGCACCACAAAAACCAGAACTTGAACCTAAACTTGTGCCTCAAACACAACGAGATCAAGTAGAGGGTGCAAAGGGGGCCGTTAAACAATGATGCGTCTAGCTTTAGCTCTCTCTGGATTTTTAATATATTTTATACAAGCGCAATTATTGCCTACTATTTTTCATACAAATTGGTTACCAAACTTAATTTTGACGATAATTGTTATGATTACTTTATTTAAAGGTCGTCGTATGGGGCTGATATCCGCTGTTGTTGGGGGTATCGTACATGATGTATTGATATCTAACTTTTTTGGGCTCCATCTATTCCCTTACGTAATTGTGGTATACCTACTATCTGCCGTAAAGCATCGTATCTATGAAGAACGCTGGTATTGGTCTAGTGGTATAGTAGCTATTTGTACGCTGCTAGATGGCGTTATTCGTAGCTTTATGATATTAGCTAGTGGTGGCGATTTGCACTTTGGACTATACTTGTGGCATATGGTATTACCCGTGATGTTCTGGAATGGCTTGTTAGGCGCTATTGTGCATGGTTTGTTATGGCGTAAAGATGATGAACAACAAGGTTATATTTGGTAAGGATTAAGGGGGTGAAAGAGTGCTTGAAGGCCTCTATAAACGAAGAAAAACGAATCGCTTTGATGTACTCTTTTACATTGTAGCCGGCATATTTATAGTCTTGGCATTACGCCTGATGTCGTTGCAAATCTTGTCTGGTGGTTATTACCAAGCTAAGGCAGAAGGCAACCGTTTGCGCATGGTATCCATGACAGCTGCTCGTGGTATTATGTACGATCGAAATGGTCAGATCTTAGTAGGTTCTAGACCGGCATACACTATCTCCATTTTGCCTACGGGGAAGGCTCTAGACGAAGGTGAAGTTGCTAAGTTGGCAACTTTGCTGAAAATTAAACCAGAAGATATTACAAAAAAGGTAAATGATCATAAATATGGTTATGAGCCAATTCGTATTGCTAATGATATTTCTATGGATGTAGTTACAAGCATCGAAGAGCATCGTCATGAATTACCAGGTGTTACCATAGATGTAGAACCACTTCGCTATTATCCATATGAAACGATGGCTTCTCAGCTCTTTGGTTATGTGGGTGAAGTGAGCGAAGAAGAATTAGAAGAGCTAAAACAGCAAGATCCAAATACCCTTATTAGTGGTGGTACTATTTTAGGCCGTTCTGGTCTTGAAAAACTATATGATTCCATCTTGCGTGGTACTGATGGTGGTAAACAGGTAGAGGTTGATGCTACAGGCCGACCGGTTGCGGAGGTAGATAGAAAGCATACAGTGCCTGGATCTAATATCCATTTGACAATAGATGCAAATCTACAAAAGGCTGCTGAAGAAGCTGTTAAGAACCAATTAGAACAGTTGCGTGCCCAAGGCATTCCAGCTCAAGGAGCTGCTGTAGTAGCAATGGATCCAAATACGGGTGCCATTTTGGCCATGGTCAGCGCCCCTGAGTTTAATCCTAACTGGTTTGCGAAAGGGATTACAACGGCACAGTGGAATCAATTGAATAACGATAAGAATCATCCATTTGATAATAAGGTTATTTCTGGTGAATATCCACCAGGTTCTCCGTTCAAGATTATTACAGGTACGGCGGCTTTAGATCTTAAAAAGGTTAGCCCTGAAGAAATGATTTTTGATAGTGGTAAACATTGGCTTATCGATAAACGAAATGCAGAAGGTGAAGCATTAGGGTGGCTTAACTTTAATAAAGCTCTTGCAAAATCAGATAATGTTTACTTCTATGAAATGGGCAATCGCGTTGGCATAGAAGGACTTGTAAAATATGCTGGCTACTTTGGTATTGGCGAAAAGACAGGCATCAATCTTGTTGGTGAGGCCTCTGGTAATATGGCAAGTCCTGCTTATAAACGCAAAGTGTATGATGAAGATTGGTATTTAGGTGAAACCTTTGATGCGGCCATAGGTCAGTCTTTTACTTTGGTGACACCATTACAAATGGCTGTTATGCTCAGTGAAGTAGCAAATGGTGGCATTAAATACCGCCCATATGTAGTGAGCCGTATTGATAATAAGGATGGCACGCCAAAAGAAATCTTTGGCCCAGACAAGCTCGGTATCTTACCTGTACCAAAAAATATTATGGATCTCGTTCGCGAAGGCTTGCGTGACGTTACTAATGAAGGTGGTACAGCAGGGGAGTTGTTTAAAGGATTCCCTATTGATGTAGCTGGTAAAACAGGTACTTCAGAGAATGCACATGGCAGAGATCACGGCTGGTTTGTAGCCTATGCACCATATGATAAGCCACAAATTGTAGTGGTTGCACTTGTTGAGCAAGGTAGCTTTGGTGCGGGCTCTGCAGGGCCTATCGTACGAGATATATTGGCTGCGTACTTCAATGTACCAGTGAATAAGAAATCTAATGATACAAATAGTAAGAGCAATAAGGAAACTGCTACGGGGACAAGTATTAATAAAGGGCAAAAACCTCAGAATGCGGTAACTAGTGGACAACCAAGAAAGGATTAGTATGGGCGAGATAATCGGCGTTGTATCCGGTAAGGGGGGCGTAGGTAAGACTACGATTACCGCTTGCTTGGGTTCAGCCTTAAGCAATGCAGGGCATCGCGTATTGCTCTGTGATGGAGATTTTGGATTGCGCGATTTAGACCTTGTGTTAGGAGTGGCAAATGAAATTATTTACGACGCATTAGATGCGAGCGAAGATAAAGACTATATGGATGATGCCATCGTATCAATTGCTGAAAACTTAGATTTTCTACCAGCTAGCCAAAGTGCTCGTTGGGAAGATATAGGTCGTAAAAAATATAAAAAATTAGTCCGTCGCCTCTCTGAGACATATGACTATATTTTAATTGATGCTCCTGCTGGTATTGGTAAGGGCATAGAGTCTATTTTAGAATTAGTAAATCGCTGCATCGTGGTGACGCATCCTTTATGGGTATCCTTGCGTAATGGGGCACGCATGATTCAAGTATGTCAAGAACATAATATTCGTGATTATGCTATTGCTTTTAATGCAGTACCTATCGATGGAGAGGATATCCCAAGTCTTGCAACAGTAGGTGAGTCTATTTTTGAAAATTCTAACAATGTTCATTATATTAATCGTGGTGGTTGGACCACGCAACGCTTATTGGTGCAAGGGAAACAAAGCTTGTGGCGCCGTAGCAAGTTGAAATAGGTGATATGATGTGGCGTAAAATATGGACAGATAGCGATTGGACTATCATCATATGTACTATATTACTTGTCGGAATTGGTCTTACAGCTATTGGTAGTGCTACCCATGTGAATCATGAGGCTATCGGTTTTGGTAGTTTAGTGGTAAAACAACTCGTATTCTTTTTAGCAAATATAGCTGTCGTTATAGGCATGCAATTTCTAGATTACCATCGCCTTAAAGGGTGGGGGAATATGATTTATGTGATTACCATGCTTATGTTAATTGCAGTTATGGTAGTTGGTACCTCCGCACTAGGTGCACAGCGTTGGATTCAACTGGGGCCAATTACTATTCAGCCTTCAGAGTTTTCTAAACTATTGATGATTATCTGTATGGCTAAAATGTTAGAACCGCGCATTGGCAAGTTAGATACTTTTAAATCCCTATTGATGCCAGTGTTATATGTAGGGATTCCTATCCTTCTCGTATTCTTACAACCTGACTTGGGGACATCCCTCGTATATATTGCTATATTTGTAGGGATGCTCTTTATATCTGGTATCAAAACAAAGCTTATAAAAATTATTGCGAGTGTGGCTTTACTCTTGATGCCTTTGGGCTGGTTTGTACTGAAAGAATACCAAAAGCAACGTATTCTAGTATTTTTAAATCCAGATATTGATCCCTTCGGTTCTGGCTATCATATCATTCAATCTAAGATTGCCATCGGGTCGGGTATGATTTTTGGTAAAGGTATCTTTAATGGTACTCAAAGTCAGTTGAACTTTTTACCAGAAAATCATACGGACTTTATCTTTTCTGTAATCGGCGAAGAATTTGGCTTTGTAGGATGCATTGTAGTATTGCTATTATTGTTTATGCTTATTTATCGCAGCATTCAAGTAGCATATACCTGCAATGATAATTTCGGTATGTTATTAGCAACGGGTATTGGTACGATGTTTGCCTTTGAAGTGCTCGTAAACGTAGGCATGACGATTGGTATCATGCCTGTAACGGGGATTCCGTTGCCATTCCTTAGCTATGGTGTTAGTGCGCTAACAACTAATATGCTGAGCATTGGCATTTTATTAAATATTGCTAGACAGCGGACAAAATATATATTTTAATATCCTTTCATAGGATTGATTGTGAAAGAAGTCTTTCATTAAAGACGGAGGATGTATGATTCAATTAGATACGTCATGGTTACAACATGTCCAAAAGCCCGCTCGTTACACGGGCGGCGAATACAATAGTATCGTGAAAGATCACAGTACTGTTGATGTAACTATGGCTTTAGGTTTTCCCGATGTGTACGAAGTGGCCATGAGTCATTTGGGCATCAAGATTTTGTATGGTCTCGTAAACCGTCGTGAAGATGCGGTAGCCGAGCGCGTATTTGCACCGTGGCACGATATGGAAGAGGAAATGCGCAAGCGTAATATTCCATTATTTTCCTTAGAAACACGTACGCCTATTAAAGACTTTGATGTGTTAGCATTTACGCTTCAATATGAAATGAGCTTTACTAACATTTTAAATATGCTCGATTTAGCAGGCATTCCTATGTATGCTAAGGATCGTGATTTAGATTTTCCATTGCTAGTGTGCGGTGGTCCTTGTGCGTATAACGTTGAGCCTATTGCAGATTTCTTTGATATCGTATCCCTCGGTGAATCCGAAGAGTGGGGCGATGAATTCATCGACTTATTTAAAGCAGAAAAAGCCAAAGGCTTCCCAGGTGGCAAAGAAGGCTTTTTGCGTAAAGTAGCCCAAATTCCTGGCACATATTGCCCGGCTTTATACGATGTAGAATACACCGAACAAGGCGATTTTAAATCGATTACGCCGCGTTTCGAAGACGTACCTGCAACCGTTGAGAAACGTATTATAGAGGATGTAGAGAATGTATTCTATCCAACAAAGCCTGTTGTACCGTTCCTTGATATAGTGCATGACCGTGCTGTATTGGAGTTATTCCGTGGCTGTACGCGTGGTTGTCGTTTCTGTCAGGCCGGTATGCTCTATCGTCCGGTTCGTGAAAAGACGCCAGAACGTTTGTTACAGATTGCTAAAGATACAATTGCCAATACGGGGTACAATGAAATATCCTTGATGAGTTTGAGCTCTGCGGACTATTCTAAATTGCCTGAACTCGTAGATATGCTCATGGAAGAGTTTAAAGATAAACAAGTTAGCGTTAGCTTACCGTCATTGCGTATTGATAGCTTCTCTATCGATATTGCGAAAAAGGTACAGCAAGTGCGCAAGAGTGGTCTTACCTTTGCGCCTGAAGCAGGTACGCAACGGATGCGTGACGTTATCAATAAGGGCGTTAGTGAAGAAGATTTGTTGGCCGCATGTACTAATGCCTTCAAATCAGGATGGAACACGGTTAAATTGTATTTTATGATGGGGCTTCCTACAGAAACAGACGAAGATTTGGCTGGTATTGCAGATCTTGCGTACAAGGTGCTTGACTTGCACCGTGATATTACAGGCAAACGTAATGGTTCTGTAACGGTGAGCGTATCCTTCTTCGTACCAAAAACACATTCTCCATATCAATGGTATGGTCAAGAAGATGTGGAGGAGATTCATCGTAAACAACGTTACTTGAAGTCTCTCATCAATAATCGTAACATTTCTTATCACTATCATGATGGTTATACTGGCTACATGGAAGCCGCTTTTGCTCGTGGAGATCGTAGACTATCTAAAGTTCTCGTAGAGGCTTGGAAGGCTGGTTGTAAATTTGATGGTTGGACTGAGTTCTTTAACTATGAAGCTTGGTTGAAAGCATTCGCTGACTGCGGATTGGATCCTGCGTATTTTGCACGTCGTACACGAGATTTCGATGAGCCATTGCCTTGGGATCATTTAGATTGCACTGTAAGTAAAGCTTTCTTAAAACGCGAGTGGGAACAAGCGGTGGCAGCTAACCTTACAGGCGATTGTCGTCGAGCTCCATGCAAGGGCTGTAATGTATGTCCAGAGCTCAATACAGCTATTATTGACTATAAGGAGGGTGGCAGAGTTGAAAAAGTTACGTTTGGCCTTAAATAAGGGCGAAGAATTACGATTCCTGTCACACCTTGATTATGCTCAAGCTGTAGAGCGTATGATACGTCGAGCAGAAATTAAAATGGCATATTCTGAAGGCTTTAACCCGCATATGAAAATTAGCTTTTCCTCTGCACTTGCTTTAGGCGTAACGGCAGCAGCTGAATATATCGATATGGATGTGCTCGAAGATGATAGTTTAGAGTCTATTATGGACCGCTTAAATCGTGTAGCGCCTCCTGGTCTTGAGGTCCTAGATGGTAAAGAAATGCCTGAAAAGGTGAAAAAGATGATGGCCATCTGTAATTTTGCTATCTATGAGGTAACAGGTCCTGTGACAGATGAAAATGCTGATTGGGATGCGTTACTCAAACCTTTTAATGAAGCAACGGAAATTTCTTATGAAAAGGTAACACCTAAGAAAACTCGTACCATTGATGTAAAAGAGTTTGTAAAAGAACCCATCGTAGCCTCCGTTAAGGACGGTATGGTGACCCTTACAATGGGTATCGGCATTTATCCGCAAGGTACTATTAAACCTAGCGAAGTGTGGAATCTAGGTAAGGACCAATATAATTGGCCTATTACAACTAGCTACGAAGTTCACCGTAAAGCAATTATGGTAGAAAATGAAGAAGGCCGTTATACGCCTTTAGAGATTAATTACTAATTATAATTTAGATGACAAAGAAGGGAGGGATAGGATGCATAAAATTTTGGTCAATGTTATGCGCGAAGAAATTCGGATGGCTGTTATAGACGAAGAAGGTCAGCTAGTGGACTTTGTCTTGGAGCGTACCGATGAGTCTCATATGGCAAATCATATGTACAAAGGCACAGTAAAGAATGTATTGAATGGTATGCAAGCGGCCTTTGTTGATATTGGGGGCTCTCAAAATGCGTACTTGAACTTACAACAAGGGAAGGAACAGAAAATTTTGCCACGCTTATCTGTGGGGCAACAAATTCTCGTTCAAGTAGTGAAAGAAGAAATGCTTGGTAAAGGTGCTCGCGTAACTGCTGATGTCAGTTTGGCGGGCCGCTTTATGGTGCTTTTACCGTATTCTGAAGGCATGCATATTTCTAAAAAGATTACTGACGAAGCCTTGCGTGCAAAGTTGCAAGAATTAGCAGCACCTTATGTACAAGAAGGTTGCGGTTTTATTATTCGCACTGCGGCAGCTAAGGCTAGTGCTGATGAAATAGGCCGTGACATGGATTACTTGTGGCGTACATGGCAACATGTGTTGAAGCGCTTTAAGGTGGCTAAGAGCGGTACAGATTTATATAGTGACGCAGATTTCTGGTTCCGTCTTGTGCGGGACTATGCTCATCGCAATGTAGAAGAAATCATCGTCGATTCCGATATGGGTGAAGATCGATTGATGGATCTCTTAGGTCATGGCCCTACATCGCAACAAATTAAAGTAACACGTCATCGCGATAGCACACCTATTTTTAAAGCAAACCATATTGAACCGCAATTAGAAGATCTTATCTCTCGCGATATTAATCTTCCTTCTGGAGGGTCAATCCGTATTGATCATACGGAGGCTCTCACCGTATTTGATGTAAATTCTGCTCATTATACTGGTAAATCTAATAAGCTAGAAGATTTAGCTTTTACAGTCAATAAAGAGGCGGCAAAAGAGATCTGTCGTCAATTGCGCTTGCGTGATATCGGTGGTATTATCGTCATCGATTTTATTGATATGAAAGATAAAGAACATCAACAAGAGTTATTAAAATTGTTGGGGGCACAAGCTAAGTTAGATAAAATGAAAACCGTTGTATGCGGCATTAGTTCGCTTGGCCTCGTAGAGATGACGCGAAAACGAGCTCGCCAAGGCTTGCAAACCTTGATGTTTGATACATGCCCTCAATG
>QWCL01001732.1_pt1 | contig 11051 bp, 8 predicted proteins | sample 1972551 | NCBI WGS metagenome assembly QWCL01 (sample SAMN09866709, study PRJNA288562) | Human oral metagenome isolate term2_saliva, whole genome shotgun sequencing... | isolation source: mouth | host: Homo sapiens | place: USA: California
GTTTGGGTTGTTTTTTATCCAATCTATCACGAGGAAATCCACATAGGGGCGATAGGGTTCCATAATATCGCTTGCTAGGCAGTAGGGGTTGTATTTATTTCGGTGGAAGATACCCAAGACGGGGAGTAGCCCTGTATCTATGATGGCTCTGGCGACTATGCTGTGGAGTACTTGATATCCGAAATTGAAGAATAGATTGGGGTAATTTCCGTTGCGGTCTCGTATAAAATCGTGGCTGATGAGGTATTTCCAATAGTGTTGTGCAGCGATGCCTTCCATATTAGAGGTATCACCAGACTTTACATTTTTTAGGTACTCGTACATTGGCTCGTAGAATTTTCCGAGATGTTCTAATATTTTGGATTGATTTTGGATTTTAGCTTCTATGGTTTGTTTCCAGAGTTGTTTTTTCAGCGGTTCGCTGGCTTCTATTTGGTATTTTATTCTTTCTGAGAATAGTGTGTGTCCGCTGGTGGGTAGCATTAAGCCTTGTGGTAGATGTTGGGCATTACAACTGATGATTACGACATTGTTTTCCATCATTTTTTGTATAAGTTGATGCGATATGGTTATTTGGTAGTGGTCGAGCATTAGTAGCCCCAAGTCTTCTACGGCAATGGAGCCTTTTTCGTTTTTTGTTTCTGGACAGATTATTTTCAGTTGGCTATCTTTTAGTTTGAGATAAGCTGGATTTCCGATATAAATTGAGCGATACAGCATAGTGTTAAGCTTTTTTATATGGTTAAAATAAATAAAGTTTAGCAAGAATTTTTCTTGCTAAACTTTATGTGAATTATGAATTTGCTTTACAGATATTTCCTAATCTATCTACAGATAGTTTAATACAAACGGATTTTATCATTATACCGTTTAAATCTTTTTCCATTTTATTTGATGAAGAAAATTCCTGTTTATTAATAATAGATTTAGCAATGTTTTGTTTTATGAAGAAGCAATCTTTTTCAGAGAAACTTACGACTTTGTAGATTCTATTTTTTTGTTCTTTGTTAAGATTACTAAAATTGATATGTTCTATAATTTCATTTTCTTCAGGTACATATACTAAATCCCCAGGTGATAGTGTAAAAAGTAGACTATAAGTCTCTTGTTTTTCATAAATATTAGGAGTAATAAATTTGTTTCCTTGTTTATGATTTTCTATCACTTCTGTAAGAGGTATTGTTCTATAATTTCGCTCTCCTTTGACATTTTGATATACATTGAAATATAGGTTTGTTCCTTTTGCGGTTTCTACGAATTTTTTATTTTTTGTACCACCGTTCTCCTAATTTGAATTTATGATTACTATTTTCATAGATTCTTACTTTATGAATAGGTTTGTGGTCTTTGCCGTTATTGAATTGAGCAATATTTTTGTTTAGTTCACTCACATCTTCTGTGGTAAATGTTTCGATATCTTTGTGGTTAAGGTAGTTTCGTAATATTTTTTTGATACCGAAATCTGTGATAATTTTTTTGCTATCGATATCTTTGATATATTCTATATTTTTTTTGGTGAGAGATTCTATACTTTTTCTGTTAGCTGTAAATATCTCTCCTTCAGAAAGTTTCTTGTTTAATTCAACTTTTCCATATATGGTATCTTTGTGCAATGGTTTTCTGATAGTCCAATTTGGGTTTTCTCCATCTTGTTTTACTTTCTTTTTAATGAATTTTCCATTTTCTTCTACATATTTTTCATAGTAATTTGTAGATTTTTTTATGGTTTTTAAATTTTGTTTAAAACTTATGATAGTTGTTTCCAAGATGTTTTTTGCATCTTGAGTGAATGTTTCCCAAGGTTTTTTGAAACACCAATTATAATTATCCTTATTGTCAGAATTATATTTTTTATAGCATAATTTACTTCTTAAATCAAATCTTGCATTTTCTTTTTCTTTTTTTGAAGCATTTTTTTCTGCCGAGTTAATATTATTTATATAGTTAATATGCTCCTTTGTAGTACAAGCAATGATTAGTGCATCCATAGCGTGGTGTCTGTGGTCTATTCTTTTCTTTTGGAAGTTTTTACTCTCTTTTTCTGAAGAAGGTATTGTAGGGATGTTTTTCTGATGTTTTTCAGAATAAGATATGAAACCATCGGTATTTTTAAGTTTGTTCAATCTTTCAAAACGAGGTAGAATAAGTTGGTTCCATATATCATTTAGCCCCCAATCTTGTTTCAAAATATTGGTGATTACTCCGTTAGTATGAATTATATTGATAGAATTTACTCCTTCGTCTTTTTCGTCTTTACGAACAAGATTAGACAAGGTCTGCGATACAAATTTACTTATATATCGCGTATCATTTAGCTGTCTTGAAATCATTTTTTCAGGAATTTCGGTTGCTAAAAGATTCTCTCGTTTTTTCTTATTTTTAGCATAAATCCTTTTAATAAGGTTTGTGTATTCTTCTTTACTGAGTATACGATATTCTTTTCCGTTATCACCAATTATTGTATGTCCTCCACAATTGTTTATAAATTCCATAGCAAGGCTATTGTCTTTCTTTTTATTGATAATACTTTCACAAATTACTTTGTTGTTAAAACTATCATCGTAATATCTTTTTTTAGGTAAGATATGTTCAATCTCATATTCGTGGGTGAAAAGTTTGCTCAATGAAATAGGTTGCCCAGTATAGGGTGATATATATTTTTGGTCTAACCAATGTTTATATCTCTCAATTTCTTTTTTAGTAGGCTCTGCTTTTTTAGATATTTCTATAATATCTTTATCTATATTTTCTTCATTTAACAAAGCTCCTTCTTCGAAAAGTTTTAGGATTTCTTGTTGATTAGGAGAATAAGGTCGTATATCTTGAATTCCATCGTTTTTCAGTTCTGTTAATAAATATTTAATACGAAGATTTGTATTCTCATTCTTTTCTATACTATCAGAAATAGCTTTTCGCTCTTTATTGTTTTTTTTCAATTCTCTACCTAACTCTATATGTATTTCATTAAAGAAATTTTCCTTACCCTTACCATATTGAGACCAAATATCTTTCACTACTCGTAGTGTTTCTAAAATTACTTGTTCAACAATAGGGTTTCGTAGAGAATTTTGTTTGAAATTTTTTAAGAAAGTGTTTAAATCTTCTATTGATTTCCATTTTGTGATTTCTCCTGCTTCGGAATGTCTATTATACACCACATACTGGGCCAACCAAAGAGGTAATCCTTGGAAATCATATTCGTTTTTCAGTTGATGTTTTTCGATCTGTTCTCTTACAATGAGTTTAACATCCTCGTTATCTACCCCGTTGATAATATCTGTTATTCTATTTTGGGTATCTGTTGATATATTATTTATATCCCAATATTTTCCAAAACGCATCAAAGGAAGTAGTTTTTTTATTGCTTTTTCTGAAAAATTACCATAATCATTTGCAAAAGGTTTGAAGTTTTTAAAATTTTCTACGAAAGCCTCTTCGTTAATATTGTGTTTGTTAGCGAATTTTTTTATTGCTTTTTCGTATTCATATTTATCCTTTACAGAATATAAAATATGCCATAGTTTATACACTATGTCTTTGGTTAAGAAATTTTCAGGTATATTTTGTATATTATCCAATCGTTTTCTTATTTCATATCCTGTCTCATTCATTGGATATTTTTTAGATTCTTTTTGTTCAGAATCGTATATGTAGTTCCAACGATAGTTTTCTTTTCGTTTTTTTAATTCCTTATTAATTGCAGTATCTTTTGCATTAGGATATTCTTTTTTTAATACTTTTTTAAGAAGAAAAGCAATAACCGTATCATTATCAACTTCTTTTTTAGACATTAAGAGTTCATATAGCTCTTCTCTATCTTCTGTGGAAGTTATAAATTGTGATGTAACATCTCTATCTTCATCTTTTGTATAAATTTTCAAATTGTAGAGCCATTGTAAAACTCTGAATTCTTGATAGTGAGGATTTGATTTTGATATAACTTTAAGATGTACTTTTTGCTGTTTTCCGGTGGATTTGTCCATATAGGTGTGGAATTCTAATGAACAATCTGCAATGTTGGATTTTTGGCTTTTTAAAGGTCTTTGATAGAAGATGATATCATTTACAAATAAATGAACAAAATCTTTGGATTTTAAAAATTTTTGATGAATAGTATTGTTTTTATATAATTCTTTAATACAATCAAGAAAAATCTCATCATTGAATAATTCAGGTTGAAGTTCAATTTGTTTTTTAAGAATAGCTGTAAGCTCTTCTCTGTAATACTTTCTTTCAATAGTACGAATTAATTTCCCTATAATTTTTTGATTGGGATTTTGCAAAAGATTATCATAAATATAGGTTCCAATAGGTTTTCCATATTTATTAATACTATCTTCAGTTTTCTTTTTTATTAAAGTCCAATCTTTTTCTTCTGGGGCACGGAAGGTTCTTTTTATTTCCCCTTTTTTAGTTATTTCTGTAGTTACAATAAATTCCTTGGTTGTACCAATCCAATTTTCAAGAGATATGGTGCTACTACGGCGATATATCCAACCATTTTCTAGATGAATGGAATACCATAACTCGCCCTCTTTATTAGGAGTTTTATCAACTGTTATATCGGTAACTAATAGAGTATGGTATTCTACCAGTTTATCCGTGTTTTCTTCTTCTCCTCTTAGTTGATAATATCCTCTTTTTTTATTGAAATTTAATAAAATCCAAGCCAGTTCTTCTTTTTCAATTTTGTGAGTGAGTGCCTTTTTTCGTAGGTAGTAGATAGTCCAATCGTATGGGATTATGGTTTTCGTTCCATTGGATTTTGTATAAAATAATTGAGGTTGTTTTACTTTAAAGTCAGCAACCATTTCTTCAAAACTATTTTTGAAAATAAATTCTTTCTCATTATAAGGCAATTTTGGCTCAGAATGATTGATGAATTTCCCCAATTTTTTTTCAAAGTCAATTTGAGAATCAAAGAGCTTCGGTAAAAACCCAAGTGTGTGTAGTACTCTTAATAATCTTTCTCTGCGAAGGTGGTGTCTTTCGTATAAACGCCTTTTTCCTCTATACTCTGTTCTTTTAGCAGTTTTGGAGATAGAAATTCCTTTTTCGAAATTACTTAATACTTCTGAATCCATAGGGATAATTCTACTTCCCAAGGCGATGATTCTTATTATTTGCTTTTTTTTATCTATTAGAATCAAAGCCCATCCAATACTATTTGTACCTAAATCAAGGCCTAGAATGTAATTTTCTGTATTATTCATTTTTAATAGGTTTATATGTCGCTAAGGTAATAAAAAAATCAAAAAAAATTGTTTAATTGAAAAATAAGTTATATATTTGTCCCATAGAATTTGAGTTACTCACAATAAGGATTATTCCGTTGTGAAAACATTTGGTTTTCTCCTTGATCAACAACAGGGAGATTTTTTTATTATAAAAGACTATCCATTAGATAGTCTTTTTGTTATTTTATCATATAAGTTCGGAAATCTTTTATCGTAATTTTTCCATCATTTAATAAGTCAATCAAGTGTTCTTCTATTTTTTCGGAAGAGCAGTGTGGGAGCAAAATACCAATTTCTACCTTTGTAGCCGGTTTTGTTCGTAGGATTTTTATAATTTCTTCTTTTTCAGAGTAATGGTTGCTTGGTTTTTTGCTGTTGCAGATATTACAATTATTACAATTACTACTCGTATTTTCTCCGAAATAATGGAGGATAAGTTTCATTTTACAGAAATCTTCGTTAGTAATGAAATATTTAAACTCTTCCCATTTTTTTATTTTATTGAACTGAATGGTTTTAAAATCAGACCAATAAGAATTGAGTAATCGTCTTTCATCCCTTGGGTGTAGAAATCGTATGCTAGAAATATCGCCATCTATGTATTCTATATAGTTTTTATTCATCATTTCAATGATTCGTTCCTTGATGAGGGATTTATCAATATTTAGTTTATTAGCGAGTTTATCTTCTTGAAAATGAGTTTTTTGAGTTGTTAATCCAATTATGTTTCGTAGGAGTAGTTCCAAGAAATAAGCATCAGATGGCGGTAGGTTTTCTATCTCATTGTAAGGAATAAGTAACTCTATTGAGGAGGGAGAATTTCTGTTTCGTAGGTATATAATTTCTTGTAAATGAAGAAATTCTAATACAGATTTTATTTTTCCCGAAGTACAATTTGTTCTGCGTTGTAACATTTTTACATCAAATTGGAATTCTTTATCAATATATTCATAATCAGCAATTTGATACATAGAGTAGAGACTGGTGATAATTTTTTTATATTCCTTTTGGTTTGGGAATTGAGATTTCAGTATATCATTGGATTTAGTCAAATCTTGTTCATTCCATAGCAAAAAAGCATAGCTGGGTTGCCCATTTCTTCCTGCTCTCCCAATTTCTTGATAATAATTTTCAATGGAGTAGGGTGGGTTTAAGTGGATTACAAAAGATACATTTTCTTTGTCAATCCCCATACCAAAAGCATTTGTGGAAATTAGCGTGTTTAGGTTGCTCTCTTGCCACCACTTTTGTTTCTTTTCTTTTTCATTTTTTGATAGTCCAGCGTGGTAATAATCTACATTATTTAGCCCTTTGGATCGGAGAAATTGAGATAAATTGACTGCCTCTTGGCGGGTATTAACGTAGATAAGCCCTGAAGTTTTGTTAAGATTTAGGTAATTATAAATTTTATCAAATTTATCGGATATTTTTAGTATATTAATATTGATATTGTCTCTTTTGAAACCTTTTTTAAATATTTCGCAGTTTTTTAGTCCTAATTTTTCAATGATTTCTTGTCAGTGCAATACACGGCAGTTGAAACATTTCCTTAAAATCCTTGATGTTTTTATAACTTGGGCGGAAATCTTGTCCCCATTCAGAGATGCAATGAGCCTCATCTACAGCAATGAAAGAGAAAGGTATTTCGTTGGCTTCATTGATGAATTTTGTGTTGGTGAGTCTCTCGGGGGATACATATAAAAGTTTGGTAATACCGCTTCTACAACGTGAATAGATGGTATCTATTTCGGTGTCGTCTAATTCTGATGAAATGAATTCAGCCTCTATACCGATAGATTGTAGGCGTTCTACCTGGTCTTTCATAAGTGCTAAAAGTGGTGATATTACGATGCAAACACCTTCTGTGATGAGGGCTGGTAACTGGTAGCATATTGATTTTCCGCCACTCGTAGGCAATAGACATAGCGTATCATTCTTAAAAGAAATGCTATCAATTATGTTTTCTTGTAGGTTTCGGAAATTTTTATATCCCCAAAATTGCCGTAAAACTTCGTATTTAAGTTTATTGTAATCCATTAAGCCAAACTTTGAAGTAAAAATAATTTTTCTCGCTAAAAAAGCAAATAATTTTTCTTATTAAGGGTTATTAATCCCATTTACTAAGAGTAGAGGGATTTTTGAGTATTATTTCAAATCTTTATAATCAATAGAATGAAGATCCAATTTTAGGAATTTTTCGGAGTTATCTATTGTTTTAGGATTCTTTACTCCCATTAGATTCAATACATTAGCATATAGTGTTGTGGTGGCAGTAGTTTCTACAATTTCTTTTCCTTTTTTATTGGAATTTATTTTGTCAGAGTACCAAATGAAATAAGGGACTTGTTGGGCTTCTCTATAATCACCATGTATATATTTTCCATCTATTTTTATTTGTCCATGATCGGATAGATAGATTAGAACAGAGGGAGTGTTTCTTAGTTCTTGGAATATTTGTCCCATAATTTTGTCTGTATATCGTATGGAATTATCATAACATTCATCTATTCCACCTTTCCAAAAAGCCTCATTTTTAGGGTATTTATCACAAGAATAAGGATGGCTTCCGTTGATATGTAGGACGATTAATTTCTTTTTTATCGGTTTTTTTAAGGCTGTTTTTAGTTCGGGGATGAGGACATTATCAAATCCATTAAGCCATTTTTTATTCTTAGAAAAAGATGCAATAGCTGTGATGCCGTTAGCATACCCTTGCGTACTAAACCAATAGGTTTCGTAACCTAATTGATTGGCAACATTTAGTACATTGTCGCTCAGATTAGTAATGTTATTGCTATAATTATTGATATCTATATTACTCAAAACAATGGGTACAGCAAGATTGGTAATTGCAGCTGGTGAATGGGCATTTTTGTATAGCAACATGTTTTTCTTTTCACGATTTGCAAAAGGAGTTGTTTCTCGTTTGTAACCATACAGAGATAGATTATTTTTCCTTGCAGATTCACCCATAAGAATAATGATATTTTCTGTAGGTTCATTTTCCGTATTTATAAAATTATAGGATATTTTATTATTTTGTATTTCTATAATCTGTTCTTTTAGCTTCAAAGCAGTATCCAAATCTATGAAGTGATAAACAATATTTTTTATCATAAAACCACCCCCTTTGTTGTTGATATATTTATGCTTTATATAGAATATAAAAGGTAATACTAACCATATGAAGGCGAAAATTTTCCATAAATTGGGGTGTTTTTTACCTTTTAAAAAGTTGTTTCCGCCGATAAAAATATAAGATAATATAAGGAAAAAAATAATAGACGCTATTAATGGAGATACCAATGTTTTTATCATACTTAATGATTCTGAAGTGTTAGTGTCTAAAATACTCATCATCATTCCTACATTAAATCCTTGTTTATAGATAAAAAAACAAGATGCAGATATCATAAAATTAAGGGTAATGGAGAGAATTAAGATACTCCCTACCATCTTGGTGAAAATATTTTTAGTTAAGAAAATCATACAAAATACTAGAAATGATAAAAACATTACGGAGTATTCTATGATATTTCGTATAGTATCTAATTTTGATGAAGATGTCTTGTCAAACTCTAATAAATAAGGGTACGATGATAAAAAACCAACGATATACAAGCATAAAGCCACAAGGATAAGTGTAAAGAATATCTTTTTACTGAGTTGTGAGTGCATAGGTGATAGATGTATAATTTTTTTTAATCTGTATTTAAATTGAATTTTTGCAAAGGTAATAAAATTATTATTTTGTTTTTTTTGGAGAATAATTTTATATTTACAGCATTAATTTAAATAATATATGCATGTCATTAATTGAAGTTTTAAAAAAAGGAAATTATACCCTCATAGATGTTCGAGAACCTATGGAGCTAGATGTAGATGGTAGTATAGAAGGTGCTATCAATATTCCTCTTGGTGAGGTAGAAATGAGGAAAGATGAGATTCTGTCTCTTAAAGGAGATGTTGTTGTATTTTGTCGAGGAGGGCACCGAAGTGCCAAGGCATTGGAATTTCTGCAAAATGAAGGTTTAGAAAATGGGATAAACGGAGGAGGCTATTCATCTTTGAGTGAAATATTGGATACAATATAAATTAAAAAGGAGATATATAATAAGTATCTCCTTTTTAAATTAGTTATTTTCTTAGTCTCTTGAACTCATTAAAAATCTTAAAATATACCAAAATAATAGCATTATAGAGGCGAATAATCGTAGAGATGCTCCTACATATTGCTCTGTACTATAAGTATTTTTCAGTTGAGAGGTCTCATAAAGAATACTGCCAGAGGCTAATAATATCATAAAAATAGAAAACCAAACTCCTAAGTCAAAACCAAATATTGCTCCTGCAACGATTAGCCCCAATGATGCAAAACCACCAATGATTATCAAACTTCTCAAAAATGAAAAATCTTTTTTTGTGGTGAAAACTACTCCTGTGAGCCCACCAAAAAGTGCCAAAGTGATAATTCCCGCTTGACCAATAATATTAGGAGCATAGAGTAAGGCAATCTTAATCATCGGTAAGAAGATAATAGCTTCCAATAGTACATATAGACCTAAGCCCATATATTGAGTACTCTTATTAAATGATAAAGCCCATTTTTCTGCTAAAACAGAGCATAACCAAAATCCCCCCAATATTAGCATCCAAGTGAATTTTCCACCTAAAAATGATAGTGCAATATCATCAGGAATAGCTATTTGAAGAAAACTTTCTACTGCAATAAAGGCCAACAAGGCTAATGCTAAATGTGTGTAGGTCTTTTTATAAAAAATCCCTCTTTTGGTATCTGTTGCATGTGCAACTAATTGTCCTATCATGTTTTATATGTTTTTACTTCATACAAAGGTAAGAAATCTAAATGAATTTTAGAAATAAAATATTATTTTTGCCCAAAATTAATATTAAAAAATATGGATTTATTTCTTTCAACATTTGTAACATTATTTTCGGTATTAAATCCGATAGGAAATCTTCCTGTATTCCTTGGACTTACGAAAAATGATAGCCCAGAGGAGAAAAACAAAGTAGCTCTATGGTCGGCAATTAATGTATTTATTATACTTATCATTGCCTTTTTTGTAGGTGAGTATGTTTTAAAGTTTTTAGGTCTTGAAATAGATGTTCTCCGTATTGCTGGGGGAATTCTTATTTGCTTGGCAGGTTTTAGCCTACTAGCAGATAAGATTTCTACATCAAATGACTCTTCCGAGACAACCAATACTAAGGCAAATGTAGCAATGACGCCCCTTGCTATTCCATTGATGGCAGGGCCAGGCACGATGTCTTTACTGATTGCTAAGAATAACGATTATAGCGATTATGCAGATAAAGGATTGATAATATTGGCCGTAGTAGCAATATGTGTGAGTATTTACATTATTTTTCGTAGTGGGAATGCTATTTCAAAATATTTGGGAGATTCAGGAATGTCCACTTTGTCAAAAATCATAGGCTTTTTCGTTTTGTCAATAGGAATACAATATATTGTGATATCGGTGCGAAGTATTTTTCATATAGAGTTGTAAAAAAATAAAAAGAGACTTGTTTTTAAGTCTCTTTTTGTTTTTATCATCGGTTGAGCATTTTTTTCTGAATCCAATATGAAGCCGATTGATAGGCACTGATAGTTTCTTTTTCAAGGTTTTTATCAATATCTTTTTTTGGTTTTTCATTGAAGAAGATAGGATTTTCCTTTGATGGTTGTTCAGCACTAGTTTCTAAAAGGTATTGTTTTACTTTTCTCATAGGTGAGATTATCGTCAAGGTATTATTTCTGATATATCCTAAATCTTGATAAGTGGCAAT
>QWCL01000827.1_pt1 | contig 11032 bp, 9 predicted proteins | sample 1972551 | NCBI WGS metagenome assembly QWCL01 (sample SAMN09866709, study PRJNA288562) | Human oral metagenome isolate term2_saliva, whole genome shotgun sequencing... | isolation source: mouth | host: Homo sapiens | place: USA: California
GGTGAGGTCTATGTGGTAAGTGCCAGCGTTGACAACTGGGTTCAGCCGTTTTTGCCTCATGTTGTCGTTGTGGGCACCCAACTTGAAGTGGCAGATGGCCTACTGACGGGATGTTTTTCTACGCGCAATTGCTATGGGGTAGAGAAGGTGAACCGCGTAAAACAGCTGCTCACTGCGCCGCGTTCACAATATTATATCATTGCCTTTGGCGACAGCCGAGGGGATAATGAAATGCTAAACTATGCTGATGAAGCCCATTATCAACCGTTTAAGTCCTAAACACCAACAACAACTTGGCGAGGTGTTACGCTTCGGAATCGTCGGGTTTTCAGCCACATTGATTCAATATGGCGTTTATTTGGTGATGTTGTTTGTGGCATCTCCAACCCTTGCTAACACCATTGGATACGCTGTTAGCTTTGTGTTTAACTTCATTGCCAGTACGCGTTACACCTTCAAAGTAAAGACTAATGCGCGTCATGGCGTTGGATTTGCCTTCTGTCATGTTGTGAATTATGGACTACAAATCCTCATGTTGCATCTCTTTCTCACCGATTGTAAATGAAAACCGAAAAGCTGCACACGTTACCTGAATTTATAGCACATAACGCCATCACAACAGCCTATGGAGCCGTTGTGGCCGTAGCTTCGGTGAACGAATCTAACTTTCGTTTGCTGATGAATCAACTTGATTTGGTTCATTTCTATGCGGTGTTCATCATGATAGATGGCGCTGCCGAGGTCAATATAGATGATGAAAAGCTCAATCTTTCACAGCATAGTGTGTTGCGCATAGCTCCAATGCAGCGCGTGGAAAGTCTGCAATGTAGCAATGAACTCTGTGGATATCTGTTGTTGATAGAGTCTACTTTCTATGCAGAGATTGTGAAAAGTGACGACAATCTGCGTGATGTTATTTCACTAAATGTGTTGGATGGCCATGTGTATAAAGTGCTTAGTGAAGCTCAAACATCGGAGTTTGTGGGCATAGTAACGCAGATTGAGCGCACCATTAACCAGCCCCATGTATACAAAAAAGAAATGGTTGGCTTCTTGGTTCATTTGGTGTTGATGCACATTCGCGAACTAATCAGTCATCGAGTAACAGGACTTCACGACCTAAAACATAAGGAAAATATCTTTAAAATCTTTATTCATTTGGCTTCGAATAACTTCAAACAGCAACGCCAAATCAATTTCTATGCCACCCAAATGAATATCACTCCCACCTATCTTTCACGCATTGTGAAAGAAGTTTCGGGTAATACGGTTAACGGATATCTGCAGAGTTTCCTCTATGGTGAAGCCTGTAAACAACTCCGAATGACTGATAAGCCGATAGGAGAACTTGCATTTGATTTAGGGTTTAAGGACCAATCAGCCTTCACAAACTTCTTTAAGATGAAGTCGGGAGTTAGTCCCAAGGAGTATAGAAAATAGTAATCTCCCCTTATTACAAATGCGTTCATTATGCAACGCCGTAGGTGTTGCGCTAATATTTCAATGAATACATTCGCCATGATGAATGCTCTCACCACGCAACTCGGTACGAGTTGTGTTTTTGATAGCCCGGGGTTGGTGAGGAACGAGGCTACCCCGGGTAAACGTTCACAAGGAGATTCAACACCATAGGTGTTGAGCTTTTTCTATGAAGGCATGCTTAAAACGATGTAATTTATTGCGGATTAATCAGAAAAAGCGCAACACCTACGGCGTTGTTCCCCACAAACCATGTGCTAACCCAGGGTAGCCTGCACTATCGTTTGGCAACCCTGGGCTATCAAAAGCGCAACACCTACGGCGTTGAAACATTCATGTCATAGCGTGATTGACGGCAATATACGCATGAATACATGTTGGATTGTGCCGAAAAAGCGCAACACCTACGGCGTTGTTCCACGCAAACCATACGTTAACTCAAGGTAGCCTGCACTACCGTTTGGCAACCCTGGGCTATCAAAAGCGCAACACCTACGGCGTTGAAATGTACATTTTTTGATACAATTTATTTTATTTTACAACATGAATCTTTGGAATGTTTCGCGGAAATTAATATTATCTACAACATGGGTCCAAATGATTTGTAAAACGATATGTATCAAGGCATAATTCAATATCCAATATCCCATGTTACAATTTGCACCAAATGGCAATATAATCTATGTTATTTCATGCGATAATCTGCGTCAAATGGTTGCATGTTTTGCCGTATTTTACGCGATGATTTGCCCCAAATCATTCCACCATTAATAACCAACACCATCGCCACCCCCAATTAACCTTCAAAAAATCTCCTCCATTTCCACGACTAACTACTCCCCTCCCTTTTCGGGGAGGGGCTGGGGGAGAGGCTTTGTTTACCTCACATCATTCCACCATTAATAACCAACACCATCACCACCTCTAATCAACTTTTAAATAACTCCCTCCATTTCCACGGCTAACTACTCCCCTCCCTTTTCGGGGAGGGGCTGGGGGTGAGGCTTTATTTCCCTCACCTCATTTTGTCATTCGCGCCATAGCTTCGCGGCAATCCTCACGGTTTCCGAAGGCAGTAAAGCGGATGTAGCCCTCACCGCTTGGCCCAAAACCTACACCCGGAGTGCAAACCACGCCTACACCATAGAGTAGTTGTTCAAAGAACTGCCAGCTATCGGTGCCTGTTGGGGTCTTAACCCAGAGATAAGGTGCGTTTTCTCCGCCATAGACTTGATAGCCCAAGCGAGTCAAGGTGTCGCGCATGATGGAGGCATTCGTCATGTAGTAGTCGATGGTTTCTTTCACTTGGCGTTGTCCTTCGGGCGTATAAATGGCCTCAGCTGCCCGTTGACTGATGTAACTTGTACCATTAAACTTCGTACATTGACGTCGATCCCAGATGCCATTCAATGCAATTCGTTCGCCGTTTAGTGTGGAAGCAGTAACCTCTTTGGGTACAATGGTGTAGCCACAACGCACACCCGTGAAGCCCGCTGTTTTCGAATAGCTTCGGAATTCGACTGCAACCTTGCGCGCACCACGTATCTCATAGATTGAATGTGGAATGGAATCGTTGCGTATGTAGGCTTGATATGCAGCGTCATAGAGAATGATTGCATCGTTTTCTAAAGCGTAGTTGACCCACTTTGTGAGTTCTTCTTTGGTGAGAACCGTACCAGTTGGGTTGTTGGGATAGCACAAATAAATCATATCTACGCGGTGATTTGGGAGCGAAGGGATAAAGTTATTCTCGGCCGTACAAGGCAGATAAGTAACACTACTCCATCTACCGGCTTCATAAACTCCCGCGCGTCCTATCATGGCATTGCTGTCAATATAAACAGGATAGACGGGATCGGTGACACCGATAGAGTTGTCCCAGCGCAGAATCTCTTGGAAATTACCCGTATCACTCTTAGCTCCGTCGTTGATAAACACCTCACTTGGGTCGATGTGTACACCGCGAGAGAGATAATCATGCTTTATAATTGCTTCGCGAAGAAAGTCCTATCCACGTTCAGGTCCATAGCCACGGAAACTTGCTTTGCTTGCCATTTCGTCGGTAGCCTTATGCATTGCCTCGATGACGGCAGGGCAAAGAGGTTGTGTAACGTCGCCAATGCCAAGACTGATGACACGTTGTTGGGGGTGAGAAACCTTGTAAGCATTAACCTTTTTGGCTATATCTGCAAAGAGATAACTACCTGGTAGCTTTAAGAAATGTTCGTTAATCAGTGCCATAATATGTTATTTTGAATTGTGTTCTCTGTTTATTCGGGCAGTGCAATCGTGCCTTCGAAGACGAAAGCAGCTGGTCCTGATAAGTAAATGTGATTGTTGTCGGCCTTCCATTCCACCTGCAAAGTTCCGCCATCCATGTCGATAGTTACCTCACGTTGAGTGCGTTGGGTTCGTATGGCGGCTGTGGCTGTGGCACAAGCTCCCGTGCCGCATGCCATGGTTACACCGCTTCCGCGTTCCCATACGCGTGTGCGCAGCGTGTTAGTAGCCGTGAGTTGTGCAAATTCTATATTGCAACGTTGGGGAAAAGCAGCATCGTTTTCGAGTCGTTTTCCATGCTTTTCTAAGTCAATGGCATGGATATCGTCGACAAAAATCACGTAATGTGGGTTGCCCATTGATACGAAAATACCCTCTTGAGCGCCTGGAATTGCACTGAGAGAAGGATGATTTCCCGTGAATTGTTCGGGCACATTGAACTGCGGTTCGAGCATGTCTACCGTCACACTTGCCACATGATTGTTGGCGTCAAGGTGCAAATGGAGAATCTTTATGCCAGAAAGCGTCTCAAGACGGATATCTTTTTGCGTTGTGAGTCCTTTCTCATAAAGATATTTTCCGATGCATCTGCTGGCATTACCACACATCATAGCTTCTGATCCATCGGCATTAAAGATGTGCATAGAGAAGTCAGCTTGTGATGTGTCGGAAGGCTTTCCGATGAGTACTAAGCCATCACTTGCGATACCAAAGTGGGGGCGACTCCAGGCAATGGCAGCCTTTTCAGGCTGTGGTATGACTTCACTGAGCGTGTTGACATAGATATAATCGTTGCCCGCGCCATGCATTTTGGTAAAATGAATCATTGTAGACATGATGGAATAAATGTGTTATCGTAATCTTTTTACTTCCTTTTTATCTATGCAAAAATAATATCTTATCAAATAATAAGCAACAAATTATGGGGCGAATGCACGCTCTTTCTGAAGAAAATCACAAACTTTAACCGAATCAGCACTTATTGCTTGCGTTCTGAAAGCATAGTGGTCGAAAAATCATCTTTTTGTAATGTGTGAATGATTTGATAGAGATGGTATTTAGGTTATACGTAAATTATATTACAAATGATATTGTATGAAAGGCCTATTTTATGAAAACTTAATAATAAACTTTAGGTATTCGCTGTAATATAAAATGCTTATTGTTAGGTATTTGATATTTAAGACTTTGTTGATATCTTTGCAAAAACAAATAAACTTATATGAATCAAACCTTTTTTACATGATGAAAACCAAGATTATTTCATTCATATTGGCATTGCTATGCATTGTCCCAATGGTCTCAAATGCCGAAGAACATGGAGAGAATAAACAGACAGATGCCAATGTTTACGGCCATGTGATTCAATTAAAGACAGGAGAACACCTACCTTATGTGACGGTAACGGTGAGAGGAACTCTGCTTTCTACCACCACGGATGCTACGGGACATTACTATCTTAAGAATCTTCCAATTGGCAAATATATAATAGAAGTGAAGGCGATGGGCTACAGAACAGCGACTCGGGAGGTAGAAACGAAGTCGCAAGTATCCCAAGAAGTTAACTTCACGCTTACCGAAGATGCTATCGCTTTGGATGAGGTGGTGCTCACAGCTAACCGCTCTCAGACGCTAAGACGTGAGGCTCCAGCTCTTGTTAACGTATTGGATAGTAAATTGTTTGACCAAACTAATGCCATGTGTATGGCCCAAGGACTGAACTTTCAGCCTGGAGTTAGAACGGAAGATAACTGCCAAAACTGTGGGTTTTCACAGGTACGTATCAATGGTTTGGATGGACATTACTCGCAGATTCTAATTGATTCACGACCTATTTTCACTTCACTCAATGGGGTTTATGGCTTAGAACAGATTCCTTCTAATATGATAGAACGAATCGAAGTGGTGCGCGGCGGTGGCTCAGCTCTATATGGTGCTTCTGCAATTGGAGGCACTATCAACGTCATAACGAAAGAACCTGTGCGCAATTCTGCCGAACTTAGTCACACCATTACATCCATAGAAGGACGTGGAAAGTTTGAAAACAACACCACAGCTAATGTCTCTTTGGTTAGTGAAGACAATAAAATGGGCATGTATGTATATGGACAACACCACTACAGACCAGGCTTTGATCACGATCATGACGGCTATACTGAGTTGCCACAACTAAAGAATCAGACCTTTGGTTTAAGCACTTTCTATAAGTTTTCGCCTTATTCGAAGCTCTCATTACAGTATCATAACATCAGCGAATTCCGCAGAGGAGGAAATCGTTTGGACCTCATTGCCCATGAAGCTAACATTGCTGAGCAGCTAGATCACGACATAAATGGGGCTAATTTGGCTTTCGATTGGATGTCAAAGGATTATAAGGATCGCCTAAAGGCTTACGTTTCATTCAGTAATACCACACGAAAAAGCTACTACGGGGGTATCGGAAAAGGTACCCAAAGTGATATAAAAGATGCCCTAAAAGCTTACGGAAGGACGACTGACTTGACTACCGTCACGGGGTTACAATATGTGCATCAGTTTGCAAAGTTAGTCTTTATGCCTTCTGATTTGACGCTCGGCACGGAGTATAATTACGATGCTTTGGAAGATAAAGTCATTGGATACAACCACTTGTTAAACCAGAAAACCAGAATCACGAGTGCTTATTTTCAGAATGAATGGAAGAATAAAACATGGAGTTTACTGCTTGGTGGTCGTTTCGATAAGCACAATTTAATTGATAAAGTGATATTTAGTCCACGCGTAAATCTAAGGTTTAATCCCACGGAAAACGTCAATTTGCGTGCCAGTTACACAAGTGGTTTCCGCGCACCTCAAGCCTTTGATGAAGATCTTCACGTAGGTTTTGCAGGCGGAAATCGCTTAGTTACCCGCTTGGCGAAAGGCTTAAAAGAAGAGCGTTCGCATAGCTTTAGCTTGTCAGCCGACCTTTATCAGTCCATCGGAAGCGTGCAAACAAACTTTCTTATCGAGGGTTTCTACACACACTTAAAGGATGTTTTCGCCCTCAGAGAACTCAATATACAAGACAGTGAAGGCAATAACGTGCAAGAAAGATATAATGGTAGTGGAGCAAAGGTATTCGGATTGAATCTTGAAGGCAAAGCCGCTTTCACGCAATGGTTCCAACTTCAGGCCGGATTAACCTTGCAACGGAGTCTTTATGACGAACCAATTGAGTGGAATGAAGACGCTCCTAAGGAGAAGAAAATGATGAGAACACCTTCTGTTTATGGTTATTTCACGGCGTCATTCACACCTTTAAAGAACTTCTCTGCAGCGCTTTCGGGTAATTATACGGGGCACATGCTCGTGGGACATACCGAACATATTCTTATGGATGGCACTACTATAGCCCCTGAAGCCGTACAAACGCCAACGTTCTTAACGTTGAACATGAAGCTCGCCTATGACGTTTCAATCTCCAATTACGTTAAACTTCAGCTGAATGCAGGTATCCAAAACCTCACGAACGCTTATCAAAAAGACTTTGATAAGGGTTGGGGACGTGACTCAGCCTATATCTATGGCCCTGCCATTCCACGCTGTTTCTTTGCTGGAATCAAGTTAATTTATTGATTCTTGATAACGATAGACGATGCGTTTTATATAAGAAAATGTCACAAAGCCTTTCACCTTATTATATGGTGAAGGGCTTTTTCGTTGATGAAGCGCTTTTCTTTATTCCTCAAAATGCTGTTTCCCAACGTAGAGAATATGCTAAACAACGAAGTTCTGCCTATGACTTTCAAGGTTTTTATGACTGAAATTTCATAACAAACTGATAGAAAGTGATTCTACTTTACAGTTTTTTTGTACTTTTGTATGCGTTTAATCATTTCCTAATTCATGAATACTGAAAACCTAACTCAAGGCAAAAAGGTCATCGTTGGCATACAGTTTCTCTTTGTAGCCTTTGGCGCAACAGTCCTTGTTCCGTTATTAGTGGGCATAAATCCAGCTACAGCTTTGTTCACAGCTGGACTTGGAACGTTCGTCTTTCACTATGTAACCAGGTGGAAAGTTCCTATCTTCTTAGGCTCTTCTTTCGCTTTTATTGCGCCAATAAATGAAGCATCTAAGCAGTGGGGATTAAGCGGAACACTCTCTGGTTTGACAGCAGTTTCCGTTGTATATTTCGTCATGAGTGCCCTTGTTAAATGGCAAGGCAAGCGACTCTTAAACCGATTATTCCCTCCCGTTGTCATCGGACCGGTTATCATTTTGATTGGTCTTTCACTCTCGGGTACGGCAGTTGATATGGCAAAATCAAACTGGTTTTTGGCTTTTTGCTCGCTTTTCACGGCCATCATGATACTTACTTTCGCTAAAGGATTAATGAAATTAGTTCCTATTATCGCTGGAGTTGTCGTGGGATATATCGTTGCTTTGTTCATGCATCAAGTCGATTTTGCCGGTGTAATGGCTGCACCTTGGTTCTCTTTTCCCGTTAAATTCGACACCATTTCACATTTCAGTTGGGAACCATTCCTATATATGTTGCCCGTCGCTATAGCCCCAGTACTCGAACATATCGGTGATGTTTATGTCGTAAGTGCCGTTGCAAAGAAGGACTTTGTAGCCCAACCAGGACTTCATCGCACGATGTTTGGCGATGGTTTAGCTTGCCTTGCCTCTGCCTTTCTTGGCGGTCCACCCGAAACAACCTATTCAGAAGTGACGGGAGCCATGTCGATTACAAAGGTAACGAGCCCTGCTGTGATTCGCATTTCAGCTGCAACTGCTTTATTGTTCTCGGTCATCGGCAAGCTCAGTGCACTGCTTCAGAGTGTTCCAAAGGCTGTTCTTGGAGGAATAATGCTATTGCTTTTCGGAACGATTGCAAGCGTAGGAGTGCAGAATCTCATGCAACGTAAGGTGGATATGAACGATACTCGCAACATCATTATCATGTCGGTGATGCTCACAATGGGTCTTGGTGGCGCCGTGTTATCAAGTGGTAACTTCGCCATTTCAGGCATAGGACTCGCTGCTGTGGTTGGTGTTGTATTGAATTTATTGTTGCCTAAGACGAAAACTACAGAAGAAAAGAAAGACGAAAAGGCTTGATTTACTTCCCATCGTATGGGCCATTGTGCTCTAATTTCGATGTACACATGGCAGCAGCAAACTTACCTGAGGCTTCAATGTCAGCCCCGAGACTGCGCATGTAGAGGTATCCTGCCGAGTAAGTATCGCCACATCCCGTGGCATCCACAACTTGTCGCGGCTCATAGGCCGGGATTTCATAAAACTGTTTGTCTGCATAAATAAGACTGCCGAAGCTTCCTAACGTGATGACTACTTCCCGAACACCATACGATGCCATTTGAAGAGCAACCGTGCGTGGGTCTTTTGAGTTTGTAATCATCTCCATTTCGTGCTCATTAAGCTTTAGAATGTCCGTATAAGCAAGTATCTCTTCCATGGCCTTCCATTTGACAGCATAAACTTTTTCGCCTCTAACCTCACGAAGATATCCCTGTACATCAATCGAAATACGCCCCTTTTCGGCCAACGCTTTGACTACCTCTACTGGGAAATCATCGGCTAACAAGCTGCCCAAATGAAACACTTTAGCCTCTAAAGGGAGTACTTCTTCTATGGTAAAAGGGTCGGCTTTAGCCAACACTCGCTGTGTTCTTTGATTGCTATCTATACCATATCGGTTCTCAAAATATACACTCTTTGCACTGTCATAACACACGACATCTATGCCCGCTTGACGCATACGATCTACTTCTTCGTATGATTCCGGCCCAACTTTCGTTACCAATTGAAACGCTATATCATGGGGAAGGTTGTTTATACCATAGGCCATATAGAACGCCGTTCCACCCGACATAGAGACCGATTGGCTTGGAGTGATAATCTTATCTCGGGTGATATGCCCGATACAGCATATATCTTTCATTCGCAGTTACTTTTACTTTAAACATCACAAAGGTACAAAAAAACTCATAAAAAGAAAACTTTTGTTTCGTTTTTAGTGTTCTGTGAGGCTTCCACCACCAGTGTTTGAGAGGATATTTCGCGATGGTGGGGGAGATGAGGGGAGGGAAACAAAGCCTCACCCCCAGCCCCTCCCCGAAGAGGGAGGGGAGTAGTTAGCCGTGGAAATGGAGGAAGTTGTTTTGGGGTTAGTTAGAGGTGGTGATGGTGTTGATAATTAATCGTAAAATGATTTGGGGCAAATCATCGCATAATATGCCGCGTTTCATCGCATGAAATGACGCGGATTATCGTGCGAAATGATAGAGATTATCGTATGGAATGATACTGCTTAGAATACTCTTTTAGTTCAACGCTGAAGGCGTTGTACCTATGATAGCCCAGGGTTGGCGTCAGCCTACCCTGGGTTATGCATGTAGTGAGGAGGTCAACGCCGTAGGTGTTGTACGTTTTCTGCATGGAATGCCGAAATAAAAAGCCGAGGAATAAAAGGTACAACGCCTACAGCGTTGTTACCACTCACGGCAAAAGACCCAGGGTAGACTTCGCTTTCGCTCGCTAACCCCGGGCTATCAAAAGAACAACACTTACAGCGTTGCGTGGTGAGAACATTCATGGTGATAGGTGTATTCATAGGAATATTGGCGCTATACTTACGGCGTTGATGATTCATTAACAATCCATTGATTTATATTAAAGAATCAAATATGATACATTATCATTGACTTTCTCATATATCATGCTACAAATAATAAATTAACACGCCCGTTTCAACGCCGTAGGTGTTGCGCTTTTGATAGCCCAGGGTTGCCAAACGATAGTGCAGGCTACCCTGGGTTAGCGTGTAGTTTGTGGAAAACAACGCCATAGGTGTTGCGGTTTCTTTGCATAATCCGCCATATTTCCTGGCGCGAGATAACGTAATTCATGTTACGAAATGAATGTTTCAACGCCGTAGGTGTTACGCTTTCTAAGCGTAATCTGCCATAAAAGGTTTCATCATAAGCGTGCCTTCATAGAAAAAGCTCAACACCTACGGCGTTGAATCTCCTTGCGAACGTTTACCCGGGGTAGGCTCGTTCCTCGCCAACCCCGGGCTATCAAAAACACAACTCGTACCGAGTTGCCCCATGAGGGCATTTATAATTTAGAGCACCTTTATCGAGAAAATATCACAATACCAACTCAGTTGCGTGTTGAAAACATTCATAATGGCAAATACGTTCATTAGAAGATTGATATAACACCTACGGCATTGCACCATGAGCGCATTCATTGTGCCAGGCGTATTCATTGGAATACC
>QWCL01001508.1_pt1 | contig 10990 bp, 5 predicted proteins | sample 1972551 | NCBI WGS metagenome assembly QWCL01 (sample SAMN09866709, study PRJNA288562) | Human oral metagenome isolate term2_saliva, whole genome shotgun sequencing... | isolation source: mouth | host: Homo sapiens | place: USA: California
AGTAGTGTTGTAAAAAGGGCTTCCTAGGGGATTTTTGAGGAAGTTTCTTAAATCAGATTAGAGGGAGAGGGGGAAAAGAATGACTTCTATTATTGAATCACTACTTGCTGCTTTTAAAGATTTTCATTGGCTAGTATCTATAGATACGCTCTTGATTTTCTTTGTCAATTATCTGATGTTTCATGCAGCTGGTAGGGTCAAGATTTCTTGGTGGCTACTTTTATTAGGTGGTCTTTTGTCGGTTGTTTTGACTCCCCTTCTTCCGATGGGATTCAAATTTTTACTTAATCCTCTCATTTTATTTTGTTTTAGTTATTACAAACGTCCAGACTTGCCATGGATAGAACCGGTATTTAATAGTTTTTATTCCTGGGGGACAACCAATATCATTATACGAGGCTTGTCATTAATCGTCTTTCCTTTACTTTTGGGAGCCGACTTGATGAGTCGTATTCCAGAATCTTTAACGGAGTTTATATGTGTGGTAGTTACCTATCCTCTTTACTTCTTGGTTCACTGTTTTATTGGTTATGAATATTTGCAGGTTGAGGAAAAGGAGAGCTTGCGCATACACTTCACCCCTATTGTTATTGGGGTTAGCTTTGCCTTTCTTTCATATGGACTTTTTAACGACTATTTACCCTACCTTGCTACTATCTGGTCTGTAGAAGTGGTTAACAATTATGCCAAGTTGATCGTTCTATTAGCAACAGGAGCCTTCTTCATCGTTGTTTCCTATGCCAACCAGTGGATTAAGGATGAACTTTTTCTGGAGTTGAAAGAGGAGCAGGAGCGTCATTTCCAGAGCTTACAGGAATCTAGTAGACATATCCTCCATCTTTATCAGGAGCTATACCGTGATGGAGTGCCTAAGGTAGTCGTACCTAAGAAGGTTAAGACCGTTCTGGCTACTAGTCAAGAGGGAGACACTCAGAACCTATCTGATGAAGAGGTTCCCTTCAGCAAGGTTATGCCAGATATTTCTAACCTGCTTTCTCAATTGTTACGTTCCGTCATTGAGAGTAAGTATATGGAGTTTCATGCAGTTGGCGTTGATTTTATCATGGAGGTTCCAGACCCTATATCCCCAGTTCATATCGATGTGGTAGATTTATCAGCTGTTCTAACGACCTTCTTGGACAATGCCTTGTTGAGAGCTCATGGTCAAGAAAATAGTTTAGTTCGTATGTCTTATTACCAAAGAGGTGAGGTCCAGGTCCTCTCTGTAGAGACAACCCTTTCGCAAGATAGTGTCGAGGCGCCCCACGAGGCGTATGAGAGTCACTTATCAATCAATGAGCAGCTCGAAGATATTATGGAGCGTTACCCTCAGTCTAAACTTAGCTTTACGAATGATAAGTTCATCTATAGACAGCAATTTGAATACTAAATAACTTGTAAAAAAATATATAGAAAGGAGATTCGATGTTTGAATCGTTTTTGGGAATAAATTTTTTAAATCTCTATGATACAGATGCCTTTCTAGCCATTCAGCTTATTTTAACTCTGATGATAAATTGTGCCATTTTCAAACGAATGACAGACATTCGTATCTCCTGGACGGTCTTCTTGACCTTAGCCCTGTTAGATGTAGTCATTCAGTATAATATTACTAACATGATTATGGTTTTTGATGTCTTTATCCTGATGATTTTGGCCTTTCTTGCTAAAGGGAAGACCTGGTCGGTGACCCAGTATGCTTTTCATACTTTGTTTCCAGTGGTGACGTCAGATTTACTTTATCGCTTATTGGGACTCTTCTTTATTCCCCTTCTCTTAAATCTCCCTGTCGCTGAGGTAGGGTCTAATGCCCTTTTCTATCTCTTATCTTACGGTTTGATTTTGCCACTTTATTTTGTATTTGACCGTTTCTTGGGCTTGGATTTGAAGCGTTGGAAGGTCTATAGCGATGACTCTTTCCAGAACCTCCAGATTTCTAGAAGAGTTGCTATAGCAATGGCCATTTATTTATTGGGAATCTATCTCAGTGTGAATTTAGACAGTTGGTTTCCTGGCTACTCTTCAGAGGTGGAGTTGAGACTTCGGATGCTTTGGGTTCTCTTGTCCGCAGTGGCTTTCATTTTCCTAATTGCCCATCTTAATCAACTGTCTCGGCAGTATTTGGAAGAGAGTTTGGCCATGGAGGAAAAGAGGCATTTGAATAGTTTGACCAAGGCCAACCAAAAGATTGATCTTCTCTACAATGAGTTGTTACAATACAGACAGTCTTATCAGACGGTTGTGGAACAATTTTCAGAGGAAGTACGTGACCAGGAAGAGGCTCTTGCTGAACAGGTGTATCAGAATGTCCTTAGAGAGAGTGCCAAGGAGTTTGAACGTTTCCGTGTCATTGATAATCCTAAGCTGGAAAATATTCAGTCCCTACCCTTACGTAGCCTTCTTTCGGCTCGTATGATGGAGGCTAAACGTAGTAATATTCCAGTGACTTGTGATATTCCTGAGGAGATTTCAGGGGTTACCATGAACGTGGTTGACTTGACCTTGCTGGTGTCTATTTTCTTTAGTAATGCGATTGATGAGAGTAAGCAGGTCCCTGCCAGTCAAATCAAGTTTAGTTTTCATCGACATGATAAGGATGGAAGCTACCATTTTGTCATGGAAAATAGGACGCAAGAAGAAAAAGTTGACCTTGATGCCATTATGCAGGAAGAAAACCAGAAGAAGACCTCAGGTCTTAACCTCCACTCAGCCAAGGATATTCTTAGGAAGTATAGTGATGCCAATTTGATTACAAGCAGTGGTGATTACCTCTTCAAACAGGAATTGATTTTTAAATAAAGATGTAGAGCTAAATCAGAGGATTTGGCTCTTTTTTTACTTATAGGTCCATAAAGGAGGGCTCTTTGCTGTTGAGCTTATACTAATGTCTGCAACTTAGGACATTGGAGGAGATCGGAGCGGGGGAGGAGTCTGATTGTTGCTTCATTCTGTGTTATAATAGCAAGGATTAGTGGTTGTTAGCGCTAAGTGAATGCCAATTCTTGCTTAGCCTAACGACTGATGTAGAGACAAGAAAGGGACGTCTTATGAAATTACTTTATACGGATATGTCTCAGGATTTAACAGAAATTCTGACGGAGCAGGCAACCAGCTATGCTCAAAAGGGAAAGAGGGTATTTTATATTGCCCCTAATGCCCTGTCATTTGAGAAGGAGCGTAAGGTCTTGGAATACTTGCCTCAGTCAGCCTCCTTTGAGATTACGGTGACTCGTTTTACTCAGATGGCGAGATACTTTATTCTCAATACGAGCAACCCAAAGACTCAGCTGGATGATACTGGTCTGGCCATGATTTTTTATAAGGTGTTGTCGCATATGGGCGATGATGAGCTCAAGGTTTATGGCCGTTTGCGCAAGGATAGTAACTTTATTAATCAATTGGTGGACCTTTACAAAGAGTTGCAGCAGGCTAATATGACGGTTCTGGATTTGCAGCATTTGGATCAGGTTGAAAAACAAGAGGATTTGCTCAGGATTTTCAGTGCGGCTCAGGATCTCTTGTTGGCAGGAGATTTTGACAATCAATCAAAACTTAGTGCCTTCTTCAAGGAAATTATCTCAGGCCATCTGGATAAGGCCCTGAGTAACACGGTTTTGGTCATTGATGGCTTTACGCGTTTCTCTGCTGAGGAGGAGGCCCTAGTTGCTCTCTTGAATGATAAGTGCCACCAGATTGTCATTGGGACTTATGCCAGTCAAAAAGCTTATAGGGCTAACTTTGTTTATGGCAATGTTTATCAGGCTTCAGTGGATTTTTTGAGAACTTTGGCTCAGACCTATAAGGTGACACCCGACTACGTGACGACTGACAAAGAGGGCAATCCTTCTTTTGCGCGCATTAGTCGTCTTTTGGAGAGCCGTCATGATTTTAGTACGGTGGATGAGCAGCTGACTGCTCAGGACAAGCAAGCCTTGCAGGTCTGGGAAGTGGTCAACCAAAAGGAAGAGGTGGCTCAGGTTGCCAAGAGTATTCGTCAGTTACTAGCAGATGGCAAGCGCTATAAGGATATCTTGGTCCTGCTTGGTGATGAGGAGAGTTATAAGCTTCAGGTGGGTCAGATTTTCCGAAAATTTGATATTCCCTATTATTTCGGTAAGGAAGAAACCATGTCTAGCCATCCTTTGGTGCAGTTTGTGGATTCGCTGGAACGTATCAAGCGCTATAATTATCGTGCCGAGGATTTGCTTAATCTCGTAAAATCCGGTCTCTATGGTGGTTTTGCTCAAGAGGATTTAGACCTTTTTGAGTATTATGTCAATTTTGCAGATATCAAGGGGCGTCACAAGTTCCTTTCTGATTTCACGGCTAATAGTCGTGATAAGTATGATTTGGACCAGCTCAATGCCTTGAGGTCACAACTGGTAGAGCCTTTGGACAAGTTGCTTAACAGTCGCAAACAGAAGGGGTCTAGTCTGCTCAAAAAACTTGTGGTCTTTTTAGAGGCTGTGCAAGTGCCAAGTAAGATGGCTGCTTTGACTGGCAAGGCTAGTGATGCCGAAAAAGAGCAGAATGAACAGGTCTGGAAGGCTTTCACACAACTCTTGGAGCAGGTTGAGACTATTTTTGGGGAAGAAACTCTGTCAGTGGACGACTTTTTGTCCATTTTGCGTTCAGGAATGTTGGCCTGTGATTACCGTACGGTCCCAGCCACTGTCGATGTGGTTAATGTGAAGAAATACGATTTGATTCAACCACACTCTGCTCCTTATGTTTTTGCCTTGGGAATGACCCAGTCGCATTTTCCAAAGGTAGGGCAAAATAAGAGTCTCCTGTCTGACGAGGAACGTAGTCGTATCAATGAAGCTACGGACGAGCACAGAAGTTTGGATATTGTTACGCAGAGCAATAGTCAGCGGGGGCATTTCGTGGCTATGTCACTTTTTAATGCGGCTAGTGAACAATTGGTGCTTAGTCAGCCACAAATTCTCAATGAGACACAGGATGACATGTCGGTTTATTTGAAGGAACTTCTTGATCTTGGTCTTCCTTTGGTTGAAAAGGGACGCAATCGTTTCGAGGCTAAAGGTGACCAGATTGGAAACTACAAGGACCTCTTGTCGACTGTCATTGCCCTTAATAGCAGTCAGCTAGATGCTGATTTGGACAAGGAAACCCAGACTTTCTGGTCAGTTGCTGTGCGTTATCTCCGTAAGCGACTTGATAAGGACCAAGTCTTGATTCCAAATGTGATTGACGATGTGACGACGACCAAGGTGGATGATCAGGTCATGCAGTTGGTCTTTCCGGGGGAAGAACCACTGAAATTATCAGCTTCGGCTCTGACAACCTTCTATAACAACCAGTATCTTTATTTCTTGCGCTATGTCTTGGGGCTTCAGGAGTTGGAATCTATCCATCCGGATGCTCGACACCACGGGACTTACTTGCACCGTGTCTTTGAGCGTGTTATGGGGGATTCTTCGTCAGAAAACTTCGATGATAAATTGGAAAAGGCTATTGCTCAAACCAATCAGGAACAACCCTTTGAACTTCTCTATACAGAGGACCAAGAGAGTCGCTTATCTCGTCAGATTTTGGAAGATATCGCCCGATCAACTGCCAGTGTTTTGCGTGATAATGCGGCTGTTAAGGTTGAGCGTGAGGAAGCCAAGTTTGATTTGCTCTTAGTAAATAGCATCAAGATTACAGGGATTATTGACAGGGTGGACCGTTTATCGGATGGGGCTCTGGGTGTCGTTGACTACAAGTCAGGTAAAAATGTCTTTGACATTCAAAAATTCTACAATGGCCTTAGTCCGCAGTTAGTAACCTATCTAGAAGCCCTTCGCCAGACCTATAAGGTTGATGCTGATCAGCTTTTTGGTGCCATGTATTTACATATGAAGGACCCACAACTTAATCTGGCTCAGTTTGGCTTGGACAAGCTAGCGGCTCAGGCTCATAAGGAATTGACCTATAAGGGACTCTTTGTGGCTTCAGAGACGGAGCATCTGGCTGGTGGAAACTATGATTTACAAAAGACTGTCACCTACGACAAGGAGGACCTAGAGACCTTGTTAGAATACAATATCAAGCTCTTTACAGGTGCTGCTGAAGTTATTAGAAGCGGGAATTTTGCGGTCAATCCTTATACTGAGGATGGCAAGTCTGTTCAAGGGGATCAAATCAAGGCTATTACTCATTTTGAGGCCGACCGCCACATGGGACAGGCTCGAAAACTCTTGCGTTTACCAAGTAAGGGCAAGAAGGAAGCCTATTTGGAGCTGATGGCAAAAGATGAGGACGATAATGAGATGCAAGTTGCTGAAACTATCGTCCCCTTTCCAGTCACTGAACAAGCTGTGACAGTAGACAAAAAAGACCAGGAGGACAACCATGTTGACTAAAGCTTTTTTAAGTCCAACAGAGATTAAGGAACGCATTGTCCAAGAAGCAGCTTCTAACAAGGAACGCAAGTTAACACCTGAGCAGATTGAGGCCATTTACAGTAATGGTACTAATATTCTTGTATCAGCTTCGGCTGGATCAGGAAAAACCTTTGTTATGGTTGAGCGTATCCTTGATATGATTGGACGTGGCGTTGGCATTGATCAACTCTTTATCTCAACCTTTACGGTAAAGGCCGCGGGTGAGTTAAAAGAGCGTCTGGAAAAGCGTCTGACAGAGCAACTTGGACAAGTTGAGACGGATGAAGAGCGTGCCTTTCTTTCAGATCAGATTGCCAAGATTGGGACAGCTGATATTGGAACTATGGATGCCTTCACCCAGAAATTGGTCAATCAGTATGGCTATCTCTTGGGTGTGTCACCTATTTTCCGCATTATGACAGATCCTGCCGAGCAGACACTTATGAAAAATGAGGTTTATGCCGATCTTTTCAACGATTATATGCAAGGGAAGGATGCCCAACTTTTCCAAAAATTGGTCCGTAACTTTGCTGGAAATGGCAAGACTAGCAAGGCCTTTCGTGATTTAGTTTACGATGTCTATAGCTTTTCTCAGGCTACTGCAGGTCCTGAAAAATGGCTACGTCAAAATCTTTTAAAAGGGCAGGCAGAGGCCAATCCAAACAAGGCTAAAGCTGAGCTTTTAGAGGGTCTCAAAGATGGCTTGTTGGCTGATTTCTTAGCCTTCTTAAGAGACCATCTAGGCCTAGCTCAGCGTGAATTTGCCAAGGCTAAGTATCTTAATAATGTGTCGGATGCCATTAGCCTTCTTGAAGGAGCCTTGGCCAATGACCAAACGGATATGGAGGACTTGCTCAAACAACTCTTGACTTTGTCAGGAGGGACTGGCTTGACAAATATGACCCGTCCTAAAGACGAGGAACTCAAGGCCTACAAGGAAGCTTACAACAAGACCAAAAATGAGTTTGTGGCCCAGTTGCGTGAGATTGCCAGCTACCGTGACCGTTACCATGAAGTAATGGTAGATGAGTATCAGGACAATAGCCATACCCAAGAACGCATGTTGGAGCTCCTCTCTAACGGCCACAACCGATTCATGGTGGGAGATATCAAGCAATCCATCTATCGTTTCCGTCAGGCGGATCCTCAGATTTTTAATGGCAAGTTCCAGCTCTTCCTTGAAAATCCAGATGCAGGTAAGCTGATTCTCCTTAAAGAGAACTTCCGTAGCCAATCTGAGGTTCTTGATGCGACTAATGGTGTTTTCAGCCACCTCATGGATCAGGAAATCGGAGATATCCTCTATGACAAGACGCATATGTTGGTAGCAGGTAGCGAGAAGCAAAAAGAGCTCCATCCTGAAAATGAGACTGAGGTTCTGATTTACAATAGTGATGAAGCAAGTGTGACTCCTGACGAGGAAGGTTCTGATCAACCTATCAGTAGTGGTGAGATTTCCTTGGTTATCAAAGAAATTATCAGTCTTCATAAGCAAGGTGTACGTTTTGAGGACATTACCCTCCTAGCACCAACCCGCAACACCTATCTGGACTTGATGGCAAGCTTCGAGGAGCACGGAATTCCTTTGGTTCCTGACGAGTACAAGTCAAGCTACCTAGAGTCGCTAGAAGTTATGATTATGTTGGATACCCTTCGTGCCATTAATAATCCTCTTAATGACTATGCCCTCGTTGCCCTCCTTCGTTCACCGATGTTTAATTTCAACGAGGATGATTTGGCTCGTATTGCTGTTCAGGCTGACAAGGGGCAATTCTATGACAAGCTTCTTGTAGCTTGCACTAAAAAAGGGCTTCATCCGGAAGTTGTCACACAAGGACTTGATGCCAAGTTGACCCTTTTCACTGAGACTCTGGCAGATTGGCGTGATTACAGTAAGTGGCAATCGCTCTACGACCTCATTTGGAAGATTTACGACGATCGTTTCTATTATGATTATGTTGGCAGTCTTCCACGAGCTGAGCAACGCCAGGCCAATCTCTACGCCCTTGCTTTGCGTGCCAATGCCTATGAAAAGACTGGTTTTAAGGGACTTTCTCGTTTTATTGGTATGATTGATAAGATCATTTCTAGCGGTAACGACCTAGAGGAAGTGACAGACTTGGTTCCTAAAAATGCCGTTAGCCTTATGACGATTCACAAGTCCAAGGGGCTAGAATTCAAGTATGTTTTTGTCTTGCAGATGAATCGCAAGTTCATTGGTCACAGTAGGGATGGACTAAGTGGTAAGTATATTATCAACCGTGAAAAAGGACTTGGCATTAAGTACCTAGCTGACCTTAAAGACCAGATAAACACCAATTTGCCCAAGTTAAATGTTGTTCTAGAGACCTTAACCTTCCAGGAAAATCGTAGGGAAGAGCGTCGAGCAAGTATCTCAGAAGAGATGCGTTTGCTCTATGTTGCAATGACTCGTGCAGAGAAAAAACTCTACCTAGTTGGTAAGGGTAGTAAGGAAAAATTAACCCAGCAATTTGGCACGGATGTCGAAAATAATCGCCTACCAGTAGCTCTACGTGACCAAATCGCTACTTATCAGGATTGGGTTATGGCTTTGGATACCGCCTTTATGAGAAAGGATCTCAAGTTTACTGTTCGCTTTGTTGAGGCTGAGGAGTTGACGCCAGAGGCTATTGGTCAGGTTGAAGTTCAAGCAGCAGTAAATGCTGATGATTTATCTAACAATCGCCAGACGGAAGACATTAAGCGTGCTCTAACTGTCTTAGAAAGTGTTGAAAAACTCAACCAGCTTTATGCACCAGCGATTGACCTACCATCTGTGCGTACGCCGAGCCAGCTCAAAGCCTTCTACGAACCTGTTATGGATACCGAAGGGGTGGATATTATGGACAAGAAAGAGGAAGTGCAACCTCTTGAGACTACCACTACCTTTGAGCTTCCAGACTTTGGGCAAAAAACTAAGGTCACTGGAGCTGCAGTTGGTTCAGCCACCCATGAACTCATGCAACGCTTGATTCTTTCTGACAAGGTGACCCTCCAAGATTTGACACAGGCCTTGAGTCGGGTATCGGCAGATGATCAAGTTAAGGCGCGTGTGCAGTTAGAAAAGCTACTAGGCTTCTTTGACACCGAACTTGGGAAGCTCATTCTAGCTAACCGTGGTAAGTTGCGTCGTGAAGCACCATTTGCTATGTTGGCAGAAGATCCCGCTAGTAAAGAAGATTTTGTCGTCCGTGGTATCATCGATGGCTACCTTCTTCTTGAAGACCGTATTGTCCTCTTTGACTATAAGACGGACCGCTTCACTCATCCTAGTGAACTTAAGGAACGTTACAAAGGGCAAATGAGCCTCTATGCTAAAGCACTCAGCCAAGCCTATCAAATAGATAAGATTGATAAATACCTTATTCTCCTAGGTGGAAAAGACTTGGAAGTCGTAGAAGTATAAGCTATAGCCTAACCATTCTTTCATAGTGAAAGAGTGGTTTTTTTGTGTCTTAATCCCACCAAAAAAGACCGGTGTGCACACACCAGTCTTTTCGATAGATTTCCATCAGTATTGTAAGTTCGTTAAAATATTAGAGGATGGAAATAGTTATGAAAAAAAGTATCTTGTAGGTTGCTTAGGCCTACAAGGGATATTATAACAAACTCATCTTAGTCTAAACAAGGTTAGAAAAATTAGAATTAAACGCTACAAACATTACTAGTTTTTAATAGTTAGAATCCATAATAGCAATAAATAGAGACAAAAACCGTTAGCATGAGACTGACGATTTTAGTTTATTTTAATCCTAATATCAACTAATCAAAGGAACCACCCAATTGACCCAGGCCCAGGAAATAGGCATAACCAGAATCATGGCTGGAATCATATCTGCTGTTGGGAATTGATGCAGTTTCATAATACGAAAACCGGTCGCAATCATGAGGAAGCCCCCGCAAGCCTTAAAGTCTCCAATCATGGCTTTTGTTGTTAGAGGAAGAATGAAACCAGCACTCACAAAGAGGAGGAAGAAAACGATAAATTGTGGAATGGCAATCATGGAGACGATGTAGCCTAGACTACAAGAGAAAATCATAGCCGTAAAGAAATCTAGGATAGATTTAGAAATTAAGATAGAAGCATCGCCTGTCATCCCAGACTCAAGACTCCCGTAAATTCCTGTACCACTCGCACAAAAAAGGACGATAACTGTCAAGAGCTGTGCATAAAACTCATCGTGAGCTAACCCTGTTTGTTTGCTTGGTGTAATCTTGGACAAGCCTTTTTCCATAAGTCCAGCTCCCTTGTTGATGAGGTTTCCAAACTTTAGGGCCAGCCCAATGATGGTACCGATAACTACCGCAAAGATAACCGCAGGCATATTAACCATATTCATAATAGCGCTAATCCCCATTACCATAGAGGCTAGACCAAAGATAAGGTTAAGATTTTCCTTGAAATCGTCTCTGAGATAGTCCCCGAAGAGCCCTCCAGCAATTCCTCCTAAGATAATAGATAGTGAGTTGATGATAATTCCAGTTGGCACCAGTGATTTTCCTCCTATTTATTCTAAATACTATAAGTTTAGCATTATCAAAGATCGAATGCAAAATTGTCTCGTTTTTACAAACGTTTT
>QWCL01000864.1_pt1 | contig 10976 bp, 8 predicted proteins | sample 1972551 | NCBI WGS metagenome assembly QWCL01 (sample SAMN09866709, study PRJNA288562) | Human oral metagenome isolate term2_saliva, whole genome shotgun sequencing... | isolation source: mouth | host: Homo sapiens | place: USA: California
TGCTGCTGAAGCGCGCACTCAATTGGGATTGCGTCCTGATTTGAAAACAATCCTCATCATTGGCGGAAGTCTTGGGGCGCGCACACTCAACGAGAGTGTGTTGAACCACTTAGCGTGGTTGAATCAACAAGACGATGTGCAAATTTTGTGGCAAACGGGCAAGTTTTACAGCGAGAATATCCAACAACGCTTGGCGCAAACCGCTTGTCCTGCTCACCTGCACATCACGGAGTTTGTAAGCGATATGAGTGCAGCTTATGCCGCTGCCGATTTGGTGGTGAGCCGTGCTGGCGCTTCCAGCATCAGCGAGATTTGTTTGTTGGGAAAACCCTCCATTCTCGTTCCCTCACCCAATGTGGCAGAAGATCATCAGACACACAATGCACTTGCGCTTGTCAACAAAAATGCAGCGCGCTATGTCACCGATGCTGATGCTCCCACAACGTTGCTCGAAGATGCTGTAAACACAGTGCGCAATGGGGATTTGCTCCAACAACTTGCGGAAAATGCGCTGAAATTGGCAAAACCCAATGCGGCTCGAGACATTGCGGAATTTGCTATTGCACTTGCTCAACAAGGTTCATAAATCTTAGCAACGTTCATAAACAACACGGAGTCCGTCTTTAAACATCATCTTGAGAAGATAGTTTCAACAACCGAGATGATTCGAGAAAAAGAAATGATTCGAGGAGAAATCTTCATTAAGGAAGAAAGAACCGCTCCGAGGAGATAATACTTCAAGAAGGAAGAAAACTCCAAGAAGGAAGAAATCAGCTCCAACAACTACAAATTTATAACTTAGATATCCTCATCACGATATGAATTTCAATGCTGTCTATTTCTTAGGTGCCGGTGGCATCGGTATGAGTGCACTCGAACGATATTTTCGACAACAAGGACTTTTTGTAGCCGGATACGATCGCACACCTTCTACCCTCACTCAGGCACTTCAAGAAGAAGGCATCGACATTCATTTTGAAGATAATCCAGAACTCATTCCCGCAGAGTGCCGAAATCCTCAACAAACATTGGTGGTTTACACGCCGGCTATACCTGCAGATCATCAAGAAATGGCGTGGTTTCGCGAAAATGGTTTTGAACTCCACAAACGCGCACAAGTGCTCGGCACACTCACCCAGTCGATGAAGGGACTTTGTGTCGCAGGTACACACGGCAAAACTTCCACTTCGGCAATGACCGCTCACTTGTTGCACCAAAGTCAGGTGGGTTGTAATGCTTTTTTGGGAGGAATCACCAAAAACTACGGCACCAACTACCTACTTTCTCCCACGAGCGAATACGTGGTAATTGAAGCCGACGAGTTCGACCGCTCGTTCCATCATCTGCGTCCCTTTGCCACGGTAATCACCTCTGCTGATGCCGACCACCTCGACATATATGGCACAGAAGAAGCTTATCTCGAGAGTTTTGCGCACTACACTTCGCTCATACAACCTGGTGGTGCTCTAGTCGTTCACCGCGGTTTGCGATTTGAAGAACGTTTGCAACCTGGTGTGCGCCGCTTCGACTACGGACGCACTGAAGGAGATTTCCACGCTGAGCATATCCGCATCGGAGGAGGTCGCATTGTTTTCGATTTGGTGTCTCCATTAGGCAACATCTCCGACATCGAATTGGGAGTTCCTGTGAGCATCAACATTGACAATGGTATTGCAGCTTGCGCACTTGCTCAACTGGCGGGTGTTACTGCTGAAGAAATTCGCACAGCAATGCTCACCTTTGGAGGAGTAGACCGTCGTTTCGATTTCAAAATCAAAAACGACCGCTGCGTCTTCCTCAGCGACTACGCACACCATCCTGCAGAAATCAAACAAAGCATCCTTTCGCTGCGAGAAGTGTTTGATGGTCGCAAAATTACTGCGATTTTCCAACCTCACCTCTACACGCGCACACGCGATTTCTACACAGATTTTGCGGATGCACTTTCGTTACTCGATGAGGTGATTCTCCTCGACATCTATCCCGCGCGCGAACTTCCCATCGAGGGGGTGACTTCTCAACTCATCTACGACCGTTTGCGTCCGGAAATGACCAAAAGAATGGCGCATCTTTCAGAACTACCTCAACTCGTGTCAGAAGGCGACTTCGATGTATTGGTGGTCCTCGGTGCAGGTGATGCCGACACCTATTGTCCGCAACTCACTGACATTCTGCAAAATAAGTTACAAGCGTAGTGCAAAGCCGCAAACACAGAAATTCTTCAGAGACTCCCTGTGATTCCATCGTAATTCGCTCGTGAATTTCTATTATTCCTCGTGATTCTCCTGTAATTGTCAATGATTCGCACTCAAAGTTAGACTTTGTATTTCACGTTTTATGCAAACACTACTCAAACTCCTGCTTCTCATAGGCGTAACCGCCTATCTTATCTTTGCGTGTTTTGCATTCCTCACGCGCGAAGACACAATGCAGTGCAAAAATCTCAATATTTTGATTGCAGACAGTGCGCAAGCCACGCTCATCACAGCCAAAGATGTTGATTTGATGCTTCGCAAATCTCATCTCTATCCCATTGGAAAAGCGATGAAAGACATCGATTTGGCGCGTCTTCAACAGACGCTTCAAAAAGATCCCTTCATCCGCGAAGCCATCTGTGTCAAGACACCAGGCGAGAGAATCAACGTAATGGTTCAACAACGCTTACCCCTCTTGCGTATCATTGCTGACAATGGCGAAGACTACTACGTGGATAACAATGGTTTCCCTATGGAAGCAAGAGGATATGAAGCCGACCTTCCCGTCGTCACCGGCAATGTCACCAAAAATTTTGTCAAAAAGCATCTCGTTCCATTCGGTAAATTGCTCAGTCAAGACAAATATTGGAACAATCAGGTGATGCAAATCCAAGTGCAACCCAATCTCGAACTAGATTTAGCTCTCCGAGTGGGAAATGCCATTGTTCATCTCGGAGAAGCCAATAATTATGAGAAGAAGATGAACAACCTCCGCGCATTTTATGACAAAGTGTTGCCCAATGTTGGTTGGAATCGCTATCAGTCCATCTCCGTTGCTTATGAAAATCAAGTCATCGGCACGAAGCAAACGGAATAAGCAGACAGCAACTTCATCCCGATTGTAACTTTCCATTGAAATCCCCCAACTGGTTTGATTTCTCCCCGAGAAATTCCAGTTCACCACATATAAAACTCTTCCCCATCCGATAACAAGAAAAACTATCTTCCTATGTCACAAGACAGTTTCATTGCAGCCATCGTCCTAGGTTCATTTCAAACCACAGGCATCGTAGGTCAGAAGACCACAGACGGAAGCATCAAAGTGCTTTCCTACTATTCCACACTCTCCTCAGAATTCATCAACAAAGGTCGTGTCTTCAATTTGGAGAAAATGACCAACTGCTTGAGAAACATCAAAGAACATCTCGAGGAGCAAACCAAATGCAACATAGGGAAATTCTATGTATCGGTCAATTGTATGGGCACTCGCTCAGTCACCAACACCGTAACTATTCCTTTTAGTTCACGTGAAACCATCACCAACGAAGTGGTGAGCATGGTGTTAGAACACAACCAAGCCACACGCAGCAACGACCACCTCTATCTCGAAGCCATCCCCTTGGAATATCGAGTAGGGTCGATGGTTACCAGCGAACCCGTGGGTATGCAAAGCGACAACATCCGCGCCGACTTCCTCAACATCTCTTGCAACAGCAGAGTCATCGAAGACATCGAAACCTGCTTCCGTCGCGCCAACATTAGCATTGCCAAACTCACCCTCTCCACGACCAATTTGGCTAACGTGATGCCCACCGAACAAGAGCGCAATTCAGGTTGCATCTTCGTCGATATGGGAAGCCAAACCACCACAGTAGCCGTCTACAAGAGCCGCCTCTTGCGTCATTTAGCCGTCATTCCCCTTGGAAGCGACAACGTTACGCAAGACATCGTCAAGATATGCAACTGCGACGAAACACGTGCTGAAGAATTGAAGCGTACCTATGGCTATCCCGATTTCCAAAATCTCGATGACAGTGAAGAATCACACATCATATTGGACGGAGGACGCAAATGCAGTCAGAGAGTGTTGGCAGAAATCATCGAAGCTCGCGTGGAAGAAATTGTGCAAAACGTGGAAGAGCAAGCCAAACGAGCCAACATCAGTTTCGACAAACTCGTCAATGGTGTCATCATCACTGGAGGAGCCGCACAAATGAGCAATATCAACAAATCCTTTGAACAACATTTCAAAGACCTCAGTGTGCGCATCGTCAACACACCACCCCGTTTGACCATCTTAGCAGACGACAATCGTTTCAACCAAAGTGGTACATACAATGTCGGATTAGCCCTCATCGAATTGGGAGAAATCAACTGCAACGGCGGTGAGCGTCCCAAACCAGAAGAAGTGACACTCTTCCCCGAAGAAACTCACGCACCGCAAGAAGAAGAGGTAACTGTTTCAGAAGCACCCAAAGAACCCGAGCTTCCTGCAGAAGAACCTATCGTGGAAGAACCCAAAGAAGCTCCCAAACCCAAAGGCAAAGGATGGTGGAAATCTCTCAAAGATTCTCTCTCCTCTCTCGTCTCAGAAGATTAATTGTCGTCATAGTCATTCTCTCCCAATATCCCCACACCTATGAGTGAGAACAACGAAAATTTCCAAGAAACACCCATCATCGACATGCTCCTCGACGATGAAACAATGGTGATTGAATCAGATAACTCCAACAACGAATCTGACAACGCGTCCGACAAGACTGACAACAGCGCAACAGCGCAAGATTCACAAACGGAGTCGCAAAACGAGTCGCAGGCAGAAGCCCACATTGAGTATTCGGAAGAACCTCAACAACAAGAGCCCAACAACGACCTCATCGTTGATATGGGAAATCCCGCCACAACCCCCAGCATCATCAAAGTCATTGGTGTAGGTGGTGGCGGTGGTAATGCGGTCAACTATATGTACCGCACAGGCATCAAGGAAGTCAACTTCGCCGTGTGCAACACCGACTCCAAAGCCCTGCAAGACTCCCCCGTTCCCTACAAAGTGCAACTCGGCAAAGACGGTTTGGGCGCAGGCAACCGCCCCGAACGCGCACGCCAAGCCGCCAACGAAAGCATTGAGCAAATTCGCGAACTCCTCGATGCCAACACCAAAATGGTCTTCATCACCGCAGGTATGGGAGGAGGCACCGGCACCGGTGCTGCACCTGTCATTGCTCACGAAGCCAAACAACGCGGCATCCTCACTGTCGGCATCGTCACCATCCCCTTCCAGTTTGAAGGCAACAAGAAAATCGACCAAGCCCTCGATGGAGTCGACGCCATTGCCAAAGAAGTCGACGCACTACTCGTCATCAACAACGAGTTGCTTCGCACCGTTTATCCCGATCTCACCTTCCGTTCTGCCTTTGAGAAAGCCGACACCACCCTCTCCACAGCAGCACGCTCCATCGCAGAGATTATCACGATGCACGGCATCATCAACCTCGACTTCCAAGATGTTTGCACCGTGTTGCGCCAAGGTGGCATCGCCCTGATGAGCACCGGATATGGAGAAGGCGAAAACCGTGTCAGAGAAGCCATCGAAGACGCACTCAATTCACCACTCCTCAACAACCGCGACATCAAGAGTTCCACAAAAATCCTCCTCTCCATCTCCTTCAACGATCAACCCGACGAGAACAACCAACCTCAAGAGTTGATGATGGAAGAAATCAACGAGGTCGACAAATTTATGTCGGAATTCCGCAAAGATGTCGAAACAAAGTGGGGTATCTCCATCGACCGCAGCCTCGGCAAAAAAGTCAAAGTCACCATCCTTGCCACTGGTTTTGAAGTCAATGCCATTCCCGGTATGGAAGAACACATGGCAGCCAAGAATGCAGAAGAAGAGCAACGCAATGCCCAAGAGGAAAACGAACGCGCAGAGCGTCGCGGACAATACTATCAGTCCGACAATCCCAAAGGCATCCAACCTCGCTTCTACAAGATTTATCACTTCGAACCCGAAGATTTGGAAAACGAAGAACTCCTTTCTCTCGTCGAAGCCGTCCCCACGTGTCGTCGCACCAAGGAGCAAATCAACGAAATCAAGAGCAAAGCACAAGGTATGGAGATTCTCGACTACTAGTCTCCCCCTTTGTGGCTCGCCACTTGAGCAAAATCTTTGCGCCAAGGACACAAACTGTCTAGGCACCCAACCTAGTCACGCATTGTGTCTTCATCCACAAAACTCCCACCTCAATCACCAGGCTGAAAGCCATCTTTCTCTATGTCCGAACAAACCAACCCCTCATCACTCGAAATAGAAATGCCTCCTGCCCCAGCAGCACTAGCAGCCAACATCAAAGTCATTGGTGTGGGTGGTGGTGGCGGTAACGCCGTTGCCAATATGTATCGGGAAGGCATAGAAGGAGTACACTTCATCGTGTGCAACACCGACTCCAAGGCGCTCGAAGACTCCCCCATTGCACACCAAGTGCAACTCGGCCCTGGTTTGGGAGCAGGCGGACGTCCTGAAAAGGGAGAGGAACTCGCCGAACAACACGTCGACGAAATCGTCAGAGCCCTCGGCACCGACACCAATATGCTCTTCATCACCGCCGGTATGGGAGGTGGCACAGGCACTGGAGCTGCCCCCATCATAGCGCGCGAAGCCATGAAATTAGGCATCCTCACAGTGGGCATTGTCACCATCCCCTTCAAGTTCGAGATGCCCAAACAGATTGACAAAGCTCTCGACGGTGTGGCGCGCATCTCCAAAGAAGTCGACACCCTGTTGGTCATCAACAACCAGCGCCTGCTCGACATCTACCCCGACTTCTCCGTGCTCAACGCCTTCCGCAAAGCCGACCAAACCCTCACCAATGCCGTCCACTCCATCGTCGAAGTCATCAAGATGCGCGGTCGTCAAGGACTCTTCGGCATGAACCTCGACTTCCAAGACATCGACACCTGTCTGCGCGGTGGAGGAGCTGCTATCATGTCCACAGGTCAAGGCACGGGAGAATTGCGTTTGCGCAATGCCATTCAGAGCGCACTCAACTCCCCCCTACTCAACGACAAAGAGGTTCAACACAGTCAGTCGCTTCGACTCGCAATCTTCAGTCCACCCGAAAGCACAGGCAATGCCATCATGATGGAAGAAATGAACGAGATTGACGACTTCATGAAAGGTTTCCGCACCAACCCCGACTTCAAATGCGGACTTGTCGAAGATCCACGGCTCACAGATGAGGTGAAAATCATCATCATCGCCTCTGGTTTCCACCAAAAGGGAAAAGTGGAAGAAGACACCCCACAAGCACGAGAAGAAGAGAAAAAGAATGCCGATCGCAGACAGCAATACTACGATCCCTCCAACGAACAATCGCGTCGACGTCCACGCATCTACATCTATTCTGATGAAGAACTCGACAACGAAGACCTCGCGCAGCAACTCGACAAACATTCACCGCTACAACGCACGGATGCCGATTTGAGTAGACTACACGAACTTGGAGGAAGTCGCAAACCCATTGAAATTCTCTCCGAAGAAGGGGAAAACGCTCAAGCATAAACCCCAATCGGTGCGAGTAGCAACATAACGGTCTACTCACCTGCGCTCAGCTCATCACCCTCAAACACCTATTCAGCTATGCTTTTCGATCAAATCAGCACAGACATCATGGCCGCAATGAAGGCCAAAGACAAAGTGCGCACCCAAGCCCTGCGCAACATCAAAAAGTATTTCATCGAAGCCAAAACCGCTCCTGGCAACAATGGAGAACTCACTGACGAAGCCGCGATGAAGATATTGGCAAAACTCGCCAAACAAGGACGCGACACTGCGCAACTCTACACCGAACAAAATCGTCCAGACCTTGCAGAAGCTGAATTGGCAGAAGTGGCCGTCATCGACACCTATCTCCCCCAACCACTCACAGACGAGGAACTCACCGCCGCGCTCCGCGACATCATTGCAGAAGTGGGCGCCACCTCTCCCAAAGAAATGGGCAAAGTGATGGGCGTTGCCTCAGCTCGCTTAGCCGGTCGCGCCGATGGTCGCGCCATTAGCACCAAGGTCAAAGAACTTTTGGCATAATTCCTCTGGTAAGTGCCTATCCGAGCACTTCGCTCCATTTACAAAGGCTGTACCCCTCGTTCTTGTTGGGTACAGCCTATGATTTTGTCTTGATGCGTTGCTACTATAGAAATTCGTAAAGAACCATTGTTGGCTCCAAACAGGTTGCTAATTTACAAAGTCTTCGTATCTTTGCAGTGCTATAGCACAAAACGGATAACAAACACAGAACTAACAAAGACACCTCACAGAATAAATCAAAATGAAACGCTTACTTTATCTCCTACTTGCCCTACTCGCTCCGGCCTACGGGCATGCACAAATGCTCTTCTCGGAAAATATGACGATGACCATCGACAGCACAAAAACACTGCAAGGCATCATCACCCCCTCTCTCAACTTCCAAACAGAGAAGGAAAACGTATTCACCTTCAGAAACACCTCCAATTTCAACATTCTCATTAACAAAAACCGAGTAATCAATCTCATCAACAAGGTTGAATTGTCCACCTATGGCAAAAACGTCACCCTTAGTGGCGGTTATGTTCACGCAGAATTCCGTTATCTACTCGATCACGCATTTGAAGTCTATCCCTACGTAGAGTCACAATGGGCAGGTAGTAGAGGAATGACTTTGAAATACTCTTCGGGCTTGCAATCTCGCTATCGATTGGTGAATACCCCCTCCACACTGCTTTTCGCCACACTAGGTCTGTTCTACGAATACGAGAAGTGGGAAAACACATTCCAGGGTGTTAATGTAGCCCCCTACGTTGATAGTCGCCTCATCAAGAGTCACTTCTCACTAAGTTTCAAAAGCAAAATCGGTGACAACTGGGAACTCACCACATCGGCTATACACCAAGGCACGCCAAAGACTCTCTTCAAAGAAGCGCGATTTGGAGGAGCCGTAGATTTGAAATATCACATCACTCGCCACTTCGGCATTCGAGGCACATATCGTCTCATCTACGACACAGCACCTATCGTCAACATCCGCAAGGACTACAACGTGGTGGATGCTGGTTTAGATATTTCCTTCTAGCAACAGCTGAGGTTCTTCCCCTACCCTCAGTATCACTTAACACTCAGTCACTTTTCTCTCAGATTTCTCCTTCTTCATCATTGCCCCCTATAAGTATATGGGTGGAAATGACGGCAAAGAGTGAAAAACCGAGAGAAAAGTGACATTATTTTTTTCAAAAAGCAATATTTGAAAGGTCAACTTTTCAAATAAGCAGAAAATCGTGTCATTGCGTGACACCCACACATACACACGCGCATACGCACGCGCCTTCCAACAGCGATGTTGTTTTTTTGCTGTCACAAGTGTCACACAACCTATGCTAAAACGAAGAAAAACTCTCTCGTCAAACTCTAATCATACCGCAAAACAACGGCTCGTTTTACCCAAAACAACGTGTCATTTTATCAAAAACAACGTGTCGTTTTCCAGCGAATGAGTGCATTAAATGATACGCAAGTTGCTCACCAATGAAAAACAGCCGAGCGAAGAATTGTTTCACAACAATGCCCCAAAAACTCTGCAAACAATCAACAAAGGGGTACAAAAATCTTGATTTTCCACACTTTTAGAGAAATCCGACACCTATAGTGTAAAAGGATGTTATATAAACGAGTTATTCCACTATCAGACAGCAAGTTGCAGCGAAAGGTGTGACACTTGTGACAGCAAAAAAGCGAAAACTCCTGTGGTGCGCGCACGCGCGCACGCGTGAGAGGAGGTATTTATAGTTATATTAACACAAATCGGTCATTAGACCGTTATAGTGCAACTCGTTATCTTTTCAATTACGAGTCCTACCATAACGGTCTAATGACCGATTGGGGTTTAAGTTATAGCATCGCACTAAGGCTGCATTTACACGTTTACCGGACAGCAACGATGTTCATATTTTCCACATAATCGATTTGATATGCCCACTTTGACTGAACAACATGCACGCGGATACGTTTTTCCTGGCTTTCAATCCGTTGTCCGTTATTATACTCCAGCCCTGGCCACCTCAGACGCACTTCAAAATAATCGTCGGGCATTGGAGAGATAAACAGAGAATTCATATACGCTTCGACACAATCTTGCGTATCCAAGAAGATGTCGTAATCCCATTTTCCTTCAACAAATAATGGCTTGAAGTACTTGGGTGCACAACTCTTTATCAAGGCAGCACGAATGTTGTTGGAAGGATCGTACATCGTTCCATTCATATATGCCATATAAAAGCCATAAAGAAAGAGTGCTTTATTGACTAAAATCGGGATGTGAATCTTGTAACGTGGATTTCTCATTGACAGTAAACACAAACTCGCTATTGGCGCGTAACCATAGCTTGCTCTTATCTTTGGCAGTCAAAGGGAAATCCTTTGCCACCTTCAAGCGCAACTCTTCACCAGTTGGAGTTGTCTTGTAGGAATGTGCCAAATTCTTAAGGAACACATCAGAACCTCCATCAATACAATTAGCAGTGTATGTCTTACCATTTAGCGTAAGACTAAGACGATCTGCCTGATTATAAGTCATATATTCAACTCGTAAATCAGAAAGTTCGGCAGCATATACCTTATAGGTGGCGTCATACACCGAATCTGGATCTACAAGAGTTACAAAACGTGCCTTTTGATCCTCACGTTGTATCAACTTATTATTGCCAATACGAAGATCAACAGTTGCCTTAGCAGGATAGGCAACAGCGGTAGAAAGTGAGTGATACTTTGACTGTACGAATGCAGGAGTGCCATAAGACTCTGTAAACGTGCTTTGTGCTGGTACTTCTGCTATACCTAATGCCAAAGCTAAACCGATAAGTAATGCGCGCATAATGATAAACGGTATAAAGATATAAGACGAAAAGATGTGAGAAAGGAATAATATAGGACGAAAGTGGAACAAAGCTGCGTGAGAGAGAAACAAA
>QWCL01000981.1_pt1 | contig 10976 bp, 10 predicted proteins | sample 1972551 | NCBI WGS metagenome assembly QWCL01 (sample SAMN09866709, study PRJNA288562) | Human oral metagenome isolate term2_saliva, whole genome shotgun sequencing... | isolation source: mouth | host: Homo sapiens | place: USA: California
GACATTCGCGAAAACCGCGGATTACTGGCAAAAGGGCAAGCAGACTTTAATCCCAAAGATGGAGAACAACTGAAGACTATGATGGCTCAACTAGATGAGCGCGAGAAGGCTCTTCTCTCTCTATTCTTGGGTACCAAAACAATGGAAGAACACGTTTTCACCTTTGACGTTACTCCTCAACAAGCACAACAAACCATAGATTTATTCCGCTTTTCACGTTATCTTGGTGTGGTGCCAGCAGATGAAGTGGCTGGTACTCCCATTCAACTGCAAATTGCAGACAGAGCCACTTTACCCGAAGTGGTAGAATCTCCCAAGAAAAAGAAGGAAGTAGAAGACCTGCGCTATCGTATTCCCAGCAGTGCTGACATTAGAATCGTGGAGCACCAAAAAGTCTGGTACGAAGCTATTATTCCAATTGCTCAATTTGGTAGAATTGAACATCTTGGAGGAGTATTATTCAACAAGAAATTCAATACAAAAGTTCGTTTATCAGCTACGACAGGACAAGTTGAAAAACTCGACCTAGAACAATTGACCAAGTAAGCAATTTCACGCTCAGTTATGACAGACACTCAGCACATCAAAATACAAGATTATGCTTATAATCTACCAGAAGATCGCATAGCCAAATATCCTTTGAGTCAACGCGATCAATCAAAACTATTGCTCCGCGCTTGCGATGGTAGCATTCGCGAAGAGGTTTTTTCCGCATTACCGAAATATCTGCCTCAAGATGCGCTAATGGTGTTCAACAACACGAAAGTCATTCAAGCGCGTTTACACTTCCACAAAAGTACGGGAGCCCTCATCGAAATATTCTGCTTAGAACCTTTTTCTCCCCTAGATTATCAACAATCATTTTCATCCAAAGGAGAAGTAAGTTGGGTTTGCTTAGTGGGAAATCTCAAGAAGTGGAAAGAAGGTGCACTAGAACGCGAAGTTCAGGTGCAAAATCACACAATTGTTCTCCGTGCGGAACGTGTGGGAGAAGAAGGAACAGGATTTGAAATTCGCTTTTCCTGGAATGATACAACGATTTTATGGGCTGAGATTTTGGAAAGTATTGGTGAACTCCCAATTCCTCCCTATTTGAATCGTGACACAGAGGAGAGCGATCTCAAAACGTATCAAACGGTCTATTCGCGAATTAAAGGTTCTGTGGCTGCTCCCACAGCGGGTTTACACTTCACAGAAGAGGTGTTGCAACAATTGGATGAACGTGGCATCGAACGCAATGAAATTACGCTCCACGTCGGTGCAGGAACTTTCAAACCCGTCAAGAGTGAAGAGATTTCTGGACACACTATGCACGCTGAGTGGATTGCTGTTCCTCGCACTTCTATCGAACGCTTGTTGGCACACAAAGCACAATGTATTGCCGTGGGAACAACCAGTGTGCGCACGCTAGAAAGTTTATATTATATCGGTGTGCGTTTGCATCAATGCCGCACAGAAGGACGCACTCCGTCTGACGAAGATTTGCACGTTCCTCAATGGGGACGCACTCCGTCTGACGAAGATTTGCACGTTCCTCAATGGTTTCCTTATGAATATGCAACGGCCTGCTCTACTCCTCTGACTTCAGAAGAGGCTCTTCGCGAGATTTTGCTTTATCTTGATGCGAATCATCTGCAAACACTTCATACTGCTACGCAAATTATAATTGCTCCAGGCTACGAATATCATATAGTGCGCACCATCGTGACTAACTTCCATCAACCTCAATCAACTTTGTTGCTTCTGGTGAGTGCGTTTGTGGACGGACGTTGGAAAGAAATCTACGATTACGCGTTAGGACACGATTTTCGCTTCCTCTCCTACGGAGATTCTTCAGTCCTCAACTACGATGCACTAAAAAAAATAGGTCTATAATCAATCCTCTGAGACATAGATAGAACGATGAATCAATATCCTAAATGGCTTCTTGCTATAAGCTTTCCCAACGTGTTTATTCCCATCGGCACGCTGATATTCTTTTTATTTGGTGGAGTGACTCTTTTCGATTGCAATGGTAGCACGTTTTTAGATGTTATTCAATACATCTTACTACAACTCTTTTGGCTACTACCTCTAGCGAGTTTTTTTGCGACACTCTTTCTTTGGGGCAACGCTCAAGAACGCGCAGCAGTGGTGACCACCATTGTTGGCTTGCTCATTTCAATCACTTCGATAACCTTACTTTGGTCACAACGCAACGACACCGCCATCAACAAGCCTATTGCTACGGTAGCTGCCACACCATTCAATAAAACTGTATCACCTCTTACTTCTACGTTGTCCTTATGAAACAATACCAAGATTTACTCCACCGCATTCTCAATGAGGGTGTGGTAAAGTCCGATCGCACGGGTACGGGCACTAAATCTGTGTTTGGACATCAGATGCGCTTCGACCTTGCTCAAGGTTTTCCTCTACTCACTACTAAAAAACTCCATCTTAAAAGTATTATTTACGAGCTTCTTTGGTTTTTGAGAGGAGACACAAACGTGAAATACCTGCAAGACAATGGTGTTCGCATTTGGAACGAATGGGCAGATGAAGCAGGAGAGTTAGGCCCTGTTTATGGGCATCAATGGCGTTCGTGGCCTGACTACAATGGGGGACATATTGATCAGATACAGCAAGTAATCAATCAAATTCGCAACACCCCAGATAGTCGTCGTTTGATTGTTTCTGCGTGGAATGTAGCAGAGGTCAACAATATGGCTCTTCCCCCTTGCCATCTTCTGTTCCAATTTTATGTGGCTGACGGAAAACTCTCTTTGCAACTCTATCAACGCAGTGCGGACACTTTCTTGGGAGTTCCCTTCAACATTGCTTCTTATGCTTTGCTCACAATGATGGTGGCTCAGGTGTGCAACCTCCAACCAGGCGAGTTCATTCACACAACGGGAGATACGCATCTCTACCTCAATCATTTGGAACAAGCTCAACTACAACTCACACGCACACCACGTGCTTTACCAAAGATGTGCATCAACCCCGAAGTAAAAGACTTATTCTCTTTCAAATTTGAGGATTTCAAACTCGAAGACTACGATCCTTATCCTCACATTCCTGCTACTGTTTCGGTTTAAGGTCGTTCCAAACTAATATGCAACGCAATTCTTCTTTAGTTCTTTACAACACTCCCTAGGATTTAAGGCGGAACATCTAACGTCAAATCACTAACGTCTAACGTCAAATCTCTAACGTCTAATGTCTATCTCCCTCATCTGTGCAATTGCTGAAAACGGTGCAATCGGCTACGAGAATAAACTTCTCTTTCATCTCCGTGCCGATTTACAGCGATTTAAGGCGCTCACTTCTGGTCATACAATTATAATGGGGCGTAACACTTTTGAATCTCTCCCTAAAGGTGCGCTTCCCAATCGTCGCAACATCGTACTTTCGCGTTCTGTGACGGAAGCTTGGGCAAACACTGAAGTATTCCCTTCGCTAGAAAAAGCCATAGCCAACTGTACAGACGAAGAAGAGATTTTCATCATTGGTGGTGCATCTGTCTATGCCGAAGCATTGCCATTAGCTGATTATCTATATTTGACGCACGTGCACTCCACACCAGCACAAGCAGATACCTTTTTCCCATCGTGGAACGCTCAAGAATGGTTGCTTCTTCAGGAAGAAACGCACCCTGCAGATGAACAGAACGAGGTGTCGTTTACCTTTGCAGATTATCAAAGACGCTAAGCAAAACACCGGTTCTCTTTATTCTCCAAAAGAATTAGGAAAGTAATAGACGACAAGAGGGAACACCACGTCTATTGAAAGCTTTTACACTCTATTCTTTTCCACTTATGCTGCATAAGTTGCACCACAGTTCGCAATTTATCAGCACAAGTGGATTTTTTATGTCCATTTTTCGCTGTAGTTTCCACTACTCTCTCATTTTCTCGTAACTTTGTAGTAGCAAATAATTAGTTCAATATGGTCAAACAATGTACCATCCTCTTTGGTTGTATGGCTTTAGGGGAATTACTCGTCAAAATCACAGGTGTGAGCCTTCCTGGTAGCATCGTAGGTATGCTCCTTCTCGCTGCGTTTCTCGAAATGGGGTGGATAAAACTTGAATGGGTCAAACAAATCTCCGACTTCCTCCTCAGTAATTTAGGATTTTTCTTCGTGCCGCCTGGCGTAGCGTTGATGCTCAACTTCAATACTATTGCCAAGGACTTTTGGGCAATCGCCATTGCTACTCTCGTTAGTACCATTCTTGTTTTGCTATCTACTGGCTGGACACACCAAATCGTTCGCAAATATGCAAAGTTTCGTCGATAACTTCCGTGAAATCTTGAGTAATCAGTTCGTACTCATCGCGCTCACATTCATCGTTTTCTTTTGCGCAAAAATTATTCAGCGCAAAACAGGCTGGGTGCTGCTCAACCCAATTCTCATCACGATTGCAGCTCTCATCGCTTTTCTTAAAATTACGGGCATTCAATATGACACTTACCAACAAGCCGGTTCACAAATTGACTTTTGGTTGAAACCAGCTATTGTAGCTTTGGGAGTTCCCCTTTATCAGCAACTTAAGGTAATCCGCAAACAGCTCATTCCCATTCTTTTTTCACAAACAGTGGGATGCATTGTAGGTATCATTTCAGCTGTGATCACTGCACAACTTTTTGGGGCTTCTAAAGAGGTTGTAATATCACTTGCACCTAAAAGCGTAACCACTCCGATAGCGATGGAAGTATGTCGCACTGCTGGAGGAATACCGTCGCTTACTGCTGCCATAGTCGTCATAGTAGGACTCTTTGGTGCAGTGTCAGGATTCCGCGTGTTACAAATTGGTCGCGTCAAAAGCCCCATTGCTCAAGGTCTCAGTATGGGAACGGCATCGCATGCCGTTGGCACATCTCGTGCTATGGAAAATGGTGCAAAATATGGTGCCTTCGCCAGTCTTGGTCTCATAGCTAATGGTGTGCTCACTGCTATTTTGACCCCTATTGTTCTTCATTTGATGGGAATTATCTAACCCCAACTACGAAAGTTATCTTTGCCCCCTATACCCTAGGGGTTTTCCCTACAACTTCACTGCAGCAACAAAGAATGTAGCTTATACGAAAGCAACTTCTTTGTTGCTGTAAACATATTCTCCGAACAAGAAAAAGGTGCTGAAGGAAACGGGCAATACTTTACAAAGAACGCAACTTTCAATTTTGGCAATTCACTCAGCATCAGTCCCATACTACTCATAAGTTTTGGGAAATCCCAAAGATTGTACAAAGAATCGCCCTATGAACAACCTGCGGCTGAACTTAGGGCGAATTCTATGACCTAATAGATCAAACGTGTTTTCAATAATAAAGTTATTCAGGTCTGTGCTAAAGACGTACTTTTGAAAAGTTTACACCCTCACACAAGGCTGGGATAACCATTATCATCTCATATATAGCATTCCACATTTGTTGTTAGAGTCCGTACTTGTTTTTGAAATTCTGAAACGACCTTTTGGTTGGTATGACATCCAATACAGAGTAACTATCTCTTAGGATATTGGTCATCAACATTATGATGGAACATACAACACCAAACTTACACTTTTCAGAATGTTCGTTTATGTTTATGCCACAAAAGTAATATATTTTTTGAGAAACAGCAACTGTTTCTCTCAAAAAAAATATTTTTCTTTCAATCTCACACTTTATTGTTATACCTATCTCGCAGAAAAGGCTCTTTAGGAGCGTTTAATTTGAGATAATAAGGCGAGAACAAATGAGAAACAAGCTGCAACAAGAAAATGAAAGATTACAGTAAGTAACCTTTTCAATTACCAGTAAAACTTTACGGTCAATGACCGATTTGGAGTTAAGGAGGACTTTCGTCATTTACAGTTGACGATGCCCTCCTTATCTTATGCTTTAGATATTTGCAGCAGCTAAGATACTTGCCATTTGTTGTTGCACTTCTTTTGCGGCAGCAGCTGCAGATTGTGCAAAGGTTTCTCCTGCATCAGCGTAAATAATGGCGCGACTAGAGTTGACCAATAGTCCACAATCTTTGTTCATTCCATAGCGGCAAACTTCTTCGAGAGAACCACCTTGGGCACCTACACCAGGAACAAGCAAAAAATGATTGGGAACAATACGACGAATATCTTCAAACAACTTTCCTTGAGTGGCACCCACCACATACATCATTTGCTCTTCGGTGCCCCATTGTTGGCTGGTGCGAAGCACTTTCTCAAAAAGACGTTCCCCTTGCGTGTCGGCCGTTAATTGAAAATCGTGACTACCTTTATTTGAAGTCAAAGCCAACAAGATAACCCATTTTCCTTCGTATTGTAAGAAAGGAGTCACCGAATCTTCTCCCATGTAGGGTGCCACAGTGAGAGAGTCTACTCCCGTTTCTTCGAAGAAACAACGCGCATACATAGCAGAGGTGTTGCCGATGTCTCCACGCTTGGCATCTGCAATGATGAATTGGTCGGGATAATTAGTTTTGATATAACCAATAGTCTTTTCAAACGCCTGCCAACCTTGCAAACCAAAGCATTCGTAGAATGCCAAGTTGGGTTTGTAAGCCACACAAAAAGGAGCAGTTGCATCAATGATGGCTTTGTTGAATGCAAAGATGGGATCTTCTTCTTGCAAAAGATGTTGTGGGATTTTTTTCAAATCGGTATCAAGACCAACGCAGAGGAAACTCTGCTTACGACGAATGTTGTCAATCAATTCTTGGCGCGTCATAGTGAATCGTTGTATTTATGTGTGTGCTGCAAAGATACACAAAATTTACCTTATGATGTGGTAAGTTACTCAAGAAAATACTGCAAAAACAGCAGCAAACATCATAGATTGTCACCCGCACCAACTCGACTTCTGTAAAAATTTGCGTTTAAACATATACGTTCCCCCTTTGCAACGAAGCTAAAAGACTCCTCTTCCAAACATAAAAGGTAACTCTTTCTGCCGACCTTGGGTGCTTCGTTTGGTCAATCGCACAATAATATGTATATTTGCAGCAAAACAATTCATTAACTTTTCCACCATGAAATTCAAAATACTTTGGTTGTGGAGCCTTTTGTTCTGCTCGTTGTGCACCTTGACCATTGCAGCAGAAGGCAATGACAATCGATTTAACAAAGTAAACCTTCAATCCCTTCCTGCCTTAGAAGTATCTACAAACCAAGGTGTGTCGGGGGCATTTAGTGGGCAAATGTTAGGACAAGCTGTCATTGCTGGTGGCTGCAATTTCCCCAACACACCAGCGGCTGACGGAGGAACAAAAGTTTTCTATAAAGATGTCTACACCCTTCGAGCTCAAAAGTGGACAAAAATAGGCACACTCCCTCAACCTTTGGCTTATGGGGTGAGTGTTACAACTCCAGAAGGCATTGTATGTTTGGGAGGTAACGATGGAAAACAAAGTAGTAACTCTGTCTTCTTGCTCAACATCAAACAAAAAGACAGCGCTGGTGTAAGCATCACTTCCCTCCCCTCTCTTCCTCTTCCCTTAGACAACTTTGCAGGAGCTGTTGCACCCGATGGAACGATTTACATCGCCGGAGGACAAAGCAATGGTGTGGCCTCACAAAGAGCATTTGCTCTTAAAAAAGGTGCGAAACAATGGGAGGAACTTCCTTTGATGCCCGACAACGCGCGCATACAATCCACAGCTGTAGTGCAAAATGGTGCAAATAGTTCCTTATTCTTAGTATTGGGTGGCTACTCCAACACCACCAACAAAGTTGCTCCCGAAGGTCTTGTCTATGACATAAAGGCAGGTGCTTGGCATAAGACAGATCCTATCGTGGCAGATGGAAAACCAATTGCCCTTGTAGGCGCAGCAAGTGTGTCTAGCGGTAGTATGTTTGTTGTTTGTTTTGGCGGAGTAAACAAAGATATCTTTGAAGCAGCCATACAAGGAAAATATGGCAAAGACTATTTGACACACGCTTCTGACTGGTACAAATTCCGCACCTCTCTTCTCATTTATAACACCATCACGAATTCTTGGGTCATCGAAACAAGTTCACCTCTTCTTGCGCGTGCTGGAATGTCAGTTATTCCAATGGGTAATCAGTGGATGGTGGTCAATGGAGAATCAAAACCAGGAGTTAGAGCCAAGGAGGTCACGATGGTCAAAATGGAAACCCACACCAATTTTGGGTGGTTGAATTGGACTGTCCTCATTGCCTATCTCTTGATGATGATTGCCCTTGGCTATTACTTTATGAAACGTGAAAGTGGTGCCGAAGACTTTTTCAAGGGTGGTGGACGCATACCTTGGTGGGCGGCAGGCATCAGCATCTATGCCACAATGCTTTCTGCCATCACCTATATGGCGTATCCTGCAAAAGCCTTTGCCACTAATTGGACTTACTATCCAATGTTGGTCACCATTTTGCTCGTATCTTTCCCCGTCATTCGCTACTATCTGCCCTTCTTCCGCAGATTAAATGTCACCTCTGCCTACGAATACTTAGAACATCGATTCAACGCGCCTCTTCGTTTGATGGCCTCGGCCTTGTTCATCATTTTCATGGTGGCGCGAATGGCACTTGTTTTATACCTTCCCTCGCTGGCTCTAACCGCAGTAACGGGCATCGACATATATATATGTATAGTACTCATGGCGCTCATTACAATTGTTTACTGCACCATGGGTGGTGTTGAAGCAGTGGTTTGGGGAGATGTCGTACAAGGCATAATCCTCGTAGGAGGAGCGTTTTTAGCCATTGCTTATTTGGTGTTCTCCACAGAGGGCGGTGCAAGCGGTTTTCTCCATATAGCCTCCGAAAATGGGAAGTTTCAACTCTTTGATTGGTCTTTCGACTATCGAAGTGCCACATTCTGGGTGATAATCATTGGGGGTATGGCCAACAACTTGATTTCTTACACTTCAGACCAAACCGTAATTCAGCGCTATCTCACCACAAAAGACGAAAAATCGGCCAAACATTCCATTCTTCTAAACGGAGTAATGAGTGTATTTGTCAGCGTTGCTTTTTTTGCCATTGGAGCAGGTCTATACACCTTCTTCAAAACGCACCCAGCCGATATGGACTACACTATGTCGAAGAATGACATCATATTCCCCTTCTTTATGATGAGTCAACTCCCAGCCGGACTTGCAGGACTACTCATTGCGGCCATTTTCGCAGCTACCATGAGCACCATATCTAGCAACATCAATTCTGTGGCCACAGCATTTACCGTAGACTTCTATCAGCGATTCAACAAAAAAGCTTCAGATCGCAATATATTGCTGACAGCTCGCTACTCAAGTCTTATATCAGGCGTTTTTGGCATGTTTATTGCACTGTTAATGGCTACATGGGATATCCTTTCCCTACTCGACTTCTTCCAAGAAATCCTTGGCTTGCTCTCTTCTGGACTAGGCGGTCTGTTCCTAATGGGAATTTTCTTCCCCAGAATTGGTGCTAAAGCGGCCACCATAGGTTTCATCGCAGGCATCGTTTCTGTGTTCCTCACCAAAAACTTCACCGACACCTCTTTCTTACTCTATGGAGCTATTGGTATGATGGTGAGTGTTTGCGTGGCATGGCTAGCATCTTTTGTTCTTCAAGAAAAGCGATCAGACGCTCGACTTACTTGGCAAGGGATGTCACAAGAAAAATAGCCTTCTGGAGAAGGACAAGTCAAGCATCTTTTAAAGATAATCCTTTCGATGTCTTCTGTTATCATCCAAGACGTCGTACATTATTCACTATACTAAACTATATCTATTATGGCAAACGTAGTAAACTCTCAGAAGTTCAATGAACTTAAGGCTCAAGACACTCTTCTCGTAGCTGATTTCTCTGCTACATGGTGTGGTCCTTGCAAGGCTCTTGCTCCCATCCTCGACGAAGTAGGTGCAGAATTTGAAGGCAAAGCAAACGTTGTGAAAATTGACGTTGATGAAAGCGACGATCTCGCCATCGAATTCGGCATCCGTTCTGTTCCCACCGTGCTTTTCTTCAAGAATGGAGAAATCGTGGACAAGTTTGTTGGTGCTGTGCCCAAGGCTCAGGTTGTTGAAAAAATCAACAACAACCTCTAATCCTCATATTAATCAATCGCTATGTTTGAAGATACATCTCTTCATCCATAGCGATTGGCTTTTATTGTGCGAAGCATTTATAAGCATTCCAACACCCCAAAAATACCCCAGTTTTCCTCATTATCACTCACAACAACAATCCTATGGCTGTCCTCGACAACGAATTATTGGCAGATGCAGAACACGACGCTGCAGTCATTGCCCACACCCAAAGTCTTCTTTCACAAGAAATGAAAGAAAAATTCAACGAAGAACTACTCTACTATTTCCACGACGTCCTTGAAGACTACCTAGCCGACAGCGATATTCTTGAAGGTGAACCCGATGAGGAAGGCTATGTCAATGTTGATTTAGAAGAAATCGCATCGCACCTTTTGCGCCAAGCGAAAAAAGACAATATGGGAGAATTCACCGCGGAAGAACTACTACTTTTGGCTGAGGCAGAACTCTCCTATGGAGATGATTTCGAAGAATAATCCTCTAATCAAATCCTAGGGATGAAGGAGTTATCCTTCCTTTTTAGAATGATAAACAAAGAGTTCGCCCCACAGTTAGGGACATAGAAACATACTTGTCAATAACCCCAAATCGGTCATAAGACCGTTATGGTGCAATTTCTTATAGAGAATATAACTTCCTGCCATCTTTCATTTTCTTGTTGGCATCTTGTTGCTCGTTCGTTCTCGACGTAGCCCGCTACGCTTTCGAACTCACAATCAACCATCTGCTCAACAATCTAATGAAATATGTTCAGGATCTAATAACCGATTTGGGATAAAAAAAGCCACTAAAATTTTGCTTAAACAAAGGATAGTCGTAACTTTGTGGCAGTAAAGTCCATCAAGTTCTCATGTTTACAAGACTGGGTGGCTTCTAAAATTTGATAATCACTATTTTAACTCATACAGTTATGATTAATTACAAAGACCTCGGCCTCGTGAACACTCGCGATATGTTCGCTC
>QWCL01001325.1_pt1 | contig 10967 bp, 11 predicted proteins | sample 1972551 | NCBI WGS metagenome assembly QWCL01 (sample SAMN09866709, study PRJNA288562) | Human oral metagenome isolate term2_saliva, whole genome shotgun sequencing... | isolation source: mouth | host: Homo sapiens | place: USA: California
CTTCATGGCGTATCCCTTAAATAAAAACCCTTTGCAAATAATACTTTTACGTTTGTAAAGGTACTATTTACAAAGGGCAATATATAAGGCCGTCTGAAACTTAATTTTCAGACGGCCTTTTTCTTTTTCTCAATCCATCAAATTCAATCAAACCAAACAATCTGACTTTCATCCACGCTGATGCGGATTTCCTGTCCGGTTTGCGGTTTGTCTGTATCGTGGTCGGCGTGGGGATACCAAATCAAATCGCCGTATTGCGGATGGGCGAGGGTGAGGCGTATGCCTTCGGCGAGAGGGACGGCTTCGCTGATGCGGACGGCCGTGCCGTTCGGGTCGAATCGGATGGCATGTTGGGGAATGTAGCGTGTGTCGCCGGTGTTGGCCAAACCGAGCAGCAGGGCGGCTTGGGCGTTGACGGGGCGGCGGATAAGGGTTTCCGGCGTGCCGTGTTGGAGGATGCGGCCTTCGTGCATGATGGCGATGGTGTCGGCCATGGTGCAGGCTTCCTCGGCGGAGTGGGTGACGAGGATGGCGGGGATGTTTTGACTGCGGATGCGTTCGCGGGTTTGCGTTGCGCTTCGTGTTCCAAACCGATGTCGCGCAATGCCTGCATGGATTGTTCTTCGATTTCGGCTTTGGGCAGGCGGCGCATTTTGAGGCCGAAGCCGACGTTGTCGAGGGCGGTTAAATGCGGCAAAAGGGCGTAGTCTTGAAACATCAGCGAGATATTGCGTTTTTCAGACGGCATGTCGGTGATGTTGTCGCCGTTGAGCCAGACTTCGCCGCTGTCGGGACGCACCAGGCCGACGATAGTTTTGAGCAGGGTGGATTTGCCACAGCCGGAGCGGCCGAGCACGGCGAGGATTTCGCCTGCTTCGACGTTTAGGTTGATGTCTTGGGCAACGGTTTTGCTGCCGAAGCGTTTGTTGATGTTTTTGAGTTGCAACATGGTTTCAGACGGCCTTTAAAAATGGGGTCGGCAACGGATGCTGTCGAGCCATGCGGACAGCGGATGTTTGGGGTCGATCAGACCGTATCGCCGGCAGGCTTCGATCGTAACTAACTGGGCATCGTGCATCATGTGTCCGCCCAACATGGCATCGAGCAGGGTGGGGATGTTCATCAGTTCAAAACCGGCAACTTCGCCGTCTTGGTTGGCGGGTTGGAAGTCTTCGGGCAGGATGATGTCGAAAATATACAGGATTTCGTTGTGGACACCGCGATTAACGGGGCGCAAACTATATATTTGGGCGGTCGGTCGGATATGGGGTGTCAGAGAAGCGGGAATACCAGCTTCTTCTTCGCCTTCACGGCAGACGGCTTTAGACGGCCTCTCGCCGCTGCTGATACCGCCGCCGGTCAGATTGTCGAGTTTGTTTGGATCAACGGCTTTGTGCGGACTGCGGCGGCCTATCCAAAAGCGCAGACTGTCTTCTGTTTCGACCAATCCGTTCAAATGCACTGCCTGACTCATCAGGCCGAACGGGCGGAAGGCGGCGCGTTCGAGTGCGCATAAAGGCTTGCCTGCCTGGTCGCAGATGTCGAACTTTTCATCGCGCCAACCCTTGAGCCAACCGCATTCGCGCCATTGTTGCGCCAGCGTTTGCAAACTGTCGCCCATTTCTGCCCAGCTGTCGGTTTCCAAATTCAGGCCGTCTGAAAGGGTTGACTGCCTGCCTGTCCAATCTTGCCCGAGGCGTTCGCGCCATAACGGGTTCAGACGGCCTAAAGGCAGGCCGTTGAGATACAGAATGCACCAATCGTCGGATGCGCCATAGCTTGTCTGCGCCCAATCCCACAATGCGTCGTGGACATCGGGTGTGAATACCTGTTCAAAACGGAAAGACTGAGACATGGCGCATCCTCCAAAAGAACTAAAGATACGTCGATTTTAGCCGCTTACGGCGAATTTGCAAAACAACCGCACTACCCGAAAACCGCTATAATAGAGTAAACCATCCGAAACGAGCACATCATGAGCGAATTGAGCGAAATCCTCGCCTATAACCAACATTTCGTCGAAACGGGCGAATACGAAAAATACTTTACCAACAAATACCCCGGCCGCGAGCTGGCCATCCTTTCCTGCATGGACGCACGCATTATCGAGCTGCTGCCCAATGCGTTGGGCTTGAAAAACGGCGATGCCAAGCTTATCAAAAACGCCGGTGCGCTGGTGACCCATCCTTGGGGTTCGGTGATGCGCAGTTTGTTGGTGGCCGTATTTGAACTTAAAGTCAAAGAAATCATGGTCATTGCCCACCACGACTGCGGTATGCGCGGATTGCACGCCGAAGAGTTCCTCCAACGCGTACACGACAGCAATATCCCCGACGACCGCATCGAAACCCTGCGCAATGCCGGTATCGATTTGGACGGCTGGTTGACCGGTTTTGACAACGTCGAAGACAGCGTGCGCCATACCGTCGAGCTGATTCGCAAACATCCGCTGATGCCCGACAACATCGCCATCCACGGCCTGGTCATCCACCCGACCACAGGCAAGCTCAACCTGATTGTTGACGGCAGCCTGCCTGCTTCAGACGGCCAAAACATCTAACGCAGACACCACCACGAAATGAAAAACATCGGATTATTCGGCGGCACGTTTGACCCCATCCACAACGGCCACCTCCACATCGCCCGCGCCTTCGCCGACGAAATCGGTTTGGACCTTGTCGTCTTCCTGCCGGCAGGCGACCCGTACCACAAAGACAGCACACGCACGCCGGCACAAGAGCGCCTCAATATGGTCGAACTCGCCATCGCCGACGAGCCGAAATTCGCCGCCAGCGACTGCGACATTGTCCGCGACGGCGCGACTTATACGTTTGACACCGTCCAAATCTTCCGCCAGCAGTTTCCCGGCGCGCAATTGTGGTGGCTGATGGGCAGCGACAGCCTGATGCAGCTACACACATGGAAAAAATGGCAAACCCTCGTACGCCAGACCCATATCGCCATCGCCATGCGCCAAGGCGACAACCTCAACAAAACCCCGCGCGAATTGCACGCATGGCTCGGCGAAGCACTGCAAAACGGCAGCGTCCGCATCCTCAACGCGCCGCTGCACAATACCAGTTCCACCCAAATCCGTGCCAATCTCGCCAAAACGCACCATTCAGACGGCCTGCCACAACCCGTCGCCCAATACATCCGCCAACACAAACTCTATGAAAAATAGCGTTTATTCAGGCAGATAAGCTATAATGCCGTCTGAAAACATTTCAACTAGGAAAATAATGAACGAACAAGAATTGCAAGACCTGCAAAAAATGGTCGAAGTGGCCGTAAACGCCCTCGAAGACATTAAAGCCAAAGACATCTCTGTTTTGGAAACCCAAGACAAAACCTCCCTGTTCGCCCGCATGATTATTGCCAGCGGCGACAGCACACGCCAAGTCAAAGCACTGGCGAACAACGTTGCCGTCGATTTGAAAGAAGCCGGTTTCGAAATCCTCAGCACCGAAGGCGACAGCGGCGAATGGACGCTCGTCGACGCAGGCGACCTCGTTGTCCACGTCATGCTTCCTGCCGTACGTGACTTCTACGACATCGACACCTTGTGGGGCGGAGAAAAACCGAGTTTCCACGCCGGTATGCAAAAACCTTGGCACGCCGCCGACTAAAACGGTTTATCCACACAAAGGCCGTCTGAAACTTGAAAGCAAGCAAGTTTCAGACGGCCTTTTGCTATAATTCCATTCTTTTCACATTATTTAATTTATTGCACCATCATGCCGCAACCCGATTTCGCCCAAACCCTCTCCAAAGACCGCCATTTTCTGCGATCTGCCTTTAAAAAACCCAATAAATACGGCGGCTTGGCCAAGGTCGAGGAAAAATACAAAAAATCGCACGACCTCTATCTGCAACGCCTGTCCAAACTGCCCAAGCCCGAATTCGACAACACGCTGCCCGTTCACGAAAAACTCGACGAAATCAAAAAAGCCATTGCCGAAAATCAGGTAACGATTATTTGCGGCGAAACCGGTTCGGGCAAAACCACGCAGTTGCCCAAGATTTGTTTGGAACTCGGGCGTGGGGTGGCAGGATTGATCGGGCATACCCAGCCGCGCCGTTTGGCCGCGCGTTCCGTAGCAGAGCGGATTGCCGAAGAGCTGAAATCCGAAATCGGCAGCGCGGTCGGCTATAAAGTACGCTTTACCGACCACACCTCGCGCGACGCCTGCGTCAAGCTGATGACCGACGGCATCCTGCTGGCAGAAACCCAGACCGACCGTTATCTCGCTGCCTACGACACGATTATCATCGACGAAGCGCACGAACGCAGCCTGAACATCGACTTCCTCTTGGGCTATTTGAAACAACTGCTGCCGCGCCGCCCCGATTTGAAAGTCATCATCACCTCGGCAACGATAGATGCAGAACGCTTCTCCCAACACTTCAACGGCGCGCCCGTTTTAGAAGTGAGCGGACGGACGTATCCTGTTGAAATCCTCTACCGACCGCTGACCAGCAAAGACGAAGACGATGCAGAAGTCGAGCTGACCGACGCGATTGTCGATGCAGCCGACGAATTGGCGCGCTACGGCGAAGGCGATATTTTGGTATTCCTGCCGGGCGAACGCGAAATCCGCGAAGCCGCCGAAGCCCTGTGCAAATCCACGCTGCGCCGCAACGACGAAATCCTGCCCCTGTTCGCGCGCTTGTCGCACGCCGAGCAGCACAAAATCTTCCACCCTTCAGGCGCAAAACGCCGCATCGTGCTGGCAACCAACGTCGCCGAAACCTCGCTCACCGTGCCGGGCATCAAATACGTCATCGACACCGGCCTCGCGCGCGTCAAACGCTATTCCGCACGGGCGAAGGTAGAACAGCTTCATGTCGAAAAAATCTCCCAAGCCGCCGCCCGCCAACGCTCCGGCCGCTGCGGCCGCGTCTCCGCAGGCGTATGTATCCGACTGTTTTCAGAAGAAGATTTCAACAGCCGCCCCGAATTTACCGACCCAGAAATCGTCCGCAGCAATCTCGCCGCCGTCATCCTGCGCATGGCATCGCTGAACCTGGGCGACGTAGCAGCATTCCCATTTTTAGAAATGCCCGATTCGCGGTATATCAATGACGGTTTTCAGGTGTTGCTGGAATTGGGGGCGGTGGAGGCCGTCTGAAAAACGTAGGTCGGGCATAAATGCCCGACGAAGATGGATGAGCTATAAAAAATATTGGACATAAATGTCCGACCTATCTGTTAGAAAATTAACAAAAATATATGGAGTATAAACATGAGTGATTATGACTTTTTATGGGAAATGCGAGACCGTGGTTATAGTAATGAAGAAATTATGGAAGCCGCAACTTGTGGATATGCACCTTACGAGGCTATTTATTTAGATGATGATAGAAATACCCAAATTATTGATGATTTATTTGATGATATAAAAGATTGGGATACGAATGTTCAAGTCAGTTATGAAACAATTAAAGACGAAGAAACTGCTTATTTTAAAGAGCAAATATTTAATAGTTTAATTGAAAATGCAAAAGAATATTATTCACTTACAGGAAGATATTTACAAATTTGGGGAGAATTAGGCGAACTTTATGCTGAATTAGAATACGGATTAAAAAGGCATAAGGACGTTAACCACGAAGGTTCTGATGGTTTCATTAACGGAAAGCTGGTTGAAGTGAAAACCATATCTCCTTTAAAACAACATAACCAAGTAGTCGTGAAGAAAAAAGGAAGTTTTGAACAACTATTGATTGTGCGAATCAGTAAAAATTTTGAATTTAAAGCCAAATTAATTTCAAGAGATAAACTGAATGGGACGACTGGAAAATTCTTAAAAGGAAAAATTAAATAAAGAGTGGATTGGGCATTCATGCCCGACAAAAAAGCACCCTGCAATAAGGAAATGTCGAGCATAAACGCCCGACCTAAAAAACTATGCAAAACACTAAAAATCAAGCACGCGGCTCAGGCATTCACGCCCGACACAATCCGACAAACGACAAAACCATTTCAGACGACCTGCAAAACGCTTCGGGCAATATCGTCGCCCCTCCCCGCTACCGTCTGACCAAGCTCGGCGAACAAATGGCGCGCCTGCCCATCGACCCGAAAATTGCGCGCATTTTGCTGGCGGCGAAGAAACACGACTGCATGGCGGAAATATTGGTGATTGCGTCCGCGCTGTCGATTCAAGACCCGCGCGAGCGGCCGTTGGAAGCGCGCGATGCCGCGGCCAAGGCGCACGAGCGTTTTACCGACAAGCAATCCGACTTTCTTGCCTACCTGAATATTTGGGACAGCTTCCAGCGCGAGCGCGACAAAGGCTTGTCCAATAAGCAGCTGGTGCAGTGGTGCCGTCAATATTTCTTGTCGCACCTGCGGATGCGCGAATGGCGCGAGCTGCACCACCAGCTGGCCCAAACCGCGATTGAAATGGGTTTGACCACCAAAGAAGCCGCGTTTCGACAACCTCCTTCCCAAGAGCAATTAAGGCCGTCTGAAAGCCAAGGCGACCAAGATTTGGCAGCCAAACTCAAACAAAAACAACTGGATAAGAAACAACATCGCGCCCAAATCCGCGCTGCCAAAGAAGCCGGCTACGAACAAATTCACCGCGCCCTGCTGACCGGCCTTATCGCCAACGTCGGCATGAAATCACCCGACGGCAACGACTACACCGGCGCGCGCGGCAGCCGTTTCCACCTTTTCCCCGCCTCTGCCCTGTTCAAAGCCAAACCCAAATGGGTGATGGCGGCAGAATTGGTTGAAACCACGCGCCTTTACGCGCGCGACGTCGCCGTTATCCAGCCCGAATGGATAGAGCAGGAAGCGCCGCACCTCGTCCGCTACCATTATTTCGAGCCGCATTGGGAGCAAAAACGCGGCGAAGTCGTCGCCAGCGAACGCGTTACGCTTTACGGCCTGACCGTATTGCCGCGCCGCCCCGTGTCTTACGGCAAAGTTGCGCCCGATGAAGCGCGTGAAATCTTTATCCGCGGCGCATTGGTGGCGCAGGAAAGCAATCTTCAGACGGCCTTTTTTACCCACAATAAAAAGCTGATTAAAGAAATTACCGAACTCGAACACAAATCGCGCAAGCAAGACGTATTGGTCGATGACGAAGCCCTGTTTGCGTTTTATAACGAACGCCTGCCCGAGCTGGTGTGGAAAGATGCGAAAGGCGGCGTTTGGGGAAGCGAAGAGGATGGACAAACCCAGTCGGACAAGACGGCCGGACAAAAAGGACAAGCAAACCAGCGCAACGCAGGGCGTGTGGCGCAAGCCACGCACGCGGATTCCAAAGATGTGGACAACCGCGAGCGCGAACTAAGTTCACATACCCTACAAAATGTTTCAGACGACCCCAAACCCAAAAAGCAGCCAGTATTTCAAAAAGGCCGTCTGAAACCTTTGCCCCTTGCCGATATCCGCACCTTTGAAGCCTGGCTCAAAACCGCCGAGCGCGACAATCCGCGCCTGCTGTTTCTCAGCCGCGACGATTTGATGCAACACGCCGCCGCGCACATTACCGAAGAGCAGTTCCCCAAATTCTGGCAAACCGCAGACGGCAAGTTCAAACTTTCCTACCGCTTTGAGCCGCACCATCCACTCGACGGCGTGACCATGACCGTGCCGCTGACCGTCCTCAACCGCCTGCACGCGCCGTCGCTCGAATGGCTGGTGCCCGGTATGTTGCGCGAAAAAATCCAGCTGCTGATTAAAGCACTGCCGAAGCAAATCCGCCGCATTTGCGTGCCCGTACCCGATTTCATCACCAAATTTCTCGAAAGCAATCCCGACCGCCAAGCGGCCATTATTCCCCAGTTGGCACACTTTATCGCCAAAAGTGCCGGCGATATGCGAATTCTCGAGCAAATCGACCAAGACGCATGGGCGGCGCAAGAATTGCCCGAACACTGCTATCTGAATCTGCGCATTATCGACGATGGCGGACAAGAGCTTGCCGGCGGCCGCAAACTGCATGAATTGCAACAACAACTCGGCCAAGCCGCCGCCGTTACCTTCCGCGACAACACCCAAGAATTCGAGCGCGACAACGTTACCGCATGGGACATCGGCACCTTGCCCGAATCCATCAAATTCGCACGCGGCAAACAACAGCTCACCGGCTATCTCGGTCTGCAAAAAGAAAAAGACGGCCGCATCGCCCTGCGCCTGTTTGACACCACCGAAGCCGCCGAGCAGGCACACCGTCAAGGCGTAATCGAATTGATGAAGCTGCAATTAAAAGAGCAGGTAAAAGATCTGAACAAAGGCATCCAAGGCTTTACCCAAGCCGCCATGCTGCTCAAACACATCAACGCCGACACCCTGCGCGACGACCTCACCCAAGCCGTCTGCGACCGCGCCTTTATCGGCGAAGACGAGTCAAAGAACAAATCAAACGCGCCCGCAGCCGCCTGCCCGCCGTCAAAGAAGCCCTCAGCCGCTACTTGCAGGAAACCGCCGCCGCCTACGCCGAACTGAACGGCAAACTCGGCAAACACCCATTGACCCACCTTCTAAGACTACGCCTGCAAACCCTGCTCGCCGCCGGCTTCGCCAGCCATACCCCGTGGGCACAATGGCCGCGCCTCCCCATCTACCTCAAAGCCATGAGCCTGCGTCTCGAAAAATACAGCAGCAACCCAGTACGGGACGCCGCTCGCGAAGCCGATATTCAAGAGCTGGAACAAATGTGGCAGGAAAAAACCAACGGTTTGGTGAAACAAGGGCTACCCGTTTCAGACGACCTCGCCGCGTTTAAATGGATGATTGAAGAATTGAGAGTGTCGCTGTTTGCACAGGAATTGAAGACGCCGTATCCGGTGTCGGTGAAGCGGTTGTTGAAGGTGTGGGAGGGGTTAAGGTAAATACCCATAGACTAAATGTCAATTTAGTATTTACACTGAACAAGATAATTATGGCTTTTTTATCAAGAAATTTATATACAATACTGCGGAGAATATCATGGATCAAGAAACTAAATTACAATTATGTACAGCTATCGCTGATATAATTCGAGATTATAGAAACCTTAATTTAGATGTAGCACATGTAGAAAAATGGATAAATCAATTTAACATTGACGAACAAGAAATAGTCTTAAAGGGTTCATTGCATTTATTTAAGAGATTATATTTTTCTGAATCAGTTTTTGATAGATTTGTTTGTGATGTGCAAGAATATTTTGCTAGAAGTTCTATAGAAGACTATTTCCTTTTAGATTGCCAAATGAATGGTTCAAGCCAAAGAGAGTTAAATGCTAAATTTATTCAGAAAAATGGCAATTATGAAATTAATGAAGACAAAAGAAATATTGTTTACCTAGATGATTTTATATTCACAGGGAATCGTATAGAAAATGATATTAAAAACATCTTCCATAATCAGAATTTGTTTGGTATTCAAGCTAAACATACTATCCATATAGCTACTTTAGGGCGTTTTTCTTACGGACGATATAAATTGGAAAATTCTTTAAAAGAAATAGCAAGAAAAATGAATAGAGACGTCTTATTTTCCTACTGCTCCTATCAAGAATATCGTCTTGTTTCCCATCCAAATAAGCTTAATCAAGCAGATGTATTTTGTATTTCCAGCAATGTATTAGAAAGCAACCAAGATATAAAAAAATTTCTAGAGAGTGATTTAAGAGGACAGCAAAAATTATTTACTAGGGATAATAACAACTCACAAATTGCTTTTAATGGTTTTCCATGGCGCGATGACTTTGAAAGAATTCTAATTAAGCATGGCATTGAAATCATTCAAAGGTGTCAACAACATAGTCAATGTTTAAAACCTCTAGGGTATGGTTCTTTTCCCCCTGGATTTGGTGCTACTGTTTTTACATATAGAAATTGCCCAAATAATGCTCCCTTGGTTTATTGGTGGGGTTCATTAGAAGAAACTGATAATCCTGCAATGCAGTGGTATCCATTACTGCCGAGGCAAACATATGAATCCTGAGAAGTTTAGAAAATATCATATTGATACTTCAATTGTTTTTTGGAAAACGACGGAAAAATGGGGAGAATTATCCAATATGACCTCTGGTTTTCCGTTGTTTATTAATGGTTCTTTTATTCCTAGTTCCGAAGCTTTATACCAAGCCTGCCGCTTCCCTGACTATCCTGAAATCCAAAAAATGGTTATTGGACAATCCAACGCCATGTACGCAAAACGAGTGGCACAACAAAATGAAAGCTATACGCGTAAAGATTGGTATCAATATCGTGTCTTAATTATGAAATGGTGCTTGCGTTTAAAATTATTACAACATTGGAGTGTATTCAGTAGAATTCTACTGGCTACAAAAGATTTACCTATTGTTGAATTTTCTAAAACAGATACTTTTTGGGGGGCATGTCCTATGGGTAAGGATATTTTAATCGGAGAGAATGTCTTGGGGCGATTGTTAATGGAAATTCGTGAAAGAATCAAATCTAATAGTGAATTAGCTGGATTTAAAACTCCTAATATTCCAAATTTCAAATTATTTAATGCCCCAATTCAAGAAACTATTTTAAAAAATAACAAACCTTAGCAAGCTGTAGCCTACATCAAACCGCGTGCGTGCCTTAAGGCACACACCCTACCTATGAATCACAAAGAATTTGAAATTTATGCGTAGGGTGTGTGCGGTACGCACGCACGCGGTCTTTTAAAAATGTTCTTTCCAATCAAACCAAAGGCCGTCTGAAAGTATTTCCCAACTTTCAGATGGCCTTTTTATATTCATATTTCTGTTTATTTTTCCAACCGTGCAATCAGTTCGTCGGCCAAGTCGAGATAAGCCTGTGTACCTTTGGCGTGGGCGTCGTAGGCGAGGGCGGGGAGGCCGTGGCTGGGGGCTTCGGCGAGGCGGATGTTGCGGGGGATAACGGTGTCGAAGAGCAGGTTGCCGAAGTGTTGTTTGAGCTGTTCGCTGACTTCGACGACGAGGCGGCTGCGGCTGTCGTACATGGTGCGGACGATGCCGGTTACG
>QWCL01002004.1_pt1 | contig 10925 bp, 10 predicted proteins | sample 1972551 | NCBI WGS metagenome assembly QWCL01 (sample SAMN09866709, study PRJNA288562) | Human oral metagenome isolate term2_saliva, whole genome shotgun sequencing... | isolation source: mouth | host: Homo sapiens | place: USA: California
TAAATGATAGTATTTAAGTAAAATATATATGTTGTAAACCTAACGCCATTCATCCCACGGTCTAAAGACCATGGGTTTTCTGGCTGTTATATTATAAAAGGAGGGGTTGCATAGATACAACGCCCCCCTTTTTATGTGATTTTTTATATTCTCTATCTTCTCTTTGCGTGCTTTGTAAATACACCAGCATCGTAGCCATCTGGCTCTGAACCATCCTCTGGCTTGTCTACCATGTACTTTACACTCAGTGACTTTCTTTCATCATCAAATGGAATAAACTCCCAATTTGTCTTGGCATTGAGCTTTCTTCCACATTTTAGCGAAATATTAACTGCAATTAACTTGACCCCATTGGCATCCTGTGTCACATACATCGATACATTTTTCTCGCCGAGGAAGGTCACCATCTGATTGTCAACAAGATAGCGAATGACCTCATTGGTATATTGCTCATACTTTTCTCCATATCCGCCACCAGTAACAATTAAATTCGTGACAATCACGCCCTTTTTCCAGAGTGCACCATCAATATCGCTCTTAAAGCGATCATTGACTTTTTCTCTATCCCCATCAATGGAAAATCCTTCCGCATCCATCACAATGGTCAAACTGATGCCATCCGATGAAACCTCATCATAGAGCTCTGCAAGGAAAATTCTTCCATCTGCTGTTATTCCTTGAATATAGCCCAAGTCCTCATTCTTGGCACTCTTTCTATTCATCAAAAGCGCTGGTAGCGCATGTCTTGTAATCATCGTCTTTTCCTCCTCGTCACTCAACAGAGTAACTTGTCTAATCTCACGATCTTTCTTTTCTTTTTTCTCTGTCTTCTTTTCGACTGGCACAGATTCTTCCTTTTGATCGTCAAAGGAAACAAATTGCACAACTGGCTCTTCCTTCATTCTCTCTGGAATATATTCCTTGACACCATCGTCGATGTCTGTATAGTTATCATCGTCGTCTACATCATCATCATACATATCGTCGCTCATATCTGGATTGAGCATCACCTCATGATCACCAAATCTCTCCAAAAAGGCATTGTAATTTGGACGCTCATCTTTTGTGTCATACACTGCAAATACAATATTTTTAAAGTGGTACATCCACTTTTCTTCGACAAGAACTTGATACATATCATTGGCCACATCCTTTGGAGGATTGCCAAATGCTCCACATCCCCACGCACCAAGAATTAAGGTGTCATAGTGCTCCTTTGCGGCCACCTGAATACCCAAACGAAATTTATGTCTTCTCTCTTCGCCCAACTCTTCAGAGTTTAATTTTCCTGCCTTTACACGAGTATTTGGTGCCGGCAAGGACATAACAGAAACTTGATAGGGTTCAGGCAAAAAACTTCCATCTGCCCTTCGAAAGACTTCGACATCCTTAGAGAGCAATAAATAGTCAAGGTCTGTGTTGCTTGCCACATTCTCCTTATTGGCCTCATACATTTCTAAGGCTTGGCTGCCACTAATGGACTGATACAAACTGCTCTGACGGCAAAGTACCTCTTCTTGTGCATTAGCTCCACGCAGATATCCACCACCTGGATTATATGCATTGGCAAAACTAAGGACTAAAATCTTCCTGCCGCTCTCCCTCATTTGCCAAGCTGCATCAAAACTATTTAGGTCATTGACAATGACATTGGTCGAATCATACATCATTTGATTGCCAACATGCAAATTGGCAAGTAGATCTGGTGTGTAAACTTCCACGGCCTGCCGCCTGCTCTTTGGAATGGTAAGCTCTATTTTTTTGTCATTCAGTGTATAAAAACCTAGCCTCAGAACATCCATATTTTCTGTCGCTATTTTTTTTCTGGATTCTCTACTCATATTCCCACACTCTTTTGCTTTATTTTTTCTTATATGGAACTTTAGCTGCTGGCACTACCTTTGAAGCTGCACGCAAATGAGCACTCTGATCATCAAAGAAAATATGTGCACCAAATGCAGACAAAACCTCACTCTTTTTTATTCCGCCAAGAAAAAAGGCCTCATCGATGCGAACATTCCACGCCCGCAATGTCCGGATCACTCTCTCATGTGCAGGTGCATTTCTTGCTGTCACAAGTGCTGTTCGTATCGGAACTGCATCTGGTGGAAATTGCTGCTGCACATAGGAAATGGTCTTTATTAACTTGGCAAAGGGTCCCTCAGGCAATGGCTTTTTTGCATTCTCTTGTTCATACAAAGTAAATGCTTCTAAGCCCTTCTCCTGATAGATTTTTTCTGCTTCATCTGAAAAAAGTACGGCGTCGCCATCGAAGGCAATTCGAATTTGTGGAATTTCTGCTTTTGGATTGATCTTGACTTCTGGATAAGAATAAATTAGACCTGCTGCCACCCCTGCATCGACAGCTTCTTGCACATCTGACCCATTTGCTGATAAAAAGAGATCGGTATGAAATGCATTTAAATACTTTACAATCGGTGCACCGCCAACCAATGCGGCTCGGGTAATATCTAAACCATAGTGTTCAATAGAATTGAAAATACGCAGACTGGTGTCTGCTGTATTCCTTGACATAATAATAATCTCTGTCAACTTTTTTCCGCCTGCATTCAGCTGGTGCAATGCCCGTACCAAAGAAAAAGCCGTTCCCGGCTTTAGTACATCATTTTCGTGCTCCCTTTGATACTTTGCATAGATCTCTATTCCCTCGGTTTCAAAAATTGCATTTTCCCTCTCTAAATCAAACAATGCCCTCGAAGAGATCCCCACAACCAGCTTTCCATCTAATTGAAATGCCATTGCTCACCTCAATGTATCCTACAATATTACTCCACTATTGTATAATCTTTTCAGATAATTAACAATACCTTTATTAATTTTATTCACTGAAAAGAGTATATCATAATTTCTATAGCTAGAAAAGAGCTAGAAAAATTCTCATACCAATTGTAAGATTTTTGTTATATATTTAGACAACTCATTCAATATGTATCATTACTCAAAAATGCTGGTCTTTAAAACAAAGACCAGCATCTAATTCTATATTCTCTATGCTTTCTGAATTTTCTGAATACTTTCCATTTCTTCTACCATTTTTCTGTTATTTAGAAATTTTGAACCTATAGCAATGAGTAAAAAGAGAATGGCTGCTACAGGATAGAACCAAACTAAACGATTGGTTGTTCCATAAATTTCTAAAATTCCCTGAAAAATACTTCCAATGGTCAAAGTCACCACGACCGCATTCCATGCACTTACGGTAATATTCCTTGGCTCTTTTTTTGCCCTCTTGCTCGCCAAAAGATAGGCAAAGCTTCCCAGACAAAGTGGAATCATAAAGGCATAGATCATATAATAGGAATACACTTCATGGCTAAACTTTTCATAGATTGCACCAAAAATAGCAATAAAAATTGCAAAAATCATATGTCCAAAAATATTATCTCGATAAATCTTATCCAATGTAGACAATATCGCTCACCTTCCTCTCTCGAATATCTCTTCCCGATGTTGTTGGCTTATTGATTAAACTTCCCTGAAATACCATCGTGGATGAGCCACCGCCATCTAAGTTGTAGGCTGTCTTTGCCCCCAAGCTCTTCATAAATTGTGCCAGCTGATACAGCGAAAGTCCTTCGCTCTCCTGTGTTCTTCCATCAGAGACCACAAAAAGATAGTGATTGTTATCGATCAGCCCAATAGCTGTTCTTGGATTGCTCGCCATGGCTCTTCCAACCTCTGCATCGGTTGACACACTCACCTTTCCCTCACTCACAAGTCCTGGGCCAAATGAAAATGCCTGCCAAACCCCTTGATTAACTAATTCCTGTGCGGTCACGTTTGACGGATCAACCACCTTCATACTGCCATCGGCATAGATACAAAGTACATCTTCACTTCCTGCCTCATCTCGGTAGACTACACCATTTCGAATCACATAGCCATCCTCTCTTGCCCCATAGTAATCCCCATTAATAGATAAAATGGCATTTTTTTCACTGGCAATCTGTGAAGTTGTCTCTGTGACATTTTTTCCATAGGTATCACTGGCAAAGGCCGTCTTTAGTGATTGTGCAGAATCAAGCGTAATGTCAGCGACATAGACCTTCGTGTTTTCATAGGTGTATTCCTTTAAGCTGATGTTCTTTCCATCTTGGCTGTAGCTTTTGATCTCCTTTCCACCATCTGTGCTCGTCTTCGTCTGGTTGCTCGCTACTGTCGTCTCACTTTTACTTTTATTGGCACTTGATGTGCTGTTTTTTGCACTGGATGACTTTGTTGTCTTTGTAGCCGATGTCGCTGCCTTTGTTGTCGTATTGGCAAATGCAGAGGTATTCACACTTGTTGTATTTACCTGATATGCCCTTGAAATAACAAAGGTATCCATTGAAATATACACCGTAAATGCCAATATTGATGTCAAAAATAGAATATTCCACTTATGCTTTTTCATATAAATCTCCCTCCCGAGTTCCTTTTTTAAAAACGAATTGTCTCTGTACACTCCAGCTAATGACAAACATCATAATCTCTGTGATAATCTTTGCCAAGTAGGCGTTGATGCCAAAAGAAACAATTCCTCTGAGCAATATCACATTTCCCAACAAAATGCATAGAGCAAGTGTGATATATTTGGGCAAAGATTCGATGGCTGCCTCTTGGCTTTTAAATACAAACTTCCGATTGAGGCTGTAATTTAGGCTTGCACTGACCATTCTAGCCAAAATACTTGAAACTACCATTGCCCCTGAAATCATAAATAACAGACAATACAATCCATAATCTACCAAAAAACTAGTGAGTGACGACGAAGCAAATCGAATAATCTCTTTATAGATTCGATAAGAGTCCTTGATTGTAGAAAAATGAGAAGAGCGATTGTCATTGAGATACACCGTTGCAATCTCCACCTCTTTGATATCTTCCTTTCTTGCTAATTACAAGAGTACATTCATCTCATATTCATATCGTTCACCTCGAACGGAAAGCATTTCTTCCACCATTCTGTCAGAAAATGCCCGAAGTCCTGTCTGTGTGTCAAAGACATCTAGTCCACTACTGACCTTATATACCATCCGAGTGATACTGTTGCCCAATCGACTTCTCCATGGCACATTTCCTTGAAACCTTCTGCTGCCCAAGATTAGACTATTTGGATTTTCCTCAGCCACTTTCACAACCCGCAAAACATCATCCACTTTATGCTGTCCATCTGCATCCACAGTAACAATGACATAGGGAATAGAAAAATTATTTTTAATATATTCTAGCCCTGTCTTGATCGCTGCACCTTTTCCACGATTATGAGTGTGGGTGTAAATTGCAGCATATTCACTGGCCTGAACAAAGAGCGAATCACATTCTTGACTAGAGCCATCATTGATAATCACTACACAAAAGCCCTCTTCTTTCAACTCCTTGGCAATCTTTACCATCTCTTTTTCTGGTTCATAAGCAGGTATTAGAGCAATTCTTTTTTCTTCTCTCATCTTGGGTTCCTCCTTTTCTTTTTGATTAGTCCTAGGATACCCAAAAATTATGTGAAAATAATGATTAAATTTTGAATAATCTGTGTTTTAAACTTTTTATCTGTACAAAAAAGAGCCCTAGGCATTGCCTAGCGGCTCTCTAATCTAGATCACTTCTCCTCGAGTTATACTTCCTCTAAAATCTAATTAATACTAAGAATATTTCTCTACTTCTCCAATAGCACTACCGTCTCCAAATGAGCAGTCTGACTGAAACAATCAAATGGCTGAATCTTCTTCGCCCTGTACTTATACTTTACAAAAACTTCCAAATCTCTAGCTAAAGTCTCTGGATTACAAGAAACATAGATCACTCGCTTTGGTGAAAGTTTCCTAATCGCAGCAATAAACTCTGGTGTGCTCCCTGAACGAGGTGGATCCATAATAATTGTGTCTATCTTTTCTCCATTCTCTGCTGCGGCCACAATCAATGTAGTTGCATCTTGGGCATAGAAAGTGATATTCTTAATGGCATTTCTCTTTGCATTGGAAATGGCATCTCTAACCGCATCCTTGTTGAGTTCAACACTAATGACTTGCTTTACCTTTGAAGCTGCAATCAATCCAATCGTTCCCACACCTGCGTAAGCATCCAGTACCACTTCCTCACCTGTAAATTCTGCACAATCAATGGCAAAACGATATAGTTTTTCTGTCTGCACAGGATTTACCTGATAAAATGACTTTGGTGAAATGCGAAATGTCAAGCCACAGTGATATTTTGAACAATGGTCGTAATCTCTGGATGAGCTTTTTTTAATGCCTTGACAAAATTATTCTTGCCCGGGAAAATCGGCGAGGCGGTGACAAGCACCACCATCACCTCATTTGTTGCCTTACCTACACGAATTAGAGTGTGACGCAAAAGTCCATATCCTGTGTCCTCATTGTAGGTTTTTATTTTAAAGGATTTACAAAGCTCCTTTATGGTCGCCACAATGGCCGAGGCCTTTTTGTCCTCAATCAGACAATTTTGTATATCCACAATATTGTGTGACTTTTTTTCATAAGTCCCTGCAATGACTTGACCTCGCATAAATCCAAATGCTGCACTCACCTTATTGCGATAATGATAAGGCTCTTCCATTGGAACAATTTCTTCCACTTTTCCAAATTTTGCAAGATATTTCTTTGCTGTCTCCTGCTTTTTCTCCAGTTGCTTTTTGTAGTCGATTTCAATGTAATCGCAACCCCCACAACGCTTTGCCACAGCACATTTTGTTGTACTCTTGTTTATATCGCTCTTGTCTCGTTTAAAAGCCATTTCTTCTCCTCATCATCTAAGTATGGGCTGAGCGTCTTATACACCATTGCTTGATATTCATTGTATAATTGCTTATCTCTCTCCTCCATAATATCCACATTGAGTGGTTCTGGATCAAGAGGTACAATGGTCAATGAATCAAAGTGCAAAAATCCCTCCTGCTCATCCTTTACACTCACCACTAAATTCTCTACTCGAATGCCATGGCTTCCCTCAATATAAATGCCTGGTTCATCGCTGACTACCATGTTTTCGCGAATAACCACATCTCTCCTTGGATCCGGATTTGGTGTAAGGCAAATGGAATTTGGTCCTTCATGTACAGTATTGCAAAAACCAACCCCATGACCTGTGCCATGATTAAAGTCTCTGCCATACTCCCACATCTTCATTCGAGCATAGGCATCGAGATTATATCCTCTTGCTCCCTCCTTAAATCTTGCGTTTAATAGTCGAAGCATTCCAATCGTTGTCAATGTGTAATCCTGCTTTTCTATGTCACTGGTTTCTCCAAGGGCAATGGTTCTTGTGACATCTGTTGTTCCATCTTTATACTGTGCACCTGAATCAAACAAATAGAGTCCTCTTGGTTCCAGTATAGCTGCTGTTTCTCTATTGGCCTTATAGTGAACAATGGCTGCGTTGCTCGCATAGCCACTGATGGTATCAAAGCTAAGTTCCACGCCAAGCCCCCATCTCGAACATGGCTCTTTCTCATGTTAGCAATTTCTGTGTCGTTCTTTACAATTTTCATCAATGCCAACGGTGAAACCACAAAGATAAATTCATTGTCTTTTCTCGCATCGCAAAGTGTTTGATAGTCGCAATCCTTTTGATCAAGTAGAATCTTTCTTCCTTTTAGTTTCTTTACAAACTGATTCCAATCGTCGTACTCTGCTGTCTCAATGCCCTGATCCTTCAAATAATTTGCAATTTCTTCACTCATTGCACAACTTTGAATAAAGAGTGTACAACGCTCTTCTTCAATTGCCAAATACGATAAAAACAAGGGATTGCATTCAATGTCATCGCCACGAAGATTGGTCAACCAAGCGATATCCGAAAGTGAACATGCAAGAAGAACATCGGCACGATTTTCCCTCATTTCCTTTCGCACTCTCTCTAACTTTGACTTTGTATCCTCACCACAGTATGCATCAATTCTCCACACTTTTTTTGCACTGCGTGCTGGACGATCTAACCACACTTCATCGACAATATCGACATCTGTACGCATTTGAATTCCGTGCAATTCCTTCTCCCATTGCTCGCCCTCTCCTGCACCAAATAATTTTGCATAAAAGCCCAAAGTCTCTCCAATGCTTAGATTTTCTTTGAGATACTCAAGTAAGGTTGGAACTTTCTTTTCTCCCATTTCCATCAAATCAATTCCACTGCCCTCGAGTTGTTTTCTTCCTTGCACAAAGTAGCGACCATCAACCCAAAGGGCCGCACGATCTTTCAATACAACTAATGTTCCCGCACTTCCTGTAAAACCACTTAAATAGGCTCTACATTGGTCATGGTCACTAACATACTCACTTTGATGGGCATCTGCTGTAGGGGCAACCCACGCATCCATTCCATACTTTTTCATCACTTCTCTCAATTTTTGAATTTGCTCTCTCATATTTACTCCTTCCAATCTAAAAATAGACTAAAATAAATTCAACTTTTTACACGCCTTCCACACACCATCTTCTCCAATAGGATCTGTGACCATATCGGCGACGACTTTTAATTCCTCTACGGCATTTCCCATGGCCACACCCATTCCGGCTTCCTTAAGCATCTCAACATCATTACTTCCATCGCCAAAGGCCACAACATCCTTCATGCTCATTCCATAGTAGTGGCAAAGTTCCTTCAGACCTTCAGCCTTTGTAATGCCATTGGGAACAATGTCTGCCCCTCCCTTTCCAGAAAAGAGTAACACAGACAACATCGGAAAATGCTCCCCTAATCTCTTTGCTCCCGCAGGATCGCCATAATAGACTAGCGTATGCACATCCATTTTCTCAAGTAAATGATAATCCTTAAATCTTCGTCCACACTCACCCCAATTGAGCATCTCTCTCTCATAGATGTAGTCCTGATTTGTATAGTAGTCATCATCTCCATCTGTCATTCCAACAGCCTCTCCATGTTCCTCACTGTAAGTCAATATCCGCTTGACGAGTGCCTTGTCCATGATAATATCAGAAATGACTTCTTTTCCGACAACTACTCTTGCTCCATTTAGTTCTACAAGTGCATGGGGTAAAATTGAATCCACAATATCCCTGCTATAATAATTATGTAAATTTCTTCCACTGGCAAGTACAATTTTATGTCCTGCCTGTTTTAACTTTCGAATCGCCAACATTGCTGAATTTGGAATTTCATAGTCCTTATGATCGAGCAATGTCATATCAATATCAAATGCAATAATCATTTTTTCTCCTATTTCTCATCACATACCTGGAATATATAAAACTTTAAATAGTATGATTCTGCTGCTGCCCAAAGAATTGGGTGATCAGGTGCTTGGGTTGAAAAGCTAATCTGTCGAAGACGCTTATGAGCTCCTTTCGCTGCCTCGTTGATGGTCTTTGCAAAAGTTTGTTGATCCATATAGTGAGAACAAGAACAGGTTGCAAGATAGCCACCATCTAACGTCAACTTCATTCCACGAATATTAATCTCTCTATAGCCTTTAATTGCATTTTTAATTGAATTCTTTGACTTTGTAAATGCTGGTGGATCGAGCACAACAAGATCATACTTTTCCCCTCTTTCCTCAAGCTCTGGCAAAAGTTCAAAGACATCAGCACTCACAAACTCTACACGATTCTCCAAGCCATTTTTTTTTGCATTTTCTCTTGCCTGACGAATGGCTAACTCAGAGGCATCAACGCCAAGAACACTCTTTGCTCCTCCTTTCCCTGCATTGAGTGCAAAAGATCCTGTATGTGTAAAGCAATCGAGTACTTTTTTATCCCTTGCAAGATCTTGAATTAACTTGCGATTATTCTTTTGATCGAGGAAAAATCCTGTCTTTTGTCCATCCTTGACATCAACAATGTACTTTACTCCATTTTCCACAATCTCCACATCAGTGTCAAATGGTTCGCCAATAAATCCTTTGACCTTCTCCATTCCCTCTTTGATGCGTTCCTTGGCATCAGAACGCTCATAGACACCGCGAATGTGGATTCCATCTCTAGCAAGAACTTCCTTTACCAGTTCAATAATCTCTAATTTCATTCGGTCAATGCCAAGAGCCAAGGATTCAACCACCAAAATATCCGAAAACTTATCAATCACCAGTCCTGGCAAAAAATCTGCTTCGCCAAAAATCAAGCGACAACTTGAAGTATCCACCGTATTCTTTCGATATTCCCAAGCATTTCTCACTCGCATTGCGATAAATTCTCTATCAATCACTACATTTTCTTTTCTCGTCATCATGCGAACACGAATTTTTGAGTTAATATTGATAAATCCATGCCCCAAGCAATAGCCATCAAAATCAAGTACGGTCACAAGGTCTCCATTGTCAAAAGTTCCCTCTGTACGCTCAATCTCATTGTCATAAATCCACGCTCCACCTGCTTTTAAAGCTCTGGCCTCTCCCTTTTTAATATGTACTATTCCAGGATATCTCATTTTTTCTCCATTTCTATCTCTATTTTTGTTCTGTATTCTATTCTATCATCTATAGGAGGTGGAAAACAAGTTGGCTGATCAGTTCTGCAACTCCACAGCCAATCATCACAACAATCGGGTCCGTCTTCCACTTTCTGAGCACAACAAGTGCCACAATAAAAATAATAAGTCCTCTCCAGTGCACATTCTTTGTCGCCTGGTCAAAGATGGCACTCATCAAAATGGTGATTCCTGCTGATAAAATCATTGCCACCACAATGGGACGCAAAAACTTTAAAATTCCCTGTAAGAGTTCCATGTCGGTATACTTTTCATAGAGCCAAGCCAAAATACTGACAAAAATAGCTGAGGGAATCACCACCCCAAGCGTGGCAACGATTGCCCCTCCCATTCCAAAGATCTGTTCTCCGACAAATGTTGCTGCATTGATGGAAATGGGTCCTGGTGTCATTTGTGAAATTGTCACTAAATTAGTGAAATCTGCCATAGAAACCCAGTGATAGTGATCAACAACAATGGACTGT
>QWCL01002279.1_pt1 | contig 10908 bp, 8 predicted proteins | sample 1972551 | NCBI WGS metagenome assembly QWCL01 (sample SAMN09866709, study PRJNA288562) | Human oral metagenome isolate term2_saliva, whole genome shotgun sequencing... | isolation source: mouth | host: Homo sapiens | place: USA: California
AAGTGATTTGCGGGAGGCCCGCAAGCACCAAAACCTTTAAAAAGGGATTTGCGGGAAGCCCGCAAGCTCCAAAACCTTTAAAAAGTGATTTGCGGGAGGCCCGCAAGCCTCAAAATCTTTAAAAGCATGATTTTCTGATTTTAGGTTCTTCTGAAACGTTCAGAAAAGGGTAAGTTGCGTTAAAGAACATATAAAACTTGGTAAATCTATTTTAGGGATGGGCAACAGGCTCAAAGTTTCTTACATTTATCAAGGGAAACGGAAAAGTCTGCTCTGTGATTTTATCTGACCGAATGAATTATTCCACGAAATAAGAGAGCATAAAAAGGAGTATGAATCTTTGCTTATCTTTTAGATTTGTAGTATTTTTGTGGTCATAAACTATTAGATGGACAATAACTAACCTAATGAATATTTGCATCGAGAAAAGATTAATCGTGGTTCTTTTGCTATTTCTTGCATTAGCAAGTACGGCAAAAGACAAAGTCAAAGTGGCATGCGTCGGCAATAGCGTCACCTTTGGTTACGGCCTCAATAATCGCGAGCAAACGTGTTATCCAGCTGTACTGCAACGTTTACTCGGCACGAACTATGACGTTAGAAACTTCGGACATTCGGGTACAACGCTGCTAACCGAAGGACACAGGCCTTATATCCAACAAACGGAATATAAAGAAGCGCTGGCATTTAAGCCTGATTGGGTTGTCATCCACTTAGGGCTTAACGACACCGACCCACGCAACTGGCCCAACTACAATCAACATTTCAACCGCGATTATCAGCTACTTATTAATGCCTTTCGAAAGGAAAATCCCAAGGCCAAGATTTGGATTTGTCTCATGACACCTATCTTTCACACGCATCCTCGATTTGAAAGTGGCACTCGCGATTGGCATGCAGCAATCCAACAACATATCCGCGACATTGCAAAGACTAATCATGTGGAACTCATCGACCTACATACGCCCCTCTATTCTCGCCCCAACCTCTTCGCTGATGCACTTCATCCGAATGCTGAAGGGGCTGAAATCATGGCACAAACGATTCGTTCTGCACTCACAGGTGACTATGGTGGACTGAAAATGTCACCGATTTATGCCGATGAAATGGTGATGCAGCGACGCGAACCCATTGTATTTCGTGGAACCGCCAATGCCGGAGAACAAGTTAAGGTGACCTTCCTCGGCAAAAAAGAAACTGCAAAAGTCAAAACAAACGGCCAGTGGGAGGTAAGTTTTCCGGCGATGGAAGCAGGCGGACCTTATGAGGTTCACATCGCAACAAAAGCCCAACAACGCACGATTCGCCACATTTATATTGGTGAGGTGTGGTTATGTTCAGGACAATCAAACATGGAATTTCCCGTCAGTCAGTCGACTTCTGCCCACAACGACCTTGCCACCGCTGCCAAGCAACCCCTACTCCACCTCTTCAATATGTATACTCGCTTCCCAACGAATGCCGAGAAATGGGATGAAACAACCCTCGATGCCGTCAACAAATTGGCACTCATGGGAGGAAACACATGGGAGACGGCCAATGAAAACACCATTAAGAACTTTTCTGCAGTGGCATATCACTTTGGAAAAGCATTGGCAGACAGTCTCAAAGTGCCCGTAGGCATTATCTGTAATGCCGTGGGTGGCACCACAACTGAATCATGGATAGACCGAAACACACTCGAATGGCAGTTCCCTTCCATCCTTTATGACTGGTATCATGGCGACTTTGGGCAGCCTTGGGCACGTCAACGAGCACTTCAGAACATTGCGCTTGCTCCAAAAACAGCCTTGCAACGCCACCCTTATGAGCCGTGTTATATGTTTGAAGCAGCCATGTTGCCATTAAAAGATTATGCCATTCGTGGCGTGGCTTGGTATCAAGGAGAGTCTAATGCCCACAACATTGAACTCCATGCGCGCTTATTTCGCCTCTTGGAGAAAAGCTGGAGACACTTCTTTCACCGCCAAAAGCTGCCGTTCCTTGTCGTACAATTGTCAAGTCTTAACCGCCCGTCATGGCCTGAGTTCCGTGATTCTCAACGGCGGTTATCTGCAAAACTTCCCGAAACATGGCTCACTGTGACCAGCGATCTCGGTGATTCTTTAGACGTACATTACCGAAACAAACAGCCTGTCGGCGAGCGTTTGGCGCTTCAAGCCTTGCATCATGTCTACGAACATCACCTTGTTTCCGAAGGACCTACATGCATAAAGGCCCGCGCAGTGGATAATCTGGTTTACCTTTATTTTGAGAATGCGCATGGGTTACAAGCCAAAGGAGGTGCTGTTCAAGGTTTTGAAGTAGCCGGAGATGATGGAGTTTATTATGCCGCAAAGGCCGAAATAGAAGGTGAAAGCGTAATTGTCAGTAGCGATAAAGTGCCAAATCCGCGAGCTGTTCGCTATGGTTGGCAACCCTTTACGCATGCAAACCTCATCAATTCTGCCTCACTCCCCTGCAGTACATTTAAGAAAAAGATAGCTCAATGAAGTCAATTCGAATATTATTAATCTTATATCTTGTGATGAATCCATTCATAAAAGAAACTAAGCTGCATGCACAATCGTTGCACTTAGCACGCGTTGAACATGTGAAAGGCTTTCCATCAGACGAAGCCGGAATAGAAAAAGGTGTGTCAGCCTGCTTTGCTGGCACTGTCGACAATATGCTTTTAATGGCTGGGGGATGTAACTTTCCAGAGAAACCCGCGGCAGAAGGTGGTCTGAAACGTTATTATCAAGGCATTTATGCTGCAGAAATCACACGCGAGAACCAACTGAAATGGACTCTTGTTGGAAAGCTTCCGCAACCCTGCGCCTATGGCGTGAGCATTTCTCTCCCAAGTGGTTTGCTCTGTATTGGAGGCAATAATCTTAATGAAAGCTTTGATTCTGTGTTTGAAATCATCTTGAAAAATGGCAAAGCCACACTGAAACAATATCCTTCATTGCCTATAAAAATGGACAATTTTGCAGGTGCTTGCGATGGGAACCAAGTTGTTGTAAGCAATGGTTTGCAAACGTTCGCCCTCAAACTCAATCAACTCGATGACGGATGGGAAACACTTCATCCACTCACACCCAAGAAATTGAGTCAGCCCGTAGGTGTATTTGTCGATGGAAACTATTGCCAATGGGGCGGCTGTACAGCCAAAACAGCAACCGAAGACTGCGAGCTCAATCTCTCTGGTCAATGCTTAGGCAAGCCAACAACAACGCTTGCACCACCTAAAAACGATGATGGCGAAGCTATTTTCTTAGGAGGAGCTGCGGCTATCAGTCTCACTCCACAAACCTTTGTGGCTGTTGGCGGCGTGAACAAAGATATATTTTTAGATGCCATAAACCACCCCAAACCAGGCTATATGACACATCCGGCTGAATGGTATCGTTTCAATCCCTTTATTTGTATATATGAAAATGGAGCTTGGAAGATAGCTGGCACCGAAAAGATTGCAGCACGTGCAGGAACAACATTAGCCAAACATGGCAATGATATCTATGTCATTGGAGGTGAATTGAAACCTGGTGTGCGCACGCCTGATATCTATCGACTAACCTTTAAGTAACCAATTCCACATGAAAATCATTGAAAAAAAATACTATCCCTGGGCAGTTGTAGCCCTATTATGGGTTGTTGCCCTCCTCAATTACATGGATCGCCAGATGCTTTCTACCATGCAAGTATCAATGAAAGCAGACATTCATGAACTCAATCAGGCAGAAGCCTTTGGTGCATTGATGGCAATCTTCCTTTGGGTTTATGGCCTTGTGTCGCCTTTTGCAGGGATGATTGCCGATCGTCTTGACCGCAAATGGCTTGTGGTGGGTAGCTTGTTTGTGTGGTCTTCGGTAACTTTGGCCATGGGATATGCCACAAGTTTCGACCAATTATATTATCTCCGAGGCCTCATGGGCATAAGCGAGGCATTATATATTCCATCAGCTTTGTCGCTATTGGCAGACTGGCATGAAGGCAAAAGCCGTTCAATGGCGATAGGAATCCACATGACAGGCATCTATATGGGACAGGCAATAGGAGGTTTCGGCGCTGTTGTTGCGGCCATGTTAACTTGGAAAGCCGCCTTCCATTGGTTCGGAATCATTGGTATAGTCTATGCCATTGTTCTGGCAATCCTGCTATATGAGAAACCACTTCGCAATGGTTTGAAGCACGAAAGCACTGCATCGACAACATCAAAAGCCAGCATGTGGCACGGATTTGGTGCGGTATTATCTAATTGGGTGTTTTGGATTATTCTCTTTTTCTTTGCCGTTCCGAGCTTACCAGGCTGGGCTACGAAGAACTGGCTGCCCACTTTGTTTGCTCAAAACTTAGGAATTCCAATGCAAGAAGCAGGCCCTATCTCCACGATTACAATCGCTGCATCTTCGTTCTTGGGCGTAATCATGGGCGGATATTTGTCTGACCGCTGGGTAAAACGTAATCTCAAAGGACGCGTTTACACCAGTGCCATTGGCTTAGGCCTAACAATTCCAGCCTTAGTATTATTAGGATTTGGTCATAACTTGCCTGCCATTGTAGGCGCAGGCCTACTCTTTGGCATAGGCTTTGGCATGTTTGATGCCAACAACATGCCTATTCTTTGCCAGTTTATTCCGTCAAGACAGCGTGCCACTGCTTATGGAATCATGAATATGACTGGGGTTTTTGCCGGCGCATTGGTAACCCAAATGCTTGGAAAATGGACCGATGGAAATAAGCTTGGCTTTGGTTTCGCCCTCTTGGGAGCCATCGTTGCCTTAGCACTCTTTGTGCAACTGCGTTTCCTCAAACCTCAAACCGACAACATGGAATAAGCAAATTCTAATAAGAAAGCTTTCTGAAAACAACATAAAACAAATTCATACACGACATCATATAAATCAGATTACAATGGAAAAGATTATCGGATTGATTGATGCACCATTCACTCCATTTCATGAAAATGGTGATATCAACCTCGAACCCATTGCTGCTTACGGAGCAATGTTAAAGAAAAATGGTCTTAAAGGCGTATTTATTAATGGTTCTTCTGGCGAGGGCTACATGCTCACAACAGACGAAAGGAAGGCCTTAGCGACTGAATGGGTGAAGCAAGCACCAGCAGATTTCAAGGTAATTGTACACGTTGGCAGTTGCTGTTTACGTGAAAGTGTGGAGTTAGCACACCATGCAGCCGAGATAGGGGCATGGGGAATAGGCGCCATGGCACCTCCTTTTCCTCGCATAAATCGTATAGAAGAGCTCGTAAAGTATTGCGAACAAATTGCTCAAGCGGCACCAAACCTCCCCTTCTATTACTATCATATCCCCGCTTTTAATGGCGCTTTCCTTCCTATGGTCGACCTTTTGAAGGCCGTAGATGGGCGTATTCCCAACTTCGCAGGCATCAAATATACTTACGAAAGCCTTTATGAGTACAACCAATGTAGGCTTTATGCCAACGGCAAATACGACATGTTGCATGGACAAGACGAAACCATCTTGCCGTCATTAGCCCAAGGGGGTGCCCAAGGAGGTATCGGAGGAACAACCAACTACAATGGACGTGAGTTGGTTGCCATTATAGAAGACTGGAAGAAAGGCGACATTGAATCGGCTCGGAAGCATCAAAACTTTGCCCAAGAAGTTATTAATGTCATCTGTCATTATCGTGGAAATATCGTTGGAGGCAAACGAATCATGAAGCTCATGGGCTGTTGACCACGTCAATGGCGGTGTATACACCTGCTTAAATCGTGATGGTTCACTCATGGATACAACCAAATCGGTTTGGTTTCAAGGGCGTTTTGCCTATATATGTGCCTACGCTTACAACCACATTGAAAGAAATCGTGAGTGGTTAGAGGCCTCAAAGTCTACCATTGACTTTATAGAAGCACACTGCTTTGACACAGATCGTCACATGTTTTTCTCTGTAACGGCCGACGGAACGCCTCTACGCAAGCGGCGATATGTGTTTAGTGAGACCTTCGCTGCTATCGCTATGGCCGAATATTCCATAGCATCAGGCGACTCACATTACGCTAAACGAGCCCTCGAAGTGTTTGATAACACACTGCGCTTCCTATCAACTCCAGGCTTCCTTCAACCCAAATATGAGCCCAATGTGCAGTTGCAAGGTCACTCTATCGTGATGATTCTCATCAATGTTTGCAGCTGTTTGCGCAATGCAGTGAATGAAGAGAGACTCACAAAGCAAATTGATGAGTCGATAGATAAACTGCAACGCTACTTCATACACCCTGAGTTTAAGGCGCTGTTAGAATGTGTTGGTCCTGCAGGGGAATTCATTGATACGAATATGACACGTACAATCAACCCGGGACATTGCATAGAAACCAGTTGGTTTATTATGGAAGAAGCACGCCATAGACAATGGGATAAGAAACTCTTAGACATGGCACTCACCATCTTTGATTGGTCTTGGGACTGGGGATGGGATGAAAACTACGGCGGAATCATTAACTTTCGCGACTGCAAAGGCTTGCCTTCACAAGACTATGCACAAGACATGAAGTTCTGGTGGCCACAATGTGAGACCATCATTGCATCGCTTTATGCTTATATGGCAACTGGAAACATGAAGTACTTAGAACGTCATCAGCAGATTAGTGAATGGACTTATGCCCACTTCCCCGACCCAGATTATCCCGAGTGGTATGGCTATCTACATCGCGATGGCACTGTAGCGCAGCCGGCAAAAGGCAATCTTTACAAAGGACCTTTCCACATTCCACGCATGATGATAAAGTCATTTACGCTCTGTAATGACATTCTCAATCGGATGTAACACTTGACTTCGTCACTTCAAGGATAACTATCGTTATCTTCATATCGGGCATATCATTCTCCATGGTGTGCCCGATAGTTCTTTTATGGAAATCAGATAACAATACATGAAAAGTCAAAAAAATTGCTTTTTTATTAGGAATTGTTCTCCTTTTTCCGTATGTTTGTTGCGTAAAACCTAACCTATCATCCTTAAACCAAATGCCATGAACCTAAGAATAGGCTTTCTTCTGCTTCTCATAGGCTTGTTATCGACAGCCAAAGTCAATGCCCAACAAGAACAACGCTGGGAAGATTGCTATGCAGAACTCATCGCCATGGAGGGTGAAAGCGAAGAAGACATCCCCGATTATGACCTGCTTTGCGATATCGCTAACCATCCAATAAACATCAATCAGGCGACAAAAGAGGACTTAGAACAGCTTCCTTTCCTCAGCGATCAACAGATAGAAGACATCATGGAATATCTTTTTCGTTACCATTCTATGCAATCTTTGGGCGAGCTTTACATGATTCCATCTCTCGGTTACACGTATGCACGCCTGCTTTCTTATTTTATCTATATCGGAAAACCTAATGAAAACCATCATCTTTCATGGCAAAAAATCATGCGTTATGGCCGACATAAGCTTGTAACTGCCATGAACATTCCCACTTATTCACGCCGAGGCTTTAAGGAAAATCAATATCTTGGCGGACCTATAAAACACTGGTTACGCTATACTTTCAATTATGTTCATCAGTTAGAAATAGGATTTACGGGGGCAAACGATGCGGGAGAACCTTTCTTTAAGGGTCGAAACAGCTTGGGATATGACTACAACAGTCTCTATCTTATGCTTCGAAATCAAGGCTGGTTAAAGTCACTTGCCATAGGGAAATACCGCGTTCGGTTGGGTATGGGACTTGTAATGAACTGCGATTATGGCTTTGGAAAGCAGATGCTTATTGCCTCTTTAGACCGCTCTTCTGCTACAATCCGTCCTCACACTTCACGTGCAGAAGCAAACTATTTGCAAGGGGTTGCAGCGACTTTTAAGCTGAACAGCCATTTAGAAGCTACCACTTTCCTCTCCTATCGCCAAATAGATGGTACCTTATGTCATGATAGTTTGGGAGCAATCTCAGCCATATCGTCCAGTGGAGCCCATCGCACTGCCACCGAAATGGCACATAAACACAACACCAACCAATTCGTTGCAGGAGGTCATCTGCATTATTTTCGTAATGGTTTCCACGTTGGAATCACAGCGCTTTATACCACCTTAAACCGCGAGTTGCATCCCGACACCACATTACTCTACAAACGTTGGGCCGCCATGGGCAAGAGATTTTTCAATGCAGGCATTGACTATGGATACACAGGAAGCCGACTTTGCGTGAGCGGTGAACTGGCAACTGACGCCCATCTGGCGCTTGCCACCATCCACAAACTAACTTATCGTATGGCCAACCCCTTGCAATTAGTGGCGATTCAGCGTTTCTATGCCTACAAATACAACGGACTTTTTGCTCGAAGTTTTGCCGATGCAGGAGCCGTTAAGGATGAAAGCGGTCTATATCTTGGTGTGAACTGGAATATCAATCATGCCTTTTCATTGCTTGCTTATGGTGATTTTGCCTACTTTGCATGGCCTAAATACGGGCAATCTATAGCTGGAACACACGCCCTTGATGGCTTTCTGCTACTCCATTACCAGCAAAAACAATTACAATGTGCCGCACAATATCGCATCAGACACCGTCAACGTGACGATGAAACGAAATCAATGCTCATTGCACGAAACGAACATCGCGGACGTTTGAAAGTCGATTATTCTCCTGGTTCGTGGCATCTACGCACACAGGCAGACTTCACTTATGCCATGCAACAAACGAGAAGTTTTGGTTATATGCTTGCCCAAAGCATACAACGTGACTATAACCGCGTCATCATTTCAGGCACATTGGGCTATTTTCACACACAAGATTACAATAGCAGGGTATGCACTTATGAACGTGGAATGCTTTATGATTTCAGCTTTCCCAACTTCTTTGGGCATGGAATCCGTTATAGTTTTATGGCTCGAACAATGCTCAACAGCCACTTAACACTACTCATCAAAGCCGCAACTACAGATTATTTCAATCGCAATACCATTGGCAGTGGATGGCAAAAGATTGCGCATTCGGCTCAAACGGATATTCAACTGCAAGCCATTGTCAAACTTTAAACCATGCGAAACAACCTGTTACAGCGTCAAAGATGTAATTCTTCTTTCGGCTTCACCCATGATTTCAACCAACTGATCACACCACTTATCAAACTGTTCATCGGCAGGTTGGCATTCAGGATGATGCATCACATAGTCTAATGTCTGCCGAACACCTTGGTCAAAACGCATGGAAGTATGGAAGTCGGGAACTGCTTGATGCAACTTTGACAAATCAAAGACCACCGAATTTGCCTTATCTCCCAACAACGCTCCCTTGAAATCGTATTGCGGTGCCAAGGCCAACAGCGTGCTTGGAACATAACATGGGCGGAACGTTACACCCAAAACGTCGGCTATTGTCTTATGAATTTGATTCCAAGTCAACACCTCTTCGCTCATCACTTGATAAGTTTCGCCTACTGCATGCACGTTGCCCAACAAACCAACAAAAGCCTTGGCAAAGTCTGTATTGTGTGTAACGGTCCATAAAGACGAGCCATCTCCTGGCATGATTACAGGCTTTCCATCGAGCATTCTCTTAATAACTTGCCAACTTCCTCGCTGCCCATGAATAGCCACGGGCACTGACTTGTTGCCATAAGTGTGGCTCGGTCGGACTATCGTTACAGGGAAACCATAGTCCCGATGATAATGGTGTAACAGGTCTTCACACGCAATTTTCTCCCGTGAATAGGCCCAATAAGGATTCTGAAGCGCCGTAGACTCGGTGACAAATGGACTTGATAGCGGTTTGTTATAACACGAAGCTGAACTAATAAAGACGTATTGTTTCGTGCAATTAGCAAAGCGTTGAAAATCTTTCTCTACATGTTCAGGACGAAAAGCAATGAAATCAACAACACAATCCCACATCATTCCACTCAATAGTTTGTCGGTTTCTGCACTGTGAATATCGCCTACAAGCGTATTAACCTCACGTGAAAAATCATGCTGTTTACCACGATTCAGTAACGTGACTTCCCACTCACCACGCGCACAAAGCAAATGCGTCACCGCACTACTAATAGTTCCTGTACCACCGATAATCAATATCTTACGTTTCATTTCCTGCCCAAATCTTTTATTGTTGATTGATATATAGCACACAAATATAATGAATCTATTGCACAATGGCAAAGAGATTCCATTCTATTTCACGGAAAAAAGATTCAACCATCCATGTGGTTTATATGTAGAAATGATACGCATCCCATGATGTTTTTCCATAAAACGCATTGTGGGAAGTGTGAACCAACGTCATAGGTGTTGCGGTTTTTAAGCGTAAATTGCCATTAATCCACATGTGTATAGACATTAATCACACCATGAAACACACATTTCAACGCCGTAGGTGTTGCGCTTTTGATAGCCCAGGGTTGCCAAACGATAGTGCAGGCTACCCTAGGTTAGCGTATATTGTGTGTGGAGCAACGCCGTAGGTGTTGCGCTTTTTCGGCATAACCCGCCATAAAAGGATTCATTATAACAATGCCTTCATAGAAAAAGCTCAACACCTATGGCGTTGAATCTCCTTGCGAATACTCACCCGGGGTAGGCTCGTTCCTCGCCAACCCCGGGCTATCAAAAGAACAACTCGTACCGAGTTGCACCATGAGGGCATACATAATGGAATATACATTCATGGGCATATTAGCATAATTTACTATTTATTAATTCGTATGTTGGCATTAATTATATCATAAAATAAATGTTCCAACGCCATCGGTGTTGCGCTTTCTAAGCGCAATCCGCCATGAACCTCCTCGCTATAACCATACTTTCTCAAAAAAAGCTCAACACCTATGGCGTTGAATCCCCTTGCGAACGTTTACCCGGGGTAGGCTCGTTCCTCGCCAACCCCGGGCTATCAAAAGAACAACTCGTACCGAGTTGCGTGGTGAACCAATTGTGAGGG
>QWCL01001112.1_pt1 | contig 10886 bp, 11 predicted proteins | sample 1972551 | NCBI WGS metagenome assembly QWCL01 (sample SAMN09866709, study PRJNA288562) | Human oral metagenome isolate term2_saliva, whole genome shotgun sequencing... | isolation source: mouth | host: Homo sapiens | place: USA: California
GAATCTGCCTGTGGCTGGTGCTGAGCTGTCCTCTGCGACGACGCTTAGGGAGGCTCTGGAGCGGTGGGTGTCTGGTTTGGATGATGGGTTGGCTCTGAACACCTTGCGTAATTACAAGCTGTGGGCTGAGCGCCTTTCTCAGAATCTTGGCTCCTTGCAGCTGAGAGAGCTCACTGCCGGGGCGCTGGATGCGTACCTGGCGGGTATTGATTTGCCTAGTGTGCGGTATAACCAGCGATTGACGCTCAAGATGGCGTTGGATGAGGCGGTGCGTCTTGGAGCTTTACCGCATAACCCGGTTCTAGCGACTCGCCCGGTGAAGACCAAGAAAAAGGAAGTGCGAGCGCTGGATCTGGAGCAGGTTCAAGAGCTGCGGAGGCTCGTATCTGGGTTGCAGGCAACGCCTACTTACAGCGGGTATCTTCCTGATCTTGTTGATGTTCTTTTGGGTACTGGGTGCCGTTGGGGTGAAGGTGCCGGCATCCGCTGGCAAGATGTTGATCTTGAGGCGGGGACTGTGACCATTTGCGGGACGCTCGTTCAGAAGGCGGGTTGGCAGGCTGATACGAAGACTCACGAGGTTCGCACGTTGCAGGTGCCGCCCTTTGTTCTTGCTGTGCTGCGGAGGCGGCGCTCAGAGGCCCGTGAGGGCGCCGTGTTCGTGTTCGAGCAGGGCGGTAAGTCTCTGGCGTACAATTCGGCGAGGACATGGCTTGGTAGGGCGCTCAAGGGCTCGGAGTTGGAGTGGGTGACCTGGCATATCCTCCGGAAGACTACTGCCACTTTCCTGGACGAGAGATTGGGTATTGCGGAGGCATCTTTGCAGCTTGGTCATGCGTCGGAAGAGATGACGAGATCTGCCTATGTGCAGCGGAGTAAGCAGGCGGCGTTTGCGGAAGCATTGGAGGGGCTGGCGGGCTAGATTTGGTCCCCATTTACTCCCCACTTTGAAACCAGTAAACCCCAAAAATGAACCAGTATTAAACCTGGCATAAAAAAGAAGAACCCCCGCATTTCCCCTAGTCAACTAGAGGAAATGCGGGGGTTCATATAGTTTGCACACCTGTTACGTGTGCGCTCTCACATTAGAAAGCCTTGTTTATGAAAAAGCCTGACTTCCTTGATATTCCGGGGTAGAAATAGGGAGCGGTTGGAGTTGGTCCCCATTTACTCCCCACTTTGACGGGTCCGTGTTGAAGTACGCAAGCGCAGTCGTGACAGTACAGATAATCGCACCTGCTACCGCGGCGGCCTGCTGCTCAGTAGCAACACCGAATGTGGTGAGCAAGCCAGAGATTACAGGAGCCCACGCATACAGCGACTTACGGAACGCCGCGGCCTGAGATGCGGACATCTTACGCATGGTCTTCAATCTCCTTGCCGAGCTCGTCTACTGCATTCTGCAGCTTCTCCCACGACGCACGCAGAGCCGAAACTTCAGCCTTGTCCAGCGGCGCGGGGACATTCTCAACGCCGCGCTCAACCTTACCCTCCTTGATTGCGTTCACACGGTCAATGAGGCGGCCCAACTGGTCGTACCAGCGGCCAGGGCAAGCCGTATTGAAGAAGTCGCGGTGACCATGCACATAGAAGCTCTTGCCGTAGTAGGTTTCCAGGTCTGCCATCACCTGAGCAACGGTCTCGAAATCCTCGTTGCTCATCTCGGGGCGGCACTCGATACCAATCGAGCGCTGGTTTGCCGCCCAGTTACCTGCATGCCAGGCGATGTCCTTGATCTCCACAAGCTGGGCGCAGCGACCCGATTCCACCACAAAATGTGCGGAGGTGCCGGGGCCGCCGGCAAAGAAATTACACACGTCTTCGAAACGCTGACCGTCATTACCCCAATGATGGATGACGATGGTGTCAATGTCGGCGATGGTGCGGTTTGCCTCGGTGAACGAGGTAGCGTTGTATTCGGTGATGTCGGTGTACTGCACAATGTCTCCTTAATTAATGGTGTTGGTGTTGATTTCCAGCTTCACAGCCACGCCCATGTCGGTGGCGCGGTGAGGGGTGGGGATGTCTACGGTCATGTTTGAGGTGCCGCTGATGTCGTGTGCCCACTTCTCGATGGCGAAGCCGTATCGGGGTGTCTTGCCCTTGTACTCCGCCTGCGCGATATTCGAGCTCAGGATGAGGTGGTGAGCCCAATTCGTAACGAAGAAGTCAGCCGCCTCTGCGGGCTTTGCTTCACCGCTGACGCAGTCGTGCCAGGAGCTGGAAGCGCTGCGGCATCCGGTGACCTGCGAGGAATGACCAACCAGCACGAAGCCATGGCCACCATTCTCCTGAGCAGTACAAGCGGTGAGGATGTTGCGTCCGCCGCGGATGAAGAAGCCTGCGCCGGCGGCGGTGAAGCGGTGCATATTAGAGGTGTCATAGATGCCGCCGGGTCGTCCCTCTGCACCGTGAATCGAGCGGCGGTTGTACCAGGACTTGCAACCAATCAGAGTGGTATTGGTCGCGTAAATCTCGAAGCCGGCATTAGTGCCGCCTGCAATATTCGCACCTGACACGTCCACGCAGTCGAGGATGTTGTCGGCTGCACCAATTTCACGGCGACCAGCCGTCACAGAGGTGATGTGCTCCGGTGACTTGCCAATGACGACGCCGGTGCCCAGAGTGCGGCGGACACGGACATTCCGCATCTGGCATCCCTGGTCGTCCAGACCCAGCACAGCCACACCAAATGCGGTGTCCCAAATGAGGACGTTCTCGATGCGGTGGGTACCGTCGGGCTCCGGCGGGTTATCCCCCAACTCAGTGTGCAGGAGGATGCCGCCAATATTCGGGTTCATGCCGTCCTGACCAGGGCGCGGGGTCGCCGACGAAACATGCGACGGACGAGCATGCGAGCTCTTGATCCAGAGGTCAGAGACACCCATCAGCAGATTGTCCTTGCCAACACGCGGGGTGAACCAGGTGCCCGCGTGGATAATCGCCGTTTTCTGCTCCGCCCCTGCGCCAGTGTCCGCAAAGATGATGGTCGACTCACGACCCGCACCCTGCAGGTGCACGCCGCCCAGTAGCTCAATGAACGGCGCGGACACCTTATAGCTACCCGCAGGCAGGTGGACGGTGCCGCCGCCAGCCTCATGAACACGGCGGATAGCCTGGTTAATTGCGGCAGTCGAATCCGCTGCGCCGGTCGGGTCAGCACCCGCTTCCACCACATTTACAGTGCGGTGAGTAGCCGGTGCAGGTGCCGGCACTGACTGCGGCTGAGCCAGCTGACCTTGCGGCGCCTGTTCAGCCTCAATAACTTCTACGAGATACCTCATCGCTACTCCTTCTTAAACGTTGAAGCCCCCACGTGGGGGGCTAATCTTCCTTCTTCATAGCGCTGGCAAAAGATGAGCCACCCAATGTTTCGATGGCAGTAATTCTGTCCTCGCTGGCATCATGGCGCTTACGCGCATGCCGCATCTCCTCCCGCAGCCCGCCAATGTCTCGCCGAAAATCGGCGTGCTCGGCGCGAGCTGCAGTAAAGTCCTCGGCGATGGTATCCAAGCGTTTCACCACGTTCAGCAGGGCGGTATTCGTCTCGCCCTGCATTTGTGTCAGCGTTTCACTCACCTGCTCGACCTGCGCGATAACCTTATCCAGGTCGTCGCGCAGGTTCGTCTCGTGGCTATTGTTGGTCTGCTCCTTGATGGAGCGCACCTTGGAGTTCAGACGCTCCCATTGCGGGGCACCCCACTTAAGCCAGACAATCAGCAGGGAGAAAAGCACGGCTCCGACTGAGACGACGGCTTGGATGATGCCGTCCAGCACCGGGTGCCCGATGCGGGGAATCTCTGGCAACATACCGCTCCTATTCGCTCATGGCGGGGGCTTCTTCGGCGCTGGGTGCCTTAAAGAGAACTCCGATGGCGTGCATGATGTACTCATCCGTCACACGGGCGGGGTCTGCGCCCGGGGAAGCGAGCGCAGCACGCTTGGCGTCCAGCTCGGCCTGCTCCTTATCCAGTGCTGCCACAGCCGCGGCATGTTCAGCGACGGCGTAGGCGTGTTCGTCTGCGATGGTCTTCATGGAGCCTACCCCGGTGGGCAGAGAGACGAGGAGTCCGATATTTGCCTCGACGGAGTACTGGGCGTTGGGGATACGCTGGCGCTGGGCGGCCTGGGTGGCGCGCTTGAGCAGGTCGGCGTCTTGGGAGGCTGCAAGTTCTTGTGCGATGGTAGCCATGTCTGGTTACCGTCCTTTCTAAGTGAATAATTTTTTGGTGTTCCCGCGCCACGTTTAGGCTGGGGTGCCCGGCAGCACGGTCGGGAACGGATCGGAGGCTGGGTAGACGAGCAGGCCACACCGCAGGTTGCTGCGGTTTTGTGGGGAAAGGTCAAGGGTCCCGCGACGCCAGGTGATACGATTCCCGTCGCCCCTTGAGTGGAGGAGAATGATACCTCGGGGTTCTCCCGTGTCTGTGACCACGGGGGCTAGTACAGGATTGTTGGATTGCCACCCGGGTGGAACGTTGTTGCTGAGACGAATCTTTTCGTTTCTATCGCGGTACGCTTCATCTGGGATGTCGGGGCGGTCGTGGACAGTGATGGTGTCCCAGGGGCCGCCGCGGGCGGCGATGATGCACCAGTCTCCGACGCGACGGTAGAAAAGAGCTCCGGCGGCGATGGCTGGGGACTCTTCGCGTCGCCAGCCAGTATCGCGCGGGGTTGCCCCGGAGGCGAGGCGTTGCACAAGTGCGGCTGCTTCCGCGTCCAGCCCGCCAGGGTCGCCCTTGGGGCCTCGCTCTCCAGCCTCACCACGCTCACCCTTGGGGCCAGGCTCGCCAGGGTCACCCTTGGGGCCTCGCTCTCCAGCCTCACCACGCTCACCCTTGGGGCCAGGCTCGCCAGGGTCACCCTTCACCGGTACCGGCGCAGGAATCGTACTCTCCGCACCGGCGGGGGCAACCTCCGCCAAGTTCAGCGTCATACCCGCACGAACATAAATGCTCGGGTACGGCAGCTGCGCGGCACATCCCGCTACATCCCGCAGCTGTGCCTCCACACGGTACCCCCATTCAGAAGGCACCGCCCCCGGGCGCGGAGCCATCAGGTGCACCCCCTGGTTCCCGCCGCGCGGTGCATCCCAGAGCACCCCGTCACGCAGCCACCCGGTCACCGGCGCAGGAACAAAAACTCGTTTCGTCTCAGCATCCGCAACCCGCGTAGTCGGCGTAAACACCACACGCCCCTGTACCGGCACACCATCTACTTCACCGCCGGCCGCGCGCTGGTGCGTCACGAACTTCGCCGTCACCAGCCCATAAGCGGGCACAAAACCGGACTCGCTCACGGTGTCACTCACACCCATCTAGTTCCCTCCTGTCATTGCTTGGATCTTCAACCTCGCAGCAGTGAGCGCATCCGCCGGAGCCCCGGTAGACTCGAGCACGGCGAGGTTCTGCCGCTGAATATCAACCTGGGTGAGGTAATCATCCAGTTCACCCTTCGCCCACGCAATCTGCAACCTCCACAGCCATGCGGCCGGCAGCCGGTCGTACGGGTTCGCTGTCCTGGAACGCACTCCATTCTTGGTCTCCCAGATTGTGTCGTCCGTCAGATAAAGGATGCCCACGTTCAGGGTGTCCGCCAGGCGCAGCACTTGCACCGCCTGCTCAAACCCCGTGATGTCGTGGATGCAATGCCAGAACATCTGCCGCGGCAGCCCCTTATAGTGCTCCTGCACGAGGTACTTATCCGTCAGATACAGGGATGCTTCGTTCTCGAAGGTCATCATGTGCCAGCCAGTGCCGACCATCCCTGCGGTGGTGTTCGCACCGGGGTTCACGATTGTTGGCATCCACGGGTACAGTGCGTTAAACCGGTCGGCGATGCGGTGGTGGAATTCCTCTTTGCCTGCCTGGTCACCCCAACCGTTATACGCCTCGTCCCAGAAGATGCCGTCCACGTCGTACCAGTCGATGTACTTGCGCACCTCATCGAACAGGGTCTCCAGGTCGCGCGGCTGCCCAATCGATGCACCGGTCCGAACGTAGCCGTAGATTTTCTGCCCGTATTCGCCTCTGTTGAGCTTGAGCTGATTCGTAAAATCCTTGTACTGCGGGGAGCCGGGGCCTTCACCGGGGCCAGACGCCGGGTTAATGATGAGGAACGGACAGACTTCGGAGGCTTGCGCCATGGTGTGCCAGTTCTGCTCCGCGACCGGCTTCCAGTAGTCGGGGTAAAAATAGGTGGGCGGCACAATCGAGCGCATCCGTGCCCGGTAGGAGCGCTTCGCGTCCAAAATGCGCTGCTGCTTGTCTACATAGTCGCGGACCTCGGACATGTCCAGGATGGGACGTACCGTAGGTGCAACCGGGGCAACATGCCCTCCATCATCACTACCGGGGTTGTTCGGGCGCGGTACCGGCGCGGGAGCGGGTGCTTCTACCGGCACGGACGCCCAGGAGGGGCGTGCGTAGGTTTGCGTCGTTACGGTCTCCCCTGCCTGGACGAGCAGTGGCGCGTCCTGTAGCGTCACGGTACCGTCTCCGGCTTGGATGGTGAGACGCTGCACGGGCTGCCCCTCCAACATCACTCCATCCCCGTCTTTGAGATAAGCGACCACATCATAGGACACTGCACCAGATTCCGGTACTGCCAACTTGACCATGTCTGTCTCGGTGGCATCCTCATAGAGTTGCTGCCCTGCCCCGAGCCACCCGGTCGTCTCGGCGGCGCCTAACTCAACGCCGGGGTGTGAAGGGATGAACGCGACAGCTCCAGTGGTGCCAGGCGGGTACCCGGTCTTGCCGAAGTTCACCTCGACTTTAGACCCCATCGCCCACCAGCTCGCCCGGGTCGATAACCTCACCCACCACCGGCTCCGGATCAGGTGCCGGGGTGGTCTCAGGGGATTCTAGCCGGATGACACCGGCAAGAATCCGCTCATCCAGCAGCTCACGTCGCAGCTTCTCATTTTCTTCCTGAAGGTACAAGGCTTTAGCCTGCCACTGCTCCAAAGTCACTTCGTTTCTCCTTATCGTTTGATGGGCAGAATGACGACATCCACCCACGCATCCCGGATGAGCTCATTCGTCACGTTGTGCACAATCACCTCAACGTGGCTTCTGGAACTTGAGTAGACGTTCGACACAATCGGCCAGATCGAGTTGCCGGCCTGTGTAACCACCACAGGGAGCTGCACCTGCTCACGGAAAGTGATGCGCCTCCGCACTGCAGAGTGGCGCGGGATCTCCAGCGGCCCAACAGCAATGAAGATGGTTGTCTCGGACTGCTCGATGAGGGTGCGCAGGTACATGCCCTGGTTCATAATCATGCGCCCCTGCACGGTCACATCCCCGTCAGGGAGCACCACGAGCCCCTTCACATCGGCGGGGTTCGTACCAGAGGGCTGCACACCAAGGGTGAGCGCGCCCTGCGGGTTCATTCGCACCACACCCGAGGGCGTGGTGGCATTGCTCGCACCGGTGCGCATCTCGATGACCGAGTCTATGCTCCCCGCTGGGCCGCGACCAGGGGTGGTGTAAATCGAGAGGCCGGGCTTGGACTTATCGGAGGTGTGAAAGGTACCGCGGAACTCGTTCTCCACGCCATTGGCGTCAATCTTTACTGTCTGCTCACCCAAGTGGTTGTACGCGGTGATGCCGGACGAGTTGATTTTCAGGCCGCGCCGCTCCGCCTCCGTCGTCTGAAGCAGGCCACTCGTGACAAGTTTCGCTGCGACCTTCGAAGTCACCAGTCCCTCGATAATCGTGGCCCGGTTCAAAATCGCGTCCTCGGTCACCACCAGATTCTTCGTCTCCGCACTCATCGCGCGCACCACCTGCGCGGCCAACTCCTGCGTCACGTTCAACCGCCGCACATCGATAGTGCCGGGCACAATCATGTCCCGCCCAATCCACGGCTCCGACAAACCTTTAAGCCCCGCCACCGCCTTTTTGGTGATGGCGTCTTTACTGGTCTGCTGCTCCACTGCCTGGATGCGGGACTCCGCCTCGACCAGCCCAAGCTCGGCCTTCTGCAGAGTTTGCCGCGCCTGCACGACTACCTTGCCCGCCTCGGACAGCCGCTCATCGAAGTTCGCGAGCGTGTCCCCGTCCCAGCGGCGCGCCGAACCAGTGGAATCCAGGTACAGGGTCGCTTCATTCTGGCGCGCGATTTTAATACCGTGCGGCGTGGACGCGGGTGCCCGCGCCTTGATGAGCTGCGCACGCAGCGTGTCCACCGCCTGCGCGGGCGTGGGGCGCTGGTCAATATAATCAACCACCGGTTACCTCCCTGTCTTTTTTATTGCCAGGATGCTTCTTGAAAATCCAGCGTCACCGACCCGGCGAGGGTACCGGTCATCTTGATGATGCGCATCTGCCGCGTCCCATCCGGCACCGACAACCAGCCTGCCAGGGTGACGGTGGCGGTATCGCCCACGAACCACGACCCGAGCGGTGCACCGAGCCTGTCGGTGCCCATCTCAATGGTGACCTGGTCAATCATCTTTGCCCGCGCAGCCAACGCGCCTTCGGCTTTCTGCTTCAGCACGAACGTGTCGGCCTGGTCTGCATCGGTGATGATGCCCTCCACGAACGGAGCATGGTCGCGCCACACCTGCGAGAGGTTCTCCGCCCAGGCGATGGCGGTTCCTTCGCCTTCTCCTGCGCCGGTGCACCAGATGCGGTGCGTGATGTCCTTGCCCGTGGAGGTCACCTTGACCTCGATATCGGTTGCTGAGTGTGCGGTTGTATCGAAGTCCGGCGTGAACTTCTGCGCAATGAACGGGTATTCCTCAACCCCATGCATGAACACCCACTCAATATGAGTGTGCGCCTCACTCTTCCAGCGGGGGCGCAGCATAATATCGGGGCCGTTAATCACCGCCGACAGCTCGCTCCAGCGCTTGCCGATGAGGTTGTTCGCGACGTTCCACCGCTCGTAGGTGCGCTCTCGGGTCTGTGCCCCGAGCCCACCCTGCACGCCGTGCACCACCGGTAGTCCACCACCGGGGCGGTTCATACCGTGGACAGCAAGAGCCCAGGCAATCTCGCCCAGGCTCATGTTCTTGTAGGTTAGGGTGTCCCAGATGGTGCGGCGCTCGAACAGCTCACGCACACCCGCGCACTTGAGTTCCAGGCTTGTACCAGTCTCTGTGCCCCAATCGATGATTGGACCGGCGATAAGCGGGTACTCGGTGCCGTCCTGCCCGGTGTGGGTGAGGAGCACGCCGCCTGTGAGCGGCTCATAGGTTGTGCGTTGGTGCCCTGCCAAGCTCCGCTTCGGAATCGTGAACGTAAGCTCCTCGACCTTGTTCAGACTTATCGCCCAGGAGCATGCGGTCACGTCCTGAATGGGGGAACCGACCGCACCGGTCACCGTATCCAGCCAGTACAGCCTGAATCCCACAGCTACTCCTTCGCCACGCCCATATCGATAACCCGCAGAACATCCGAGGGATACTTCGCTCCGAAGCCCTCATAGCGGGTGGTCCACTTCTCCCAACCCCACACACGCAGGCTCACGGTGTAGTGAATCGTGTGCGAACCCTTCGGCAGCACCACCACGTCCGAATAATCGACGGTGTCCCACACATTGGTGAAGACTCGCTCGCGCCGCAGCACCAACTTATTGTCAATCCAAATGTCATAGTTCACGCTGCCCCGGTCGGACGGGGAACTGGAAGCTGCGGAGGTAGAGAGCGTTCCCTTCGCAACGTTGGCGGCAACGCTGGAAATGGACGAGGTGAGCCGAATATCGAGGGTACGGTCGGTGGGCAGGAAGAACATGCCCTTGCCTCGCGTAATCACGCCGTCCGTCTTGTCGTGCACCACGTCCGTCTCGGTCTTGTGCGAGAACAGCACTCCGAGGGTGCCGCCGATGGGACGGGCAAATGTCACATTGGCGGTCTCAGGGGCTGCGTTCGTGCCAGTCATGCCCGCTTTAATTTCGCGTTTGGAGATGGCACCTGGGTACCGACCGCGACTCGCGCACTAATGGATCCATTCACGGGCTGGGTCTGCTGCTCCACATAAACGTAGTCGGTGCGAGCGCCGGTCGCGGGAGCAGGGCGCGTGGTGATGGTCTGCCCAACCACCGGCACTAGCACCGCACGGCTCGGCGCGATATGTACCACGACTGCGCCCGGGGCGATGGTGTATTCCATGCTGGAGCGGGTAGCCACAGTGCAGCCGGAGATAATGCCCGGCTCGGGGTACTGTGCCGCGAGCACCGCCTGGAGGTCGTCAGGGGTGGTTCCGTTCCCCTGCGCGTCCGGCGCCATTCCAAAACCAACACTCATATGTTCTCTCCTAAATGTATGTTGAGCGTGCGGTTACATCGACCCAACCGGTTGCCGGCGCAGACCAATCTCCACGCACCGTATAAACCGGGTAGGCGTCTACGGTTCCTTCATTTACGATTGAGGTTGTCATCGGGGCCTGCGAGCCAAACGAGAGCACGCCGCGTGTGGGTTGCTCAGGCACGAACAGCGGGAATCGCAAACCAACCCCCGCGCCGGCTGGGTAAAGCTGATAGGTGCGCGGTGGCGCGTACAGCCACGGCTCGGGTGCAAACAGTGGCACCTCAAACAGAAAGGCGGAATCCCCAAGGAACTCCACCTTCACGTCCCCATCCAACCGGACCTCTCCCGTTAGGTCGAGCGTGTCCGTGGCGACCCGGAGCGTGCCGAGTCGCCCATCCCACATCAGGGATGAAACGAACCGGTCGGCAAGCTCGCGCACCTGCACGCCCGTGTTCGACACAGCGCTACCTTTGAGCGTGAGCGTGCGCCCGGTACGGCGCGCCGGGGCGTGAACCATGCCGTGCCCGAGTTTGCGCTGCGCATCATCAGACTCAACTCCAACGCCGCCGACCCAGCCCGCCAGGTCGGTTACCCACACTTCCAAGTCTCCTGCCGGCTCTTCAAAGGT
>QWCL01001463.1_pt1 | contig 10839 bp, 6 predicted proteins | sample 1972551 | NCBI WGS metagenome assembly QWCL01 (sample SAMN09866709, study PRJNA288562) | Human oral metagenome isolate term2_saliva, whole genome shotgun sequencing... | isolation source: mouth | host: Homo sapiens | place: USA: California
ACCAAGTTCGCCATGTATTTCAAGTCCTGTACCCGAAGCATTGGTCTGTTGCCACCATTTGATGTCTTGTTTCGTGCCATTTTCCTGTGGACGGATGTAAGGGAAGAACTGATTGTCGGCTGTTTGCTTATAGATGCCAATACGTTCTGAAGCTTTTCGGTCGCTATAATTCTCTATTGGACCACGTCCAAAGTATTGAATCTGGTCCATGTTATACGGCATTTGCATCACCATTCCGAAGCGAAGCATGTCGCTCACCTTGGCATTCTTGTCGGTCGTCATCTGCATCTTGACGTTCAATTCGCCACCATCAAGCACCGTATAGGTTAGTTTCAACTGAGCCTTCACAGCTGGCATATCATATAAAGCAGTAACAACGGGGTCTTTATGTGCCTTGTCTCGTGCAACCATCTGTACGTTTAGCGACTGCAATTTCATTTCAGGATTGCGCCAAACACCAAGCTTATGCTGGAAGTTAGCACCCATATCGTTGTCTGTAAGCGCTCTCCAGAAGTTGGGTTTCAACGTGCCGCCATTGCCTAACATGTTAGTTCCGCCAACCTCATACTGGGTCAACCAGCCTGTTGTTCGGTCGAAACCAAAGGTGAAGTTGTTGCCAGTGATGCGTATTACAGATTCATTTTTCTTATCGATAATCTTTGCTTTTGCAGATAAAGGCTCACGCATTGCGTGGTCAGCTATGGCATCTGATTCCAATTGTTGATATGCAATCGTCTGACCTTGTGCCATTAATGGCTCTGCATTCTTTAACTGATAGTCAACATTAAGATATTGAACGAAGTCCATATTCTCGGCAAAAGGCAACAGGATTTCGGCCGTTTGTTGGGGCTGAACATTCAAATTGTCAACATAACCAGAGGCAAGTTCCCTTCCGTATTCATCCAAAGCCGTCCACTTCAAGCGGTAATCAGAGAGATCACGGAAGAAGTTTTCGTTCTTAACACGTAGCTTTCCAGCCTGTAAGTCTATGGGTTCTGTCCATATATTTTGATACTGATAAGCCAGTTCATAGGCATGAGGATTGAGCTGACGGTCAGGACCTATAATACCATTGCAGTTGAAGTTATTGTCTGAAGGGTCATAATTGTTGTAGTCACCACCATAGCAATACTCCTCTTGATTACCCGTTCCAGGCTCTAATGAAGCAGCTTTAGCCTCATAATCAGCTAAGGTTCGTGATGCCTTAAAATTGAGATTCTTGTGCAATCCCTGGTCAACGAAGTCCCAATCAAAGCCTCCTTGATACTTAGGATACTTGCGAATTAGGCGCCAATATTCGGCAAGATTTCCTCCCGAATTACCCATTGTATGGTTGTATTCACACTGGATAAGCGGCATGGTTTTAGTCGAATCAAGACAATATTTCTCACAGTTTGCAACAGAATAATACATTGGACAGAAGATATCTGAAGCTCTTGACCCCTTCCAACCAGCCTGTTCATACTGCACAGGACGTGAGGGATCATATTGCTTTATCCAATCATACGCCTTGTCGAAATGGTCACAATACCTACTCTCATTACCCAAACTCCACGTGATAATGCTTGGATGATTGAACTGCATCGCTACATTATGCTGGTTGCGTTGCATCACAGGAGTAGCAAACTGAGCCTGTATCATCAGCGAATTATCATCATATCCGAGGCCATGGCTTTCCTGATTAGCCTCAGCAACGACATAAAGGCCATACTCATCACAAAGGTCATACCAGCGAGGATCATCGGGATAATGGCACGTTCTGACGGCATTGATGTTCAAACGCTTCATGATTTTGATGTCTTGAATCATGCGTTCGAGCGTCACAACATAGCCTCCATCGGGGTCAACTTCATGGCGGTTGGCACCCTTTATGAGGATAGGCATACCATTAACAAGCATTTGCGAGCCTTTGATTTCAACCTTTCTGAAGCCCACCTTCTGTGTGATAACCTCTTTTATCTGGCGTTTTTGGTCTTTCACCGTAGCCACAAGAGTATATAAATAAGGTGTCTCTGCTGACCACTTCTTTACGTTACGCACCATGAAGTGTACGTTTCCGCGTTGCCTTCCCTTAAAGTTTGACTCACTCTTTACTACGGTTTTACCATTCGCATTGAGCAATTCGAAGTCTATAATTGGGTTTCCTTTCGCAGTAACCGCTATCATAGCGTCGCCATCTGTGTAGTTATTTATGAGATCTGGAGTAATGCGAATATCATCAATATGCACGTTTGCATCACGAGAATACAAGTAACATTCGCGTGCAACTCCACTTAAACGCCAGAAGTCTTGGTCCTCACTATACGATCCATCACACCATCTGAAGGTCTGAAATGCTATGAGATTCTCTCCAGGTTTGAGGTATTTTGTAATGTCATATTCGGCAGCTACCTTACTATCTTCAGTGTAACCAACGTATTGTCCGTTTACCCATAGGTACATATTTGACGTTACCGAGCCGAAGTGGGCTATCACTTGACGTCCTTTCCACGTGTCAGGAAGCGTTATGGTTCGACGGTAACTACCAACATGATTGTCTTTAATGGGCACCTGAGGAGGATTATTTTTGAAGTGTCCTCGCCATGCATAACCGACATTTAAGTATACAGGATCTCCGTAACCATTGACTTCCCATATACCAGGTACAGCCAACTTGCCCCATGAAGCGTCGTTAAACGTCGTCTTAAAGAAGTCGATTGGGCGTTCATCGGCATTAGGAACCCAATTGAATTTCCAGTCACCTTCGAGCGAGAAGTAGTTGTTTGATTGCTTCTTATCACCCTTCATTGCTTTGTCATTAGACTCAAAAGCGAAGAAGTTTGTATGCAAAGGAAAACGATTAACCTCATTAACGGCACAGTCATGCCATTCAGTAAAGGTTGGTTGTTGTTGTGCATGGCTGCATAATGGACTTGCCATCGCCACCAGTGCAAACATTAGTTTTGTATTCATATCTTTATGGTTTGAAGTTCTTAGGTATTTGGTTATGTGCACAAAGATACGTAAAAAAAACATACCCTGCAAATAATGGTGATGAGAAAAGCATCTTATCAACTCGTCTATGGCTGAAAGTTAGAAACTTCTTCCTATGAAAAGAAGATTGATTTATATCAAAAATTTACGAAGATTTTTATTGAAAAGTCATATCGTTACAATCTGTTTTTGAAATAATTTATACTTTCGCGCCCACAAACAACAATAGGTTTTTAGGTAAGCAAGACTTATTTTAAGAAACGAAATAGGTTTAGCTAACGAAAGGAAAAGGATTAGTGTTCAGGCAAAACGATTTGAAAGTAGGATTAGTCAAAGGTGAAAGTAAGATTGTTTTAAGGGATAATCTATTTAAAGTTTTAGGTTTTTAGTTATTGAATTTAGGTTAAAGGTTGTTTGTAATGACAAGAAAGGTGGTGTCGAAAGTCGGCCCACCAATGACAATCGGGGTGAGAAATCAACTCCGATTTTTTCATTTTATAGAAGGTTCTGTTTGTAATAGCGCGCAAAAGTGTCTGCGTTCTATTCTGCAAGTAGCATATTTGCCGTTTCTTCGGGTGTGTTAAAAGGCATCCCAAAGGCTAAATCGTCATCTGAAAATGAAGCCAACCGCGCGTTAACTTCTTTTTCTGTGAGCTGCAGATCACCATTATCCTTCGTTGCAGACAACATGCATTGTCTTACCGCCTCGCGATATTCGTCTATTAGTTTCTTTTCTTCCATATATATAAATAGGTGTAACTCGTAAATGTTTTGTTCCTACTAAGCAGATAACTTAAATTATTCTGCGATGTCAAAACCCTAAGAAAATGACATAAAACAATACCATTTATGAGGTAAAGACCATAGGCAAAGTTACTGAAATATTTGGGAAGATTTATGCTTTTCCCTCACTTTTTTCTTTAGAATAATAAAGACTTCTCATCCTATGCTATTAAAGTAGAAAACAATGTAAATGAAGAAAGATAAATAAAAACAATCAAAGTCCTCACAAAATGTCATAAAAAAACCTTGCAACGCATTTGCATTGCAAGATTTATTATATTCTTCCGACTCATACACCTTATATATATAAGGAGAGAGTCGAGTCGGATGCGATGATTAAAGCTGTGGACCAGCAGCAACAAGAGCCTTACCAGCCTCATTGCTTTCATACTTCTTGAAGTTCTTAATGAAGCGAGCAGCCAAATCCTTAGCTTTCTCTTCCCACTCAGAAGCATTCTTATAAGTGTCACGAGGATCAAGAATCTCTGTAGCAACACCCTCCAACTTCGTTGGAACAACAAAGTTAAAGTAAGGAATAGTCTTTGTAGGAGCGCTGTCAATTGAGTGATTTAAGATAGCATCAATGATACCACGTGTGTCACGAATTGAGATACGTTTGCCTGTACCATTCCATCCAGTGTTAACCAAGTAAGCCTTAGCGCCACTCTTATCCATCTTCTTTACCAACTCCTCTGCATACTTAGTTGGGTGCAATTCGAGGAATGCCTGACCGAAACAAGCTGAGAATGTTGGAGTAGGTTCAGTGATACCACGCTCTGTACCAGCCAACTTAGCGGTGAAACCAGAGAGGAAGTAGTACTTCGTTTGCTCTGCATTGAGGATAGAAACAGGAGGAAGTACACCGAAAGCATCAGCTGAAAGGAAGATTACTTGCTTAGCAGCTGGACCCTGAGATTCAGGACGTTGGATGTTCTTAATGTGGTAAATAGGATAAGAAACACGTGTATTCTCAGTGATGCTCTTATCATTGAAGTCAATCTTTCCATCCTTATCTACGGTTACATTCTCAAGAAGAGCGTCGCGAGTAATAGCGCCATAGATGTCTGGTTCAGACTCTTTGTCAAGGTTGATAACCTTTGCATAGCAACCACCTTCAAAGTTAAATACACCCTTATCGTCCCATCCGTGCTCGTCATCACCGATGAGTTTGCGCTTAGGATCAGTTGAAAGAGTTGTCTTACCCGTACCAGAAAGGCCGAAGAAGATAGCAGTATTCTCGCCGTTGAGGTCTGTATTAGCAGAGCAGTGCATAGAAGCAATACCCTTAAGTGGCAAGAAGTAGTTCATCATTGAGAACATACCTTTCTTCATTTCACCACCATACCATGTGTTAACGATAACCTGCTCTTTAGATGTTACGTTGAACATTACACAAGTTTCTGAGTGCAAGCCGAGTTCCTTATAGTTCTCAACCTTTGCCTTAGAAGCATTGTATACGATGAAATCTGGCTCTTGATCGAAGTCAGCTTCATTCTTTGGACGGATGAACATGTTTGTAACAAAGTGAGCTTGCCATGCAACCTCAACGATGAAACGAATCTTCATGCGAGTATCTTTGTGTGTACCGCAGAAACCATCTACTACAAACAAGCGCTTGTTTGAAAGCTCTTTCTTAGCTATTTCCTTAACAGCTTTCCATGCTTCTTGACTTGCTCGGTGGTTATCATTGTGGTATTCCTCTGAGTCCCACCACACTGTATTATGAGATGTTTCATCATCAACGATGAACTTATCCTTAGGAGAACGGCCGGTATAGATACCTGTCTTAACGTTGATAGCGCCAAGTTCTGTCTCCTGACCTACCTCAAAACCTTCGAGACCTTCTTTTGTCTCTTCATTAAACAACACCTCATACGTAGGGTTGTAAAGTACTTCTGTAGTACCTGTAATGCCGTACTTCTCAAGTACTGATTTGTCAAACTTTGCCATTTCTTAAATGTATTTAAGTTGTGAAATTAAATTTGTCGTTATGTTATTCTTGAATTTCTTGACGGCAAAGTTAAGGAAAAAAATATATATATCCCAACTTTCGAGCTCTAAAATTAAGTCGATTTAGGTCGTTTCTTAGTTAAAGTTGTTAAAAAGAATCAGTCAATAAACACATTTGTAAGACTCACTTTGCAAAAGAAGATAGAATTAAATACCTTTGCAAAAATTAATTCGAAACAACCTATGAAAATTGTAAACTTCTCCGAGAAAAATAGTATTATTAACCAGTATCTGGCCGAAATGAGAGACGTTGACTATCAAAACAATCGACTCCTCTTTAGGAACAACATCATGCGTATAGGCGAATTTGAAGCTTTCGAGATATCAAAAACGTTGCATTATGAGGCAAAAGACATCACAACTCCATTAGGAATCTCACGCGTAAATGTGCCTACTGACAAGATTGTTTTAGCCACTATCTTCCGTGCAGGGCTACCTTTTCATAATGGGTTTCTCAACATCTTCGACCATGCTGGCAATGCTTTCGTGAGTGCATATCGCGAATATAAGGACGCAGAACACCACGAAGTGGGTATTCATATCGAATATCTTGCCACACCAAATATTGATGGAAAGACGCTGATTATTGCCGATCCAATGCTTGCAACAGGTGGAAGCATGGAGTTAGGCTTTAAGGCTTTCCTCACAAAGGGCACGCCTAAACAGATTCATGTGTGCTGTGTCATCGCCTCACCTGAGGGCATTGACCACATCAAAAAGACCTTCCCAGAAGATAAAACCACAATATGGTGTGCTGCCATTGACCCTGGAATGAACGAACATAAGTATATCGTTCCGGGATTTGGTGACGCTGGTGACCTCTGTTATGGGGAGAAACTATAACGTCGTTACCGCTCAAAAACCTGCTTCCGATAACCTCTTTGCGAGCTACTATCGGAAGCATCACGCCATGACAAACCACCTTTTAAAACATCATCAGCCCACAATGCATGCGTAAAGTGACGCATTTCACACGATGAAATGACGCAAATCACCGCATGAAATGCCTTATTTTAAACGATAAAATGACGCAGATTGTACAGCCATTTAACGCAGTTTGCGATGTGTTTATAGTTCAACGCTGTAGGCGTTGTGCTTTTGATAGCCCAGGGTTGGTGTCAGCCTACCCTGGATTATGTGTGTAGTGAGGAGGTCAACGCCGTAGGTGTTGTACATTTTCTGTTTGGAATGCCGTGATAAAATATCGAGGAATAAAAGGTACAACGCCTACAGCGTTGTTTCCACTAACGGCAAATAACCCAGGGTAGCCTTCGCTTTCGCTCGCCAACCCTGGGCTATCAAACGTACAACGCTTACAGCGTTGCGTAGTTGCGACATTTGCAATGGCGGATACATTCGTTTGGATATTGGCATAACGCCCATGGCGTTGCATGATGGGAATATTCATCATAGTAGATATATCCATTGAAATAATGGTGCATTTTGACGTTTATTTATTCGCATGTTGGCATCAATTGTATTATAAAATGAATGCTTCAACGCCGTAGGTGTTGCGCTTTTTTTGATTAATTCGCTATATTTTCTGGCGCAACATAATGTAATTCATGTTATGGATTGAACGTACCAACGCCGTAGGTGTTGTGCTTTTTCGGCGCAATCCGCCATTAATCTCCTCATTATAACCATGTTTTCTCAAAAAAAGCTCAACACCTATGGCGTTGAATCTCCTTGCGAACGTTTACCCGGGGTAGGCTCGTTCCTCGCCAACCCCGGGCTATCAAAAGAACAACTCGTATTTTGCGAAATTCTTCCATTGGGATAATAGCGCAATACCAACGCAGTTGCGTGGTGAAATAATTGTGGGCGTGGCGTGGTTGATAATTAAAGGGGAAATAGTGTAAGGCAGACAAAGCCGAGACACCAGCGCCTTTCAGCCTCTCCCCCAGCCCCTTCATGGAATGGAGAGAGGCAAACAAAACCTCACCCCCAGCCCCTTCATGGAATGGAGAGAGGCAAACAAAGCCTCTCCCCCAGCCCCTCCCCGAAGAGGGAGGGGAGTGGTTAGCCATGGAAATGGAGGATGTTGTTTTGGGGTTAATTGGAGATGGCGTCGTTGTTGATAATAAAGCGTAAAATGGTTTGCGTCATTTTATCGTGTAAAATACGGCAAATCACACGACCATTTGACGCAGATTACCGCATGGAATGGCACAGATTATAACACCATTTTAGTTCAACGCTGAAGGCGTTGTACATTTGATAGCCCAGGGTTGGCGTCAGCCTACCCTGGGTTATGCATGTAGTGAGGAGGTCAACGCCGTAGGTGTTGTACGTTTTCTGCGTGGAATGTCGCGATAAAAAGCTAATAAATAAAAGGTACAACGCCTACAGCGTTGTGCTCGCTAATGGCAAATAACCCAGGGTAGCCTTCGCTTTCGCTTGTCAACCCTGGGCTATCAAACGTACAACGCTTACAGCGTTGCACCATGAGGGCATTTATATTGTAAAATTCTTTCATTAGAACAATGGCGCAATAGCTACAGCGTTGCATCGTTGTAACATTCGACATAGCGGACAAAACCATGCATCATGGCTCATAAGGTAATGGGGTGTATAAGAACATTCGACTAAAATAGGCAATTGTCTCACGGCTATACGCAAAGCCTTCAGCACCATTATATTTCGCGCTTTGCACGTAAAAATCTCGTGGATTACTGCCCGATGAGCAGAAAAATAAGTATCTTTGCAACAAAGATTAATTCGAATTATTATGCAAGAAACAAGACAAAACCGCATATCAAGACTGTTACAGAAAGAACTTGCGACTATCTTTCAAGAGCAAACTCGCCAGATGCATGGCGTGATGGTTAGTGTTACGCGCGTTAAAATCAGTCCCGACTTGAGCATTTGCACGGCATATCTGAGTATATTTCCAAGTGAGAAGAGCGAGGAAATTCTAAAGAATGTCACCGCAAACACAAAGACTATACGTTATGATTTGGGTTGCCGCGTGCGCAATCAACTGCGTATTATCCCCGAACTTCGCTTCTTTATAGACGATAGTTTGGACTACATTGAGCGCATAGACGAGCTTTTGAAGAAATAAATCCAAGTGTAACCTCCTCGCCGCCGACCCTAAACCATTGTGTCACTGCTGTGTACAAACGATGCAAACGAAGGTCGGCTGTTCGGCCTAATAAGCTGTTTTGAGTCAAAACAACTGCTGTTTTATGTCATTAGAACAAAAGAATGAGGAGACGAAGTGAGTTTTTCTTTTATGAATTTTCCTTTATATATTGCCAAGCGTTACCTCTTTTCAAAGAAGAGTACGAATGCAATCAACGTGATATCTGTTATCTCGGTGATTGGCGTTGCCGTGGCAACGATGGCCCTTGTGATAGTGTTGAGTGTCTTCAATGGCTTTCATGACCTCGTGGCTACATTCTTTACGAACTTTGATCCACAACTCGAAGTGGTGCCAACCCAAGGGAAGACGGCTCCGAGTGATGACCCTTTATTGGCAAAGATGAAGGCTTTGCCGGCGGTAGATGTAGCCACCGAGAGCGTGGAAGACCAGGCTTTAGCGCTATATAAAGGTCAACAGGCGATGGTAATTGTAAAGGGTGTCGACGACAACTTTGACCAGTTGACGCACGTTAAAGACATATTGTTTGGTGACGGCACGTATAGTTTGCACGCAGGAAACCTACAATACGGCATCATGGGCATCAGATTAGCGGCTGCTTTGGGTACAGGTGCGCGCTTTGGAGACTATCTTCGCATCTACGCTCCACAGAAAGAAGGACAATTTGACGCTGCAAACCCAACCCAAGCCTTTGTGGTTGACTCGCTCTTATCCCCCGGAGTGGTGTTTGCAGTCAATCAAAGCAAATACGACAAGAACTATATCATCGCGCCAATTGCCTTTGCCCGTAACCTGTTTGGACAGCAAGGACGATTGTCTTCGCTTGAATTCAGACTGAAAAATGGCAGCGATTTAGATGCTGTTAAGAAAGAGATGCAGTCAATAGGTGGGTCAAAATACAAGGTAATGGACCGCTTTGAACAACAAGCCGACACGTTTAAGATCATGCAGATTGAAAAGTATATAGCTTATATTTTCCTTACTTTCATCCTCATAGTAGCATGCTTTAACATCATAGGTTCACTCTCAATGTTGATCATCGACAAGAAAAACGATGTGACAACACTGCGGAATCTCGGTGCAAACGAGCACCAGATATCTCAAATTTTCCTATTCGAAGGCTGGTTAATTTCGGCATTTGGTGCGATTATCGGTATTGGATTGGGCCTTCTATTGTGTTGGTTGCAACAGCAATATGGTTTTGTTTCACTCGGAAACAGTAGCGGAACCTTCATCGTAAACGCCTATCCTGTCAGCGTACATTATACAGATGTGTCACTGATTTTTGTCACTGTGCTCATCGTTGGCTGGCTGGCGGTGTGGTATCCCGTAAGGAAAATCCTTGCGCCTGCAAAGTCTTTGAAGAAAGAAGCCTAAGAACTGGTGTTCTATCGGCAATGTAGTGGTCGAATCACTACATTGCATAGTTTTGGAAAACACTGTCGGAAAACAAGACAAGGTGGCTGATTATACCTGCCAACTATGGTTGTTTCATGCGTGCTTTTCGTGCCATTTCAAACAAACTTTGTGGCAGATGACAATATCCTGTGGGGTTCTTGTCGAGATAATCTTGATGATATTCCTCAGCCGAATAAAAGTTTTTCAGCGGCGAAACCTCCACTCTGATAGGCTGTTTATAATGCTTTTGTTGCGCCTTTACAATGGCTTCAATCGTCGATAGGTCAGCTTTGTTGGTATAGTATATGCCTGTTCGGTATTGCGTTCCGCGGTCGTTGCCCTGCTGATTGACTGAAGTGGGGTCGATAGCCCTAAAATATAAGTCTAACAAAAACGCCAAACTAACTTCAGAAGGGTCGTATTCCACCTTTACAGTTTCGGCAAATCCCGTTGTGTCGGTACACACTTCGTGGTATGAAGGATGTGGCGTGTGCCCATTAGCGTAGCCAACCTGCGTAGCCTTTACCCCGTGAACCTGTTTAAAAAAGTGCTCTGTTCCCCAGAAACAA
>QWCL01002451.1_pt1 | contig 10834 bp, 11 predicted proteins | sample 1972551 | NCBI WGS metagenome assembly QWCL01 (sample SAMN09866709, study PRJNA288562) | Human oral metagenome isolate term2_saliva, whole genome shotgun sequencing... | isolation source: mouth | host: Homo sapiens | place: USA: California
GCTGTGACCCTCATTGAAGATCTCTGTACCAGCAAGAATATCTGCACGAGCGCCTTCAATATCGCCTGCTTTTGCCTTCTGGATGGCGCCAATGTACATTGACTTTGCCGTTCCAACGGTAGCAATAATCTCAAAGGCTGCTTCTTGCGTAGCAGTCATGCCATCATCTAAAGCCATTTTTTACCCCATACTCTTTTCGTGAGCACCTGGGAGCTCAGAAAATCTTTTACAGCTTATTTAATAAGCTCAAGTGCGTCGTCAAGAATCTTTGCAGCATTCATCCTGCCGTAGTCAACCATAGGAATAACAGCTACAGGAGTAGATCCTGCTGCAGCCTCAACGTCTGCCTTTGCATACGCAATCTGAGGTCCAAGCAAAAAAACATCTGCACCATCGATAAGCTCAAGTGCCTTATTAAGAGGATTTGCAATAATCTCTACGTCCAAACCGCGAGAAGCAGCCTCTTTCTGAAGCTTCTGCACAAGCAGACTGGTGGACATTCCGGCGTTGCAAGCAAGTAAGATTTTCATGTGATCTCCTTTTGATGAGCCAGCCACCGAATACGATGGCTGGCTTCAAGTGATACTCAGATTATAAGCTTACAAACTACTCTGCATCCTGAGCGTTCTCTGCAAGAGCCTCAGCCTGCTTGGCCTGTGCACGCTCGGAGATCTTCATGAATGGCAGGTAAATTGCCATGGCGAGAAGAACCTCGACGACCTGCCAAATGACAGCACGAACGTCACCACCGGTTGCCAGCCAACCACTCAGGAAGACTGGGGTGGTCCAAGGAACCATTGCAACGCAAGGGCTAATCCAACCAAGGTTGGTAAGCAGGTAGGTCAGACCGATGAACAAATCTGGAACAAGAACAAATGGAATCATCAGAGGAAGGTTAAAGACGATTGGGTAACCGTAAATAACTGGCTCGTTGATGTTGAAGATACCTGGAAGAAGAGAAAGTGCTGCAACATCTTTGGAAGCCTTGTTCTTGGAGAAGACAAAGGTGTCAAGAAGCAGCATCAGAGTACAACCAGAACCACCGATCAGAGCAAAGGTGTTGATGATCTGCATGTTCATGTAGTGGTCCTGAGGAATTGGCTGACCAGCTGCAAAGGTTGCCATGTTGTCAACAATAAGCATGGTCAGGATTGGCTCAATCAGAACACCGGAGATGGTGGACTGGTGAATACCAAGGCAGAAGAGCAGATTTGCAAAGGTGTAGATGATGATGACTGCAAATGGACCAGCATTCATGAGGCCCTTCAGTGGGGCAGAAATGCTTGTTGCAATGATGGTCATAAGGTCAGTGCCAGCGCAAACTGCAAGAAGAGCAGATGCAATACCAAAGACGGTAAGGGTCAACATCATAGGAATCATGGTGTTAAAAGAATCTGCAACCGCTGGTGGAACGCCCTCACCAAGATTGACCTTCAGCTGCTTAACGCTGGAAAGCTTGATGAAGATGGTGGTGGAAAGCAGACCAATAATGATTGCACCAAAGAGGCCGTTAGTACCGGTGAAGGAAGTGGAGAAAGCACCAGTTACATCAACGCCGGTAACTGCATAGCCAGTTGGCAGGAGCTTAGCGACATCAGCCACAGGAAGCGCAACTGCTGCAGCAGCTGCATCAGCGGCGTTAGCTGCGTGAAGAACAGCGCCTGCGGTAGCAACAATGCTCTGAGGCATCATGATGATAAGAGCCGCAATACCAATAACAACACAAGAAATTGCGTTCTCAAAACGCTTGTTACGAGCAAGGCAATAACCAATAATGCCTGCAAGAATAACTGCCGAGAAACTCAGAGTGCCCTGAGCAACAGCTGCACCCCAAACCTTGAAATTAGCCAGGGTAACTGGGTCGTTTGCAAAGATGAGTGGGAACAGAACGTTGTTGATCAGTACTGCAATACCAGCCAAAATATAAATTGGGCTGACCGTTGCAAATGCATCGCGCAGGCTCCTCAAGTGAACTTGATTACCCACTTTTGCAGAAACTTCTGCAAATTTATCTAGAAACGATGCTTGGCCATTATCTTTTGCCATGAGCAAACTCCTTTCACGAGTTTCTAGTCAACTATATGTGTAGTGGCAACCTGCCTAAGCCACTCAGCTGATTTCTTAAGACGGCGGTTGTAGTTATCTTCCAGGTCAACCTCAACAAAGCCATAACGGTTCTTGAAAGCATTTGCCCAAGACCAGTTATCGATGATGGCCCAGTAGTGATAACCACGGCATTTTGCGCCGTCCTGAATTGCACGAGCAATCCACTCAAGATGACGACGGACAAAATCAACACGGTAGTCGTCCTGAATTACGCCGTTTTCGTCTTTCTTAAGATCTTCTCGCTCTACGCCCATGCCATTCTCGGAAACAAACCACTCAAGCTCTGGATACTCATCGCGAACCTTCATGGCAAAGTCGTAGAGACCCTGTGGGTAAATCTCCCAACCACGAGAAACATTCATCTCTGCTTCTGGCCAGATATAGGGATCGGCAAAGTTTGGAATGCCATTCTCGTCAGTATCTTTTGCAGGAGCCTGGATACGCTCTGGGTGGTAATAATTGCAGCCCAACCAATCCACAACGCCGTCGGCAAGAATAAGTTTGTCCTCAGGGCGAATAGGCAGGTCAACACCACGGGTCTGCAGCGTATCAATGACATCCTGTGGAAGCTCTCCCTTAGTTACCAGGTCAAGCCACCAGCGAATGTTGACGCCGTCGGTCATGCGTAGCGCCTCAAGATCTGCCTCAGATGGATTCTCTTTGGTATATGGTGGTGCAAAGCAGTTGATGAGGCCAATACGAGAGTCCTCAAGCATAAAACCTGCTGCTTTTGCACGGCGATACTCGCGCACGCCAAGTGCGTGAGCAAGTGAAATGTTGTACTGAACAGCACGAGCGCGCGAATAATTCTTAACAAAGGGGTACCAGCCACCAAGTGTGTAGCGGACCTCTGGCTCAACAATTGGCTCGTTAAAGGTAAACCAATAACGAATCTCTTTTCCAAACGTTTCAAACGCAATGCGTGCGTAATGCGCGTATGCCTCAACAACCTCACGAGACTCCCAGCCACCGCGGTTGAAGAGGTATTCAGGCATGTCAAAATGATAGAGGTTAACAAAAATCTCAATACCAACCTTCTTAGCAACAGCAAAAAGGTGGTGATAGTACTTCTCGCCCTCTGGATTAAGGTTGCCGTTAATGTCCAACAAACGGCTCCACTGAATAGAAGTGCGAATGGAATCCATGCCAAGAGACTTAAGAAGCTGAAGATCGTCTTCCATTCTTTCTGTAAAGTCATTTCCAGCGTAGGAACCAACGCGGTTGTGGAATGCATGAATGTCCAGGTTAGACCAGGTGTCCCAAAGGTTTGGCAGCTTTCCGCCGTCGTGCCATTTACCCTCGGTCTGTGGACCAGACATTGCCCCACCAAAGAAGAAATTCTCAGGCAACTGATACGACATGCCTATCCTTTCTCAAAAGTATCTAAACCTGACATGTCAACTTTATAAAATAGATATGTTAGGTTTTCTATGTAGTATACTAATGCAAATCAGATAGAATGCAAAGTAAAAAATTTTGCTACCTGAGGAGGTGTCATGAATAAGTACGACTTGATTGTTCAGGATCTTAAAACTGATATTACTATAGGCACATATCCTGCTTATTCTCGCCTGCCTTCTGTTGCTCAGCTCTGCGAACACTATGAAGTGAGCAAAATTACCATTAATAAGGCACTAGAAGTTCTTGAGCAGCAAGGACTTATCTTCAGGCGAAAAGGCTCCGGCACTTTTGTCAAAAAGCTGGAAGAAGGAACACAAATTAAGCCAAGTAAAGAAATCTCCGGTCAAATGGAAGGTTTCATGGCTGAACACGCTGCCCGAGGCGAGCGCGTTAAATCAAAGGTCTATACCTTTGAAGTTGAGCGTCCCTCTGAATACATTGCTAAAGCTCTTGATATTACTACCGAAGATTTTGTATACAGAATTGTGCGCGTCAGGCTTGTTGAAGGGACTGCGCAGGTCATCGAGTATACCTACATGCCCATTAGCCTAATTCCCAATCTTAAAATGACCCATCTAGAGCACTCAATTTACAACTACATTGAAGACGAAATTGGACTTAGAATTGCTAATGCACACCGTGTTATTAGGGCAGTCATGCCTACTGAGGTTGAGGCTTCGAGGCTAGAAATTAGCACGGGCGACCCCCTCCTGGAGGTTGAGCAAATCGGTTATATCGACGACGGTCGTGCGTTTGAATATTCTATCTCGCGACATGCGCATGGCTATGAATTTATGACTATTTCTATGCACTAGACCCCAGCGTAACGACACAAATATGGCGAGAAGATCAATCGATCTTCTCGCCTTTTGCGTGTATGGATGCGCGACGCGGGGTGCAGCACACAGTGCTACACAGCGTGGTGCTGCTCGCCGGCTGCTCGATGGCTACTCGCCGAGGATGACGTGCCTGAACTCGCCGTCCTCGTAGATTCCGCAGCTATGGGTGCCGTCCTTTGGAATACCTACAGAACCTGGGTTGAACACGGTGACCTCTGGGTGGTCAGCGCTCTGCATGTTAACTTTTCTGTGAGTGTGGCCGTACACAAACGCGTCCATACTTGGCGTCTGAGGCCACTTATCAACGCTGTTGTGAATGCCAGGGCCAAAGACGTGGCCGTGGGTAAAGAAAATGGTGAACTGCTTGCCCGTCTTGGGATCTTTGTCAAACAAGATGTTGTAATCAGCCATGCAAGGGAAGTCCAGAACCATCTGGTCAACCTCTGCCTCGCAATTTCCGCGGACCGCAATGACCTTATCGGAAATGCTGTTCAACATCTCAATAACGCGCTTTGGTGCGTAGTCTGCAGGAAGATCGTTGCGAGGACCGTGATAGAGCAGATCTCCAAGAAGCAAAACGTACTTTGGCTGCTCCTCCTCAATAACCTGCATGAGCTTCTCGCAATAGTCGGCAGCGCCGTGAATATCTGAAGCAATGACAACCTTCATCAACGTATCCTCTCTATACGTGTTTTTACACGTAGCTTCATACGCGTGTATCAATAAATTATTTTATGGTATTGATGCCGTCTAACCAGTTACAAGAGCTGGCAAATCGGCCACCGTGCAAATGCCTGCTTAGAACCTACCAGTCATCCTTGCGTCAGGATCAGCCTCGGAAACACGTTGACGAAGATCTGCAATAGCCGCAGGTATCTCGTCTGTGTTGTACGGCGTCATCTGGTACACCCAGTTAATCCAATTGCGATACAGCAAGTTAGCATGTGCGCGCCAGGTAAACAGCGGCTGCTTTTCTGGATCGTTATCAGGGAAGTAATTCTCTGGCAGGCGAATAGGCAGACCCTTATGGAAGTCGCGCCAATACTCCTCTGCAAGTGTGTCGCGATCATATTCAAAATGACCGGTTACAAAAATCTCGTGTCTCAATCGCAGCATGACGAGAATGCGGCATGTAATGTACCTCGTCAAATCCATTGGTGAGGAAGCAATACTCATCGCATAAACGCTGTGGGAAAATACCAAAGAGCTTAGCACCCAGCATTTTCTTAGGAATATCGTGCAAATAATACAGGCCAGCTAGTGCGCCCCAACACAGGTACATGGTAGAAAAGACATGCTCCTGAGACCAATCAACAATACGACAAAACTCATCCCAGTAGTCAACGTCTTCGTATTTGAGGTCCTCAATAGGAGCACCGGTAATAATTAGACCGTCGTAATTTTTATCTTTGAAGTCATCAAAAGTTGAATAAAACGTTACCAGGTGGTCAGCAGCCACGTAACCTGTATAGGAGACTTTGAAATCAGACGGAGAATCTGCGTTTCAGTCTGAATTTTCTTGGGCATTAAATTCAAAATTGCCAGGCGAAGTGGACGAATCTCCTGACGCTCTGCAACTTCTTCTTCAAGCGCAAAAATACGCTCTTCTTGCAGCGTCTTCTTAGCTGGTAAACCATCTGGAATATTAATAGGCATGGCAACTTCCTTTAGCTAATCGTTGCACATAAGTATACTTGTTTGTATGGAAATAACTTTTGCCGAGCTCGGGCTAAACGAGCAAATTCTGGCAGGCGTAGCAACACTTGGGTTCAGGTAAAACTGCAGCGTTTATGTTGCCTACGCTGCAGCGCATTGCTGTCGAGAAACCCGGTGAGGCCGAGAACCCCGACGCCAAGGAGCGCGACGCAGCCGCTGGGCCCAACGCGAGTGCCAAGCGTAACGCCAAGCGTGGTGACACCAAACGCAATACATATCCCCGCGCGCTCATCATCACGCCAACACGAGAGCTAGCTGCTCAAATCGACAACGTTGCTAAAAACGTTTGCGCATCCACCGGTCAGCAAGCCGTCATTGTTACCGGTGGTGCTCGCTACAAGCACCAGATAACCGCACTGCAAAAAGGTTGCGATGTACTGGTGGCTACACCTGGCCGCCTGATAGATCTTCTCGACAAGAAGCATACAAGCCTTGAGAACATCCAGGTACTGGTGCTTGACGAGGCGGATCGTATGCTTGACATGGGATTTTGGCCAAGCGTTCATCGCATTATGGAGCAGCTACCCAAGGCGCACCAAACGCTGCTTTTCTCGGCAACGCTCCCCGCATCAATTACCTCAACCATAGATGCGCTGCTCAAAGATCCGGAGCGCATTGAGATTGCAAGAACCGGACAGACTGCGACAACAATCGAGCAACATTTATGCTCGGTCACTCAGGGGCAAAAACCGCAGCTTTTAAAGGCTCTTATCGACTCGTTTGATCCTGCGCCAGAACGTGTGTTGGTGTTCTGTAGGACAAAGTCGCGCGTTGACAGTATTTACAAAAACCTTAAAGCCGCAGGTCTCAAAGTTGATGTTATGCATGCGGACCGTCCGCAAAAAGCTCGCGCAAGAGCGCTGGAGCGATTCCGTAGTGGCGCCATTCAGGTTCTTGTTGCAACCGATGTTATGAGCCGCGGCATTGATATCCAGGGCATTGACGCCGTTATCAATTTTGACGTGCCGCTTGACCCTGAGGATTATGTTCATCGCATTGGCCGAACAGGCCGCGCTGGGGCCGCAGGTCAGGCATTCACTTTTATGGGACCAGATGAGGTCACACCGCTCAGAGAAATTGAGTACTTCACAAAAGCGCTCATTCCTACATGGGATCTACCTGGCTTTTCTTATGACTCAGGTCGCATTATGCTTCAGGATTCCCGTTCTACCACCAAGACCACGCGTTCGATGTTCTCGGGTTCAAGGTCAAGAGGCAAAGGATTTGGATTTGGCGGCAGATATGGCCGACATACGTAATCTATAATCAAATGCAGTCAGCTCATACAGTAAAGGAATCAAAATGGGCCCTTTTAGTAACGTTGGTGTAATTTTTGCTCTTGGAGCTGCAGTTTTACACGTGGTCGTATTTTATCTAGAGTCATTTGCCTGGACTTCTGACGGTACGCTCAAGGCCTTTAACATGACAAAAGAAGAGGCAGAGAGTACCCAGCAAATAGCCTTCAACCAGGGATTTTACAATCTTTTTCTTGCTATTGAGGTATTCGTTGGCGTCTTCTTGATGGCTACCAGAAATCCAGCAGGTAAAGTGCTTGTCACCTTTGCTGTATGTTCAATGGAATTTGCCGCAATTCTTCTCTTTGTGACTTCTCCCGACAAACGATCTGCAGCTATCAAGCAGGCAATATTCCCTCTTATGGCTCTCTGCAATTTTTTTATGTAACTTTTGAGCATCGATGCTGGGCGCTCGCAGACACCCAGCTTTTTTGTAAGCGCTTCTCGCGAGAAGGATCATCATGAAGCAACTCCGCCCATATCCACAGGTTATTGTCACCAAGAAAGCAGCTCGCGCGCTTGCGGGCGGACATCCTTGGGTCTTTGAGGGCGAGGTCATCCGTGTAGAGCCGTCTCCAGAAAATGGCGAGCATGCTCAGAATGGTTGCATTGTTGATGTCTTTGAAGAGAACGGCACCTACCAGGGAACTGGTCTTCTATCAGAAATGAGCAAGATTCGCGTCAGAATTGTGACAAGAAACGCCAACGATAGGCTCAATGAAACATTTTGGAGTCGCAAGATTAGCTGGGCGTGGGAACATCGTAAAACCGCTATGGGAAACCGCGCTCTACCTGGGACTGAGCCCGATACCAATTGCTGCCGTGTCATCTTCTCTGAGGCCGATAGCTTTCCTGGCTTAATCGTTGACCGCTACGAGAATGTGCTTGTTGCGCAGGTAGGAACCGTTGGCATGGAGCATCTGCGTGATGCTATCTATCCACTGCTACTTGAAGTTTTCTCTGCAGACGGCCAGGTAATCGACGGCATTTACGAAAGAAATGACTCCCCTTCTCGCCTTAAAGAGGGACTTCCGCAATATAAAGGCTGGTGGACAGGCTCTTCATCAGACGAGAATAGCTTGATTGCAGAAAGCCTCCTTTCCCTGCCTTCAACTCATGTTCTTGCGACCGAAAATGGACTCAAATTCAATCTTGACCTGGAGAACAGTCAAAAAACCGGCTTTTTCTTGGATCAAAAATACAACCGTCGAGCAGTCCGTCAGCTTGCACAAGGTCGCCGTGTACTGGATTGCTTCTGCCACGTTGGTCCTTTTGGTCTTAACGCCGCAGCTGGTGGAGCAGAATTTGTCCGCTGTGTAGATGTCAGCCAAACCGCCATTGACCTTGCGCGCCACAATGCAGAACTCAACAACTTGGCAGATTGTATGGACTTTACCTGCGCAAATGTTCTTGAATATCTGCCAAAGTTAGCTCAAGACCGCGCTCAGCTCAAAGCAGAGGGAGGTCCGTTTGACCTGATCATTCTGGATCCACCCGCATTCACTAAGACACGCGACAAGGTTCGAAGCGCTATGCGTGGCTATAAGGAAATCAACGCTGCAGCCATGAAACTGTTACCCCGAGGTGGCTACCTGGCAACTTGTTCCTGCTCACACTTCATGACCAGAGATCTTCTCGCCCAGGCAATTGCTGAGGCAGCTCACCATACCAACGTGCAGCTTAAACAAATTGAAGAGCGACAGCAAGCTCCTGACCACCCAATTCTTTGGGGTGTTCCCGAGAGTCACTACCTTGATTTCTTCATTTTCCAGGTGGTTTAAAAACCTACAATCCATTCTTCAAAGAACACTTTATGAGATTTATTTCATATTGTGATATAATACTCTTATAAATTATTTTACTATTTTATAAGAGTATTTATGGCATACTTTGGAGGCTCTTATGGCTGAGACGGATGGCAGGAATTTATCTAAACAACCAACCTTGAGCAAACACCAGTCCTACTTAACCTATGGGTTATTAGCTTTTATTGGCGGTTTTGCAGGTCTTCATTCATTTTATAGAACAGGAAAAACCTCATTTTTTAGGACTGTATTATCTGGCTGCTTTCTTTATCTTCTCGTTTCTTACAACTATTGGTATCTCTATGCTCTTCTCGTGCTTATAAATTCTTTTATCACACTTTCCATAGTCTTTAATAAGAATGTGACTGTTCAAAATATCCAAGGAGATGCAGTTCAGGCTCAGGACGCTGAAAGTAATGACAAATTGATTTTGATTACACTCTCTGTTTTTGCATTATTTCTATTAGTAAGCGCGTCTCTATCTTTTGTATTCAGTATCTCAATGGCCATAAAGCTCATTCTTGTAATAATCTTCATTGGTCTGGAAGCTTTGCTGATAAACGCTGCTGGAATCAAAATATCTTTTAAATAGTTCTTCCAGACTTCTTATTTTTCCAAACTTTTGCTTTTACGGCGATCTTTAAAGAAGGCTTTGAGCTGGGCAGATGCCTCGTCTGCTAATACTCCGCCTGAGACTGCAAACTCGTGATTTAGTCTTGGATCGCTACTCACGTCAAACAACGTACCTGTTGCACCGCCCTTGGGGTCAAATGCACCAAACACGCAGCGATCAATACGAGCATTGACCATCAATCCTGCGCACATCAAGCAAGGTTCCAGCGTCACATACACCGTGCAGCCCGAAAGCCTCCAGCGGCTAAGCTTTTTTGAAGCCTCTTGCATGGCGAGAAACTCAGCGTGCGCAGAGGGATTGTTGTCAATCTCACGACGATTATGTGCAACGGCAATAACCTCTCCATCGCACACTACAACTGCGCCGATAGGTACTTCTCCTATCTGTGCTGCAAGTTCTGCCTGTTCAAGAGCAAGTTTCATGTACTTCTGATCAAGAGCAGCCTGTGGGGTCAAAGGCTCTTGCGCTTCGTTACTCATGGCTGCTCCTCTCTTGTCTAGTTGCTGTCGTGATTCTTACGCAGTTCTGACGCGAATCCGTCACGAACCTGACGCTTATCTGTCGTGATTCTGACGTAAATCTTTCATGACTCTGACGCTTATTTGTCTACTCTCAATTATGAAGCAAAACCTAACTTGCTAAATCCCCTACTCGCAAAAAACTGAATTATGCGGTAGGATATTACCGCTTTGGAGAGGTGGCAGAGTGGTTGAATGCGGCGGTCTTGAAAACCGTTGAGCGGTGTCCCCGTTCCGAGGGTTCGAATCCCTCCCTCTCCGCCATTTTTTGGCGGACCTCGACTTAACGTTTTACCTTCAGAAGTTCCATTCCATCTCACGTCATTTCTAGCTCAACGTTCTTCTCGCCAGTGTGTGGACGAGCATTCCATTTACCGAAAGACTCCTTAAAAAGTTAAAAGCTTTAATCAAAAACGCCTTAGATTTTTACTTTTGGGTATAATTAACCTGTCCAAATGGATGGCTGACACAGGATTGTCAGTGATTGAAAGGATTTAGCATGATTATTGCCGCAGTTGTA
>QWCL01001532.1_pt1 | contig 10832 bp, 8 predicted proteins | sample 1972551 | NCBI WGS metagenome assembly QWCL01 (sample SAMN09866709, study PRJNA288562) | Human oral metagenome isolate term2_saliva, whole genome shotgun sequencing... | isolation source: mouth | host: Homo sapiens | place: USA: California
GGGCCACAGATCCCCTCTACAAGGCCCGCAGGATGCTGCACACCAGATCCTGCCTACTCACGGCGCGTCAGCAGTACCAGATACTCGACCTGTTTTCCAGCGACGAGCACGTCGCACTCGAGGTCACCTGGAGTGTCTACCAGAACATTATCGACGCCTACCGCTCATCCAACGCGCGTGGGGGAAAGACTTTGATGCACGAGGAAATCGCTCGCCTCAACTCCACAGGCATGCCCTCCTCCCTCACCGAGCTCATCACGCTAGGTAGGACACTCAAACGCCGAGCCGGGGCATCCTGGCCTACTTCGATAACCCCCACACCACAGGCGGCCCCACCGAAGCCATCAACGCACCCCTCGAACACCTACGCGGATCCGCACTCGGGCTTGCGAAACCTCAGCCACTACATCACTCGAGCGCTCCTCGAAACCGGAGGATTCAAACCCCAACTACACCCCCAATTATGAAGAGCCAGGTTATTAAGCTATCCGTAAGCGAATAACCTATCCGCGTGGTGGCAACCTATCCATATAGCGACAACCAACCCACGGAACGGATCCACGAGCACAGGTCGCAGAGCCAACGCAGGCAACATCACGGCCGCATGGCAATCCAGGATGGGCCAAGCAACACGCAATTCCGGGCAGCACATCAACACGTGCGGATTTTTCTCAACACCGCGAGATTCTTGCCATAATCCCCCCACAGCCTCGCGCATAATTCCCCACAGCTCTTTCAAACATTGAAATCGGAACGTTGATATTCCACGGTTTTCAGAGCGTCCCTAGGGACTCCCTCCGGGGAATTACGTGCGAGATTGATAGATTCCAGACCCCTCCATAAGTTACAGCCACACAAACGCTCGTAACCAAAGAGGTGCTGAATTTCTTCGATGACAAAAGCCCCCTTTTGACCCGGTTGTTTCTTCCCCTTCCGGCCGCCAGGAGCAACCACCTCGGGACGACTGTTGACCCCGGCCTCGTACCTGCACACGACGGCCCTAATCGCGAACCAATAGTGCACGCGTGCACTATCATGGATAGCATGAGCCGGTTTCGTCGTGACGATGCGCCGTCCCTCGTGCGCGCTGCACGTCAGGACGCGTCCCTCACGCAGGCCGAGCTGGCGGCGATGACCGGGATGAGCCAGTCGACGCTCGCGCAGATCGAGTCCGGCAGGCGCGCAATCTCCGCCGAACTGCTCGAACGCATCCTCCGCGTCGCCGACTACCGCCCCTCTGTGCCGCTCGCCCGCTACGCGCCTTCCATCAGCAGCTACGCCCAGGAACGAGGCCTCGGTTCCCTCCGCGTCTTCGGCTCGGTTGCCCGGGGAACAGACGGATTCGAGTCAGACATTGACCTGATTGGCACGCCCACTCGAGACCTGTCACTGTTCGAGTTGGCGGACATTGCCTCGTTCGCGAGCGAGCTCACCGGCTTCCCGACCGAAGTACACGCGGACAATCACGTGCCCGAGGCGCTGCGAGCAGCCATTGACGAGGCCGTGGCGCTATGAGCGAATCGGTTCCCTTCGCTCCTCGGCCGCGAGCGGCGCGGAGGCACGCACCCAGCTTCGACGTCGATAACTTCCTGCACGAACTCGACGTCATCGCCCACCGCATCGAGCGGGTTGCCGCTGTCCCCACCGAGACCTTTAGTGCCGACTGCCCGGAGTATGACTCGGCTTGCATGGTGATCATCCGTCTGGCCGCGTTCCTGGAACGCGAAGAGTACGCACCCTACATGGATGCCCTTACCTCCTCCGAGAAGCGCGCCTTGCGCACAACTCGCAACATCGCGGCGCACTCGGGGTATCAGAGCATGGACGACCAGCTCCTGTGGACAGCTGTCACCCGCAACGTGCCCAACATGATCGCGCGCCTGCGCGCCGCGGCCTCACACGGATAGGAACCGCGCTCACGGATAGGTTATGAACACGCGGATAGGTTATTAAGCTATCCGCAAGCGAATAACCTATCCGCGTGGTGGCAACCTATCCGCGAGCGCAGGCAGCAGAACCTGCGCAGGCGACGACGAGGTCACGTGCTACTCCAGGACAGGCCACGCAACGCGCACAGATCCACTCACCGCATCAATGCGCACCATGGTCTGCACTTTGGGACATCGATGAATTCTAGGTACCAACTGCCCTCATACACCGTCACCCTCACGCACTCCACCGCTCCGTCGTCCCCAACTGCCGCCTGCACCTGTGTGCTGAGCTGCTATCATCGCTCAGCTGTGGCGTATGAAATGAGTGTGGAGGCCAGGCGATAGACCTGCGCAACCTCTTTGGTCTCCAGGCTCCAGGTCCTCAGCTCGGCCGCGACCAGCTCCGGGTGCTTCTTGCTGATGTCCCGCAACGCGTTGCCCACGGACTTGCGGACGTACTCGCTTGAATCGCTGCGCAGCCTCGACAACCTCGAGACAGCATCGCCCGGGTGGTCCCGGAAGTAGGGCCGACTCGTCCAGATCCTCAGGCCTTCCGTGACGGCCCTGCGCACGTTGGGGCGCGGGTCGCTCAACCACTCGTCGATGACGGGAAGCGCCGCCTCGTAGCCCCTGACAGCACAGAAATCATCGAAGGCCTTCGCGAGGACCTCTTGCACTCTCCAATTGGAATCCGCGGAAACATCGTCCCGAAGAAAAGAGAGAACATCCGGCTCCTGCGATAGATGCCCCAGCAGGAAAACCGCGTACATGCGTACCTGGTAGGCCTCAGAGCGGTACGCAAGGAACGCCACGCGCCGAGCCTGTTCAGGGTCGAAGGAAGCGTAGTCGGAGCGGGCACACCGCTGCTCGCGCAAGAACCCTCGCTCGATGGCCGAGAACTCTCGTTCCAGGCCCTCCACGTACTCCTTCACGGTCGCCTCCTCCACCCGCTCAGCGCAAGGCGCGCCCGCTACCAGGTGATGCCGACCGTCACAGGTTCGGGCACCAGGGTGACGCCGAACGCATCATAAACACGCTCGCGCACGGCGCGGGCCAGTGCCTCGATGTCGGCGCCCGTCGCGTTCCCGCGGTTCGTCAGGGCCAGCACGTGCTTGGTGGACAGGGATGCGCACGGCGGGTCCCCGGCCTCGGGCAGGTGGAAGCCCTTACCACAGCCCGCGTGGTCGATGAGCCAGGCAGCGCTGGTCTTCACGAGGCCCTCCCCCGCACCAAAGCGAGGCGCGCCCTCGGGCAGGGTGGCGGCAGCGGCCTCGGGCAGGATCGGGTTCGTGAAGAAGGAACCGGCGCTCCACGTATCGTGATCACCCGGGTCGAGGACCATGCCCTTGCCGCGGCGCAGATCCAAGACGGTCGAGCGGACCAGAGAGGCGTCGGCACGCGACCCGGCCTCGACGCCGAGGCGGCGCGCCAGCTCGGAATACATGACGGGGGCACTCAGGGGCGAGCGCTCCAAGCGGAAGTCCACGGACAGGACCACCCAGCGGCCGGTCGGACCCCACGGGCGGTCACCCAAGCCAGGCTGACCAACGCTGCGCTTGATCGCGGAGGACCGGTACGCGAAGCCCAGCTCCGCGGGTGCCAGGCGCATGACGTTACCCGTCAGGCGGTCGTAGGCCTCTACCGAGGAGATGGTCTCGGCGACCTCGTGGCCGTAGGCACCCACGTTCTGCACGGGGGATGCGCCGACGGTCCCGGGGATGCCGGAGAGTGCCTCGACGCCGGACAGCCCGTGAGACAGCGTCCAGGAGACGAACTGGTCCCAGACCGTGCCCGCACCGGCGCGCACGAGCACCGACCCGGAAGGACCCTCATCAATGATGGAGGCGATCTCCCCGAACGGCTGCACGTCCACGACCGTGCCTTCGAAGGGCGCGTCGGAGGCCAGCAGGTTCGACCCGCCGCCCACGACGAGCAGCGGGCCGCCCGAGGCGTCGGCCGCGCAAACGGCCTCCAGCAGGGAGTCGGTCGTAGAAACGCGCACGTACTCGGCGATGGGGCCACCCACGCGCAGGGTCGTCAGATCAGCAAGGGTCGTCATGCCCCTAAGCCTAGTCGCACGGCACGCGTTCGGCCTAACCCCGCCCGGCCTCGTCCCCACGAGCGCCGGGTGGTACGCACCGGCACGAGGCCGTGGCGGGACCTGTGGACCGGCGCACGCAGAGCTAGGCGGGCTGATGCACGAGGCCGTGGCGGGTTCTGTGGACCGGTGCACGCAGAGCTGGGCGGGCTGATGCACGAGGCCGTGGCGGGTCCTGTGGACCGGCGCACGCAGAGGCGGGCGGACTGAAGCACGAGGCCGGGGCAGGCTCGTCTCCCTACGGGCTTTCACCGGAGGGCACGGTGACGAGTTCAGGGAATAGTGATGACGATCTTGCCGCGCACGTGGCCGCCCATCAGCTCGGTGTAGGCGGCGCGCACCTGTTCCACGTCGAACGGATAGGTGCCCGCGATAGTCAGGTTCACCGTGCCGCGGTCAATGAGTCCCGCGACTGTTGCAATGTCGGCGATCTTTCCGTCGCGCCCGCCGGTAAAGCGCGCGCGACGCAGGGCGATCGCGGGAGTTGGAACGAGAGTGCCCACGCGCTCTCCCGGGACGCCGAGGCGGTGGGCCAGCGACGCGTAGCCACCGAAGCAGTCGATGAAGGCTGTGACGGGTGAGGGGGGCTGCGTCCCGGATCTGCTGTTCGAGGCTCTCGCCGTAGGACACGGGAATCGCGCCGAGGGAACGCAGGTAGTCGGCGTTCGAGGGACCGGCGATACCGATGACGGTCGCACCACGAGCGAGCGCGAGCTGCGTGACGAGGCCTCCCACTCCCCCGGCGGCTGCGGCGACCACGATGATGTCGCCGGCGTCCGCCTTCACGCTGCGCATGGCTCCCATCGCGGTCTGCGCGGCAACGCCTAGGCCTCCGGCGACGTCGAAGCTGACGGAGGCGGGTTTGGGGACGACGTTCGTCGCCGAGGTGAGTATGTCCGTCGCGAGTGCCCCGTATTCCCGAGCGGACCAGGGAGCGGCGCGCAGGAGGCCGATAACCTCATCGCCCACGCACACGTTGTTCACTGACGGGCCGACGGCGGTCACGACACCGGCGAAGTCCTGTCCGACGCCTCGCAGCGGGCGTTCCTTGCCGCGAGCGAACCATCGGCTGGGGTGAACGATGGTGCGGATGACTTCGAGGGGCCTCGTCAATCCGCCAAAGAGCTTGTAGTCGACGGGGTTGATGCCGGCGGCCCGCACGCTCACGAGCACCTGTCCCTCAGCGGGTGCGGGGAGCGACACTGAGCCTTCCTCAAGGACGTCGACGCCTCCGAAATGGCGGTATCCGATCATTCGCGCCATGATTCTTCTCTCCTCACAGCAATAATGAGCGCCACATCACAGGCGTTCCTGCATCCAGGATACGCCGATCATCGCATCACCGACAGGCCGTGATATGGCCTCGTATAGGCGCACGCAGCTCAGTCGTCCAACGCGATATCCGTACGCGTCCTGCCGCGCTGGTCCGGCACCTGCCCAGCCAGCACGATCGCGAGGAGGACGGGCAGAGCCACGAACGCGAGCGCCCTGTGGTAGCCGATGTGGTCGGCGATGATGCCCAGGAGGGGCGGGCCGATGAGGGCCGCGCCGTAGTTGACGGTGGACAGGACGGAGACGCGCGCGGGCGTCATGACAGGGTCGGTGGACAGTGCGGAGATGCCCAGCGGGAAGCCGAGAGATGCCCCGATGCCCCACAGGGCGACGCCCGCAACCGCCAGCGTGTGGTGGGGGGCGAACGCGACGAGCAGCAGGCCAACAACCGCTCCGAAGAAGGTGATGCGCAGTAGCGCGGGTGCCCCCAGGCGCGCTTCGAGGCGCGGGGACGCGAAGCGCATGATCGTCATCATGAGGAGGAAAAACGCGAAGGCCGCGGACGCCGCAGCCGTCGAGAAGCCGTAGCCGTCGACCATGGATAGGTTGAGCCAGTCGTTCGCCGCGCCCTCCACGAGGCCGGCGCTCATGACCATGAGGGCGATGAGGACGGTCTGCTTTTCGCGCCAGGCGACGCGGGTGAGTCCCTTCGTTTTCTTCGACGAGGCCTCCTCCCCCTCGCCGCTGTCCGTGTCCTTCACGGGGGCGATGGAGGCGACTTCCTCCTTGGTCAGGTAGAAGCCGACGGCGGTACCGCAGGCGATCAGTTCGAGGGCGGCTAGGCCGAAGAGGTGAACGCCTAGGGGCAGGCCCAGCTGTGAGGCGAGCGCACCGAGGAGGGCACCGCTGAGCATGCCGACGGCGTACATCGCCTGGATGATGGGGACGACTGTGCGGCGCACGGCCGCCTGAACGAGGCCAGCCTCGATATTCATCGTCGCGCCCCACAGGCCGTTGCCCGCGGCGAGCAGGACGAGGCCGAGGGTCGCCAGCGGGATCGACGCGTGAAGCGCTCCCACACCCGCGCATGAGACGCCGAGCGCCCAGATTGACACGCCGATGCGTCCCGAGGCTCGAGCGCCGATTGCCGTCACGAGCGGACCGGAAGACGGCAGGGTCAGGAGGGAACCGAGCGAGGCGATGAGCAACATCGTGCCAATCATCGCTGGGGTCAGGCTGAGGGCGTCGCGGACGTCAGGCAGGCGTGAGAGCCAGGCGGAGGTGCCAAAACCGAGGCATGCGCAGACGAAACCGGTGGCACGAAGGGCAGCGTGAGAGCGGGCGTGGGGAACAGACATGCTGGGTAATATACGCTCACGTCACGGCGCATAAAACTGCGCGCGGGCGGATGTTCATCACCCGCCCGCGCGCTGCGTCGCGACGACAACAGGTCAGCCTTCCACAGCCGCCTTGAACCACGTCGTGATGGACGTGGGGTGCGTGATGGCGGTGCCGACGATGACGGCGAAGGCACCCGCCTCGATGGCGGCGGCGGCCTGCTCGGGCGTGTGAACGCGGCCCTCGCAGATCACGGGGACGTCCGGGAACGCGGCGACGACCTCGCGCAGCAGTTCCAGGTCGGGTCCGTCGGTCTTGACGCGGTCGCCCGTGTATCCGGCCAGGGTCGTAGACACGATATCCACTCCAGCGTCGACGGCGCGCTGGGCGTCCTCGAAGGAACCGCAGTCGGCCATGACGAGGGTGCCGTCCTCGCGCAGGGCCTTCACGGTCTCGCCGAAGCTCAGGCCGTCCAGGCGCGGGCGGCCCGTCGCGTCCAGGGCAACGATGTCGGAACCGGCCATGACGCAGGCGCGCGCGTGGCGCAGCGACGGCGTGATGTACACGCCCTCGTGGCCTTCCTTCCACAGGCCGATGACGGGCACGTCGACGCGGCCCTTGATTGCGGAGATATCGGACAGGCCCTGTGAACTCCTAAGCGTGCAGGAAGAAGGAAACGGCTCCGAGCAGCGGCGCGTCGCCGCCGAGGGAACCAACGAGGATGGGGGTATCCGCGACGGGTGTCATCGCGCTGGCAGCGAAGCCTTCGCGCAGGGCGTCCCACCAGATGTCCCCGGAGCGGGTCATGGATCCGGAGAGGATGACGACGGCCGGGTCTACGCAGTTGACTAACGAGGCCGTGGCCTCGCCGAGCGCGTACGCGGAGCGGGAGAAGCAGTCGGCCGCGAGGGTGTTACCGGATTCGGCCAACTCTTGCAGGGCGCGCCCGCCGTCCACCTCGGGGTCGGACTCGCCGCGCAGCGAGTCGTACCAGGCCGTGATGCCCGATCCCGAGCAGAAGGACTCGATGTGACCCTTACGGCCGCACGAGCACGTCATGTCGGGGGCGAAGTGGTGGTGGATATGGCCGACGTGTCCGGCGATGCCGCGCGACCCGAAGGAGACCTGGCGGTCTTCGACGAGGGCACCGCCGATGCCGGTACCCACGGCGATGGACAGGACGGTGCAGTAGGGCTGGCCCGCACCGAGCGTGGCTTCGCCCAGACCGTGGGCGTGCACGTCGTTGAGGACGCGCACGCGCAGCCCGGTCGCGGCCTCCAGGAGGCTGCCGAGGCGGGTGCCTCCCCAGCCGGGCATGGTGCCCGTCGCGGAGACGATGTCGCCGGTTGCGGGGTTGACGACGCCGGCGCTGGCGACGGCGACACCGCTCACGGACGGGTGCGAGGCGACCAGGGACGAAGCGAGCTCGCAGATGCGCGCCGCCACGTCCGCTCCGCCGCGCATCGCGTCGGTGGGGATCGATCCGCGTTCGGTGACCTCGTAGGTGTCACCGGCTTCGACGATGCCCCACCCGACCTTGGTGCCACCGATGTCGAGGGCAAGGAGCGTAGTCATGAGGATCCTTACGGTCAGTGGGTAGAAAGAATCGACGAGGCCGGGGAGGGCCACACCCGAGGGTGCGGCATGTACGGAAGGGAAGGCCCCGGCCTCGTCGACGTATCAGGAGAGCAGGTCGACCGAGCGCAGCACGGACGCAACGTGCTCCATATTGTCACCCTCGATGGCGGCGACGGGGCGCGGCATCTCGGGCGATTCGAAGACGCCGAGCAGGTACAGGGCGGCCTTGAAGGCACCGACGCCGGCACCGAAGCCCTGAACGCCCTTCACCTGGACGATGCGCATGAGGTCCGCGAGGCGGTCCTGCTCCGTGCGCACGGCCTCCCAGTCGCGGCGCTCGTAGGCCTGCCACTGACGCACGTAACCCTCGGGGTCCACGTTGGCCAGGCCGGGCACACTGCCGTCCGCACCAGACATGTAGGCACCGTCGACGACGACCTCGTGGCCGGTGAGGAGCTGGAGCGGGTGGCCGGCGGCCTCGTTCGCGCGGCACAGCCAGCGGAAGGACACGTCATCTCCGGAGGAGTCCTTGACACCGTCGATGATGCCGTCACGGCCCAGGCGCATGAGCAGGTCGGGCGACAGCTTCGTGTGCACGCACACGGGGATGTCGTAGGCCCAGATCTCGAGGTCGGTGTTCTCCTTGAGGATGCGGAAGTGCTTCTCGACCTCGGTTTCGCCGCCGAGGGCGTAGAACGGGGCGGTTGCGACGACGCCGGTGGCACCGCCGATCTCTTCCACGACCTTGATGTTTTCCAGGACGCGCTCGGTCTCGGTGTCGATGACGCCAACCAGGAGCGGGATACGGCCGTCGACGATGCGCACGGCTTCGCGCTGGATCTGTGCACGACGCTCGGTCGTCGAGAAGGCGACCTCACCGGTAGAGCCGGAGACGAACAGACCGTCGAGGCCTGCCTCAATCATGCGGTTGATGTGACGTTCGAGCGAGGGGACGTCGAGTTCGCCGTCCTTGAGCGGGATAGCCAGGGGCGGGACAACGCCACGGATCTTCGAAGACATACTTACTTTTCTCCTTCGAGGGTGGGGTGCAGGAGCGAGGGCGCGGCGCCCAGGAGCTTGCGGGTGTAGGGGTCCTTGGGGTCGGCGAGCAGCTGCGCTGCCGGCCCTTCTTCGACGACCTTGCCGCCGTTCATCACGGCGATCCGGTCAGAGACGTATCGCACGGTCTGGATGTCGTGCGAGATGAAGACCATCGCCAGGCCCAGGTCCCTCTTGAGGTCCGTGAGCAGGTTCAGGATCTGTGCGCGCACCGACACGTCGAGCGCGGAGGTGGGCTCGTCCGCGATGATCGCGTCGGGGCCGATGGACAGGGCGCGGGCGATGGCGACGCGCTGGCGCTGGCCGCCCGAAAGCTGTCCGGGGAGCGCGTCGAGGGCGCTGGAGGGCAGGCCGACCAACGAGATCAGCTCTTTCACGCGCTTGGCTCGCGAGGCCTCGCCCCCAATGCCGTGCACCCGCAGCGGGTCAGCGAGCTGATCCGCGACGTGCATACGTGGGTTGAGGGCGGTCGCCGGGTCCTGGAAGACCACGGAGACGACGCGTCCGATGCGACGACGCGCGTCGGCACCACGCTTCGTGACTTCCTCGCCGTTGAAGAACACCTGGCCCTTCGTCGGCATCTGCAGGCCACACATGACGTTCGCGGTCGTGGACTTGCCACAGCCGGACTCGCCGACGATGCCAAGCGTCTGCCCGCGCTCAATGCGCATGTTGACGCCACGCACCGCGTGGACCTTATGGGGCTTGAACAGGGAGCCGGTACGCGAGGTGAAGGTCACCTCGACGTCCTTCAGCTCGATGATCGGAGCTTCGGATGTGGCGATCATCGTCTCGGTTTCGACAATCAGAGTTTCGGGGCTCATCGCTGCTCCTCCTGACCTTCTTCGATGATGATCTCGCTCGCCACGAGAACCTCCTCGCGGGACGGCAAAGCCGCGTACACGTGCTCGGGACCGACCTCAGTGAGGACCGGACGAATATCCAGGCCGTAATCGGGGTGCGAGGACCTGGGGGCGAAGCGGTCGCCGACCGGGAAGTCACAAGGCGAGGGCACCGTTCCGGGGACCTGGTGCAGTCGCCCGGAGCCGGCCTCAATGGACAGGACCGCGCCCAGCAGGCCGCGCGTGTACTCGTGGGTCGGGTGCGTGAGCAGTTCCTTCGTGGGGGCCTGCTCGATGACCTGACCGGCGTACATGACCGTAATGTGGTGGGCCACCTCGGCGACGAGCGCCAGGTCGTGGGACACGAAGATCATGGCGAAGCCGAGCTTCTCGCGCAGCTCGTTGAGCAGTGCGATGACCTGCTTCTGGACGGTGACGTCCAGGGCGGTGGTCGGCTCGTCCGCGATGATGAGCTTCGGGTCGCGGGTCAGGGCCATGGCGATGAGAACGCGCTGACGCTGGCCGCCCGAGAGTTCGTGCGGGTAGGACTCGAGGGTGCGCTTGGGATCCAGGCCCACGAGCTCGAGGAGTTCCTCGGCGCTGCGGGTGCCACCACGGCTGGTCAGCTGCTTCATCTGAGCCTTGATCAGCATGGCGGGGTTCAGGGACGACAGGGCGTCCTGGTAGATCATGGCCATCTCGTGACCGAGCAGC
>QWCL01000802.1_pt1 | contig 10814 bp, 7 predicted proteins | sample 1972551 | NCBI WGS metagenome assembly QWCL01 (sample SAMN09866709, study PRJNA288562) | Human oral metagenome isolate term2_saliva, whole genome shotgun sequencing... | isolation source: mouth | host: Homo sapiens | place: USA: California
GCCCAGAAGAAGGATAAGCGCGGTGCGAATTGGTCAACTGTAAGACCCGCTGCCACACCTGTACGCAAGTATTCCAAACCATCGGCCAAGGTGTAACCTAATTCGATATCTGCTGTAGCACCTGCTTCTTGCATGTGGTAACCAGAAATGGAAATACTATTGAATTTAGGCATGTATTTGGATGTATACGCAAAGATATCACCAATAATACGCATGGAAGCTGCTGGTGGATAAATATAAGTATTACGCACCATGAATTCTTTCAAAATATCATTTTGGATCGTACCTGCCATAACGGATTTATCTACGCCTTGTTCTTCACCGGCTAAGATATAGAAAGCCATAACTGGTAATACGGCACCGTTCATTGTCATAGATACAGACATTTGATCTAATGGAATACCAGAGAACAAGATTTCCATATCTAGAATGGAGTCTACCGCAACGCCGGCTTTACCAACGTCACCGACTACACGAGGGTGGTCAGAGTCGTAACCACGGTGAGTCGCCAAGTCGAAGGCGATAGATAAACCTTTTTGACCTGCCGCTAAGTTACGACGGTAAAAGGCATTGGATTCTTCCGCTGTGGAGAAACCTGCATACTGACGTACTGTCCAAGGACGTTGTACATACATTGTGCCATATGGTCCACGAAGATACGGAGGAATACCCGCTACATATTGTAAATGGTTACATTGATTATAAATGGAGGCATCATACACAGGACCCACATCGATTTGTTCCATAGTACGAATGAAGTTGTCATCATAGGACTTGCCAGTTTCAGCTTGTAATTGCTCTTTCCATGCATCGAAATCGGATGCTTTTGGGCTAGCAGCTGTAAAAGGAATATTTCTAAAATCCGGAATCATCTACATCATTCCTTTCTCGCGTTGCATTGCTAATAATGTTTGATAGCAATTGGAGCGTACACTAATATAATCATCCATGCCTGCTGCATCGCAAAGTTCTTTCAACTCTGGAGATGGAGCCCCTGCCAAGAATACTTTCATAGCTGGGCGATCGGCTTTGATTGCTTTTGTCACTGCTGGTGCCAATTCTGGATATGTATCGTCAGTGGAACATACAATTGTCACATCTGCATTCGATGCTAAGGCAGCTGCTACTGCTTCGTCCACAGTTGGGAATCCATCATTGGTAAGCACATCAAATTCAGCTACTTGCATGAAAGAAGTAACGAAATCGGCTCTCGCTTTATGTTGAGGAATTGGACCCATGTTAGCCAAGAAGATTTTAACATTATCCCCATTATGTGTTTCTTTGAAGTTTTCAGTACGCATACGCAATTCTTCGTATTGTTCTGTCCAACGATGAGATAGAATTGCTTTCACAGTGATACCTTCACTACCATCTGCTAAGGCTTCAAAAACTTGTCCAAAGCTAGCGCCCGCTACTAATGCAGTATACGCAGCACTTACCAAAGAACCAATTTCACTGAAGTCGGATTCTTGTAATTTTTTTAGAGCTAATTCAGCTGCATCAGTTGTACCCACATTAGCTAATGCTGCTACACGAGCTTGGCGTAAGCCCTCAAAATCTACCACTGGTACTTCTAGTAATTCTTCCGTCATATTTGGATACATGTTACTACCAACGGCACGATCTTTACGGGTTGCCAAGTTTTTAAAGCGGCTTTGTAAAATAGCATCCACGGCTTCTTGCGTTTCACCAGATACTAATGTTTCTAAGATGCCACCTTTACCTTCTAATTCTTGGAACAATGCCCAAGATTTTTCAGTCAACTCTTGTGTCAATGGTTCTAAGTACCAGCTACCACCGGCAGGGTCAACTGGTTGAATGAAGTTGAACTCTTGTTGCTCCATGATTTGAATATTACGGGCAATACGGCGAGAGAATTCATCACTTGGACGAATGCAGCCATCAAGAGGTCGTACAAACATACCATCCATACCACCTACTACTGCGGAGAAGGATTGAGAACCAGCACGTAATAAGTTTACATATGGATCAAATACAGTTTGTGTAAAGTGAGATGTACTTACGAACAAGTTAATTTTCTTCGCTTCTTCATTACCACCACAATGTTCAATAATTTGAGCCCATACCATTTTTATAGCACGTAGTTTAGCTATTTCCATGAAGAAATTAGCTCCTACACTGACATGGAAACGAATTTGTTTTGCAAATGTATTCACATCGATACCACGGCGTTCCATCTCACGTAAATATGTCACAGCCGTAGACATAGCAAAACCCAATTCTTGTACGTCATTGCCACCGCCATTATGGTATACATCTGTATCTACCAAAACTGTGCGCAATTGTGGTGCATGTGCAGATGCCCAAGCAATGGTATGTGCCATATCATCGAAATATTCGTCCATAGGGCGTGATAAATGACCATCTTGTGCCAAAGTACCAATTGGATCTGCCCCAATCATACCGGACAAGGATTTTACATCCACCCCTTGAGATTCGCAAAGCGCATGTAATGCAGCCGCCCAGCATACGCTACTAGCACCTGTACGAATATCTAATTCTTTTGTAGTTAAGTCCATGCCTTTTAATAAAGCTTCCACTTCTTCTACAGTAGACAAAGACACCCCTGCGTCAGCCACATCTTTAGCTTCAGCTTTCGTAGCATCTTGTCCTTTCCGTGTAGCACTATCCAGTGTGAAACTGATAGCTGTGCTACCTTTATCTAATTCAAATTGTAACATGTCATGCATGTCAGCAATTGTTTTTCCGTCACAACGTTGTGCAATTGTCCAAGGTGTATGGATATATCCACTAGCTTTCGCCCCCCGTAAATTGCTATCACGACCAGGATATGTCAAGTTTTGAGTCAATCCCTCTTGGTCGCTCAACCAATACATTGGTTGTAAAGTAATTCCTTCGTATGTTTTTGTATACATACTTTTTTGGAAATCTTTCCCTTTCAAGATACCTTCTACCGTCGTTTTCCACTCCTCGTAGGTAGGGATAGAAAACTCATCAAACGATACATCTGGTAGCTCAAACTGTTCTTCGTGAACTTGTGGTTCATGATGCTTGTCTTGTCCCATAGTCTAGCTTCCTTTCTCTGACCACATAGGCATACGTTCCCTTACTCAAACCACTTTTCTAGTGAGATTTGCCTCATCATAGAGATTCTAATAGCTTATGTAATCGTTGCAGCTCTCATAAAATAAAATAAACAATTAGAAACTGGGTATACCCTACCCATCCCTATAACTCATCACCCTACCTAGTCTCTTACTGAAAGATATAACTATCATTCATAAAAGAAAAACCGTTTTCGATTGAAAACGGTAGGTTATGATTTAGCGTATGCACTTAGCGCAAAACCATCTCTACCCGTCTCTCGCGGATCTAACGACATGCTTCTTACGGCAGTTCTTCTGACTCAGGATCTTCGCTACGCTTCGCCTTCCCAGTTTCCCAGTGACGCTACATGAAGTTTCGCTCCCCTTTACAGCGGCGGGACCGTGTTGGCTTTTCACCAAGCTTCCCTATTAAGCCTCGCGGCACCAGTAAGGCGAATATAAAGTTATACCTTGATTATAAACTGTTTTCTGAAAGAATAGAACGGCCTTTATGGACTATAACAATATTTCACATTTACATAATTTTTAGTTATTATAAGATACCTATAATGCATTTTACAGTCTTACTAACGCAATGATTAGCATCTATCTCATAATAGACCATCTTTTCATTACTAATAGTTATTTAATGCATAATCTATATTTATTCTCAATAGACTCGTTACATTCTAACATATGCACATCTCTCTATATCCCTACGTCTCTCTACACACTGTCTACTAACTCGCCTCTCCTTCGTCATCTTACAGTCCTTCACTCTTCTAGTATCTACCATCATTCACTCCTTTTTCAAAAGAACTACCCATTCTATGCAATAGCACCTACTAGATATGCAAAAACAGAGGTACGCCTACAGTAGCATACCTCTGTTCTATCGCTTATATTCTATTACAAAAGCTTATTTCTTTTTCCATTCCATGACTTCAAAACCATAGTTACGAATATGTTCTTTCAATAGTTTTAAATATTTTTTCGCAATGGGACTTGGCTCTAGCATATGTGGCATTAAGTACCCCATAGTCATCGTATCTTCTACATCTAGAGGAATGGCGATGATCTTATCATCATTTAATTCACGGCTCAAAATACCAGAACTAATAGTATATCCATTCAAACCAACCATTAAATTGAAAATAGTAGCACGGTCAGATACTTTAATAGTCATTTTTCTGTCCAAAGTACTTAAAATTTCCTCTGAAAAATAGAAGGAATTATCTTCTCCCTGATCATAGCATAAGTAAGGGAAATCCTCTAGTTCTTCCAAGGTAATTTTATCTTGGTTTGCCAAGGGATGTTCTCGGCACAGAAATACATGCGGTTCCGCTTCAAATAATGGGTAGAATGTCAATTTATACTCTTTAAATAACTTTTCCATCACTTGACGATTAAAACTATTCAAATACAAAATACCCAATTCGCTTTTAAAAGTAGCTAAATCTTCAAAAATATTTTGTGTTTCTGTTTCCCGCAAACCAAATTGATATTCATCAGTATCTACACTTTTTATAAGCTCTACGAAAGCATGCACCACAAAGGCATAATGCTGAGCCGAAATAAAGAAATGTTCTTTTCGTTTGGTATTCGATTTATATCGCTCTTCTAATAATTGAATTTGATCTAGTACTTGTCGAGCATAAATCATAAATTCGCGTCCATCATGGGTTAAGGTTACCCCTGACTTAGTACGCAACAATAGTTGAACACCCATTTCGTGTTCTAGTTCTTTTACCGCATTGGATAAGCTAGGTTGGGATAAATATAATTCCTTAGCCGCTTCATTAATAGATCCTTTTTCTGCAATTTTTTCTAAATATTGTAATTGTTGTATTCTCATCTGTTTTGGCCTTTTCTATATCTATCATGAAGTACACCCTTTTGTCATTACTTTCATAGGAATGAAAAACCTAACGAGTAAGCTACAAATACTTACACGTTAGGTACTTCATGTTGTTAACGATTCCATTATTCACCCTCAGGGGGTAATAGTCTTGTACAACTATAATACATAAAAGACCACTCATCGTCAACATTTAATTTCTATCAAATCCTTAGGAATTATAATCAATCCCTATCTTATGCATCTTTCACTCATTAATGGAAAATTAAAATACAAATCGTAGAGGTAATGAATGTAATCAATACTGGCACTGCAGTTCGTTTTACTAAATCAAAACTAGAAATATTTGCCACACCAGCTACTGCAATCATAACCGCACTAATTGGGCTCAACAAACGTCCAACAGAGGCCGCATTTTGCATACCTAGTAGCATGGTAATCGCATTACCACCTAATTCTTTAGCAAAATTTGGCACTAATGGTGAGAATGCAAACATAGATGCTACACCAGAGCCCATAACAATGCTCAATACTAAGATAATCACAGATACGATAACACCCACCATATCTGCTTGGATAGAAAAGGTTTTAATGAATGCTACAAACTCATTCACAATCCCTAAGGATGTCAAACCGAATGCAAAGGTTTCCCCTGCTACAATCAACGTTACCGTATTGGTAAATTGGTCCCCCATACCTTTAAAGAAAGTTTGAATAGACGCAGCTACTTTTCGGAAATCACGCAAGCGAATCAATTCAAATATCATGGCGATGAATAAGCTTAGGAACATAGCCAAGTTAACATTCATCTTAATGCCTGCAATACCATATTTACTAAATCCTAACATAAATACAAGTGGCAAGAATGGCAATATTAAATACGCAAGAGGTCCTACTGCTACTTCTTCTTGTAGTTCTGTATGTACAACTTCGGAAGGAACATGACCGGATTTTTTATCCATGTATTGTTGCCATATGTAATGCGCAATAGCTGTCACAATACCACAAATAATGTATACTTTCAATTGATAGCCTACGAAGTATTCTTCTACTCCTAAGCCCACTGTTTTAGACACTAATAAGCTTGTAGCAGAGGCTGGTCCAATGTCCAACAAATGGCCAGTAGCTACCGCTGCCGCTGCCCCTACTGGGCTTACGCCTAAACGCACCAAAATAGGGAAGATGGTCACCATCATCAACATAGCTAGACCAGATGCGCTTGGGATTACCAAGGACATGAACATATTTAATAAGAATGTTAAAGATAATACTACATAAGGAGCTTTCATCGCTTGCAAAGGTTTTATCGCAGTTGTAACCAAGCGAGAGCTAGCACCAATATGATCCATGTATTTAGCAAAGCCAGTACATGTCATAATCATGAGACCCAACCCTGCTGCATCCTTTGCAGTAGTATTATTAATCCACTCAAAAGCATCAAAGAACATCACACCTGTTCCTTTTTTCGCATCTACAAACTCCGTTGTATAGCCAAGGAAATACGCCCCTAGCATCATGATTAAACCGCCTAACAGCAATACTGTTTGTGCTTTAAACTTTTTAATCACCAATGTACCTGCGCCTAAAATTACGATAGCGCACAACAATAAATTCATAACTACTTCTCCTTTACCTATGAAGATAGGCTAATTAATAATTTGCTTTCGACCGTTGAAAGTCTTCTTGAATCTGAGCCAATAAGCCCGGTGTGGTGAGAATTTCCTCTACTGTAAGAGCAATCCCCTTGGCTCCGTACATAATAGCATCCTCTGCTAATTGAGTTTTCCCATTATCTAACCATTCTTGAGAATGACTAGTCACACCTCTACCTACAAATTTAACCCGTAAACAAGCTCCTGGTACGCGGAACGTAACACTGGAAAAGTCAGTAGAACCAGTTACCTTTCTCGGTTCTGAAATATCTGGAGCACCTACGATTTCCGCATTCTTTAAGAGTAAATCATTTAAGCTTTGCACATTGACCTTGTTATCATAGGCTTTTACTTCATCCCATTCCATAGTAGCTCCCACTTGCAAGGCTGCCCCTTGAGCCACTTGTTTCACGCGCTCCACCACTTCATCTAAACGAATGCGACTAGAGGAACGAATATACCACTGTGTACACGCATAATCTGGCACGATATTCGCTGCCTTACCACCATCTGTAATAATCCCATGCATACGTACTTCTGTAGGCACATGTTCTCGAAGATATTCCATGCCATTAAAGAATAACAACACTGCATCCAAAGCACTGATGCCTTTTTCTGGAGCAATCGCTGCATGAGCCGATTTGCCATGGAATTTAATATTTACCAAGTTAAGCGCTAAGGACTTGCCATCTACCGTGGTAGAATCACTGCCGTGCATCATGAAAGCCACGTCTAAATCGTCAAAAACGCCTTCTTTTGCCATCACCAATTTACCAGATGCCGTTTCCTCTGCTGGTGTCCCATACACCACCAATGTAGCTGGCACTTGCAAGGTACGACGTAAACCAATAGCTGCTGCACAGATGGAAGGCCCTTGCAGATTATGCCCACAAGCATGACCCAAACCTTCTAAGGCATCATATTCGCAGAGAAGCCCAATTTTCGGTCCTCCTCCTTGCACATGGTACACAGCACGAAATGCGGTTTGTAAACCACTCACTTCACGGTCTACAGTAAACCCTTCACTTTCCAGTAAATCTGTTAATTTACCATGGGCTAAAAACTCTTCATTCCCTAGTTCTGGATGGTCGAAGAAAAAATCATTTAATGTTTTCATGGATCCTCGCAAGGATTCAATTTCTTCTAGTAATTGACTCATCACTTTCTCCTTTCTTGCACAATAGACATGCACAACTCTATGACTACAGGAATTACATTCCCTCATTTTTCTCTTCTTCTGAAAGTCCTACTATAACTAACTAGCAATAGTAGTATTCCGAATACTACTATTATATAGATTTCTAATGAAAGTTCCAATACATATAGCATACGATTCTCCTGTTTTCTCTATGCTAATTTCATATGCATATCACTAGATTCTAATTTTCATTACATTTCATTCTATAGCTTTTACCTATAACAAACTATATATATTAAGAATTGGTCTATATAGAAAAAAATTGGTATCATAAGAACATGTTTTACAGATATGAAAGGAACCAGCCATGAGCGAAACTATACAACAAAAACGACCAACATTATCTTACGAAATATTCCCTCCTAACACACAAGTAGGCGATGAAAAAATTATTACTGTATTAGATGAATTAAAAAGCCTAAAACCAGAGTTCATCTCTGTTACCTGCAGTAATAAACAACGCAATATTGAAGAAACAACCATAAAGTTATCCAACTATGTGCAAAATACATTGCATATCCCTACGAAAGCCCATTTACCAGCTATTTATTTATCTAAAGAGCAAGTGCGCTCCGTTATTGATCAATTAGATCAACTAGGTATCCATAAGCTACTGGCACTTCGTGGCGATATTTTAGAAGACCTACCACCAGTAGGAGACTTCAAATATGCTTCTGAACTCGTACATTTTGTAAAAGACTATGCTCCGCATTTCCAAATTTCTGGTGCTTGCTATCCAGAAGTGCATCCAGACTCACCCAATCAATTACAGGACATTAAATTTCTAAAAGAAAAAGTAGATGCCGGCTGTGAACTATTAGTCACACAATTTTTCTTAGATAACAATGTATTCTACGATTTCCAAGAAAAATGCGCCTTAGCAGGTATTGATGTACCAATCTTAGCCGGAGTAATGCCTATCATCAACCGCAACCAAGCTTTGCGTCTATTAACAAGTAATGCTACCTCTATTCCACGCAAATTTAAAGCTATTTTAGACAAATATGAGCATGATCCAATCGCCCTTCGTGATGCTGGCCTTGCTTACGCCTTAAATCAAATCGTAGACCTTGTAACAGAAGGCGTATCTGGTATTCATTTATACACAATGAACCAATCTAATACAGCCTTGTATATCGAAAATGCAGCACGTTCTTTATTTAGCTCTCCCATATATGAAAACCAATAAATAAGAAACTCTATATAGCCTATAATACGTATAGTATACATACAAATTACAATAAAAATGCTCTACCTAGTGCCTCTCTCAAAGAGAACCTAAGTAGAGCATTCTTTGTATTCATCTTAATCTTATCATTGTAGTTACATTTATAGTTATATTGCTCAAAGGAGAGTGTAACAACATATCTCTAGTAAAAGGGGGTGTAGCAAGATACCCTCTAAATATAATGTCTTGGCACCCGTTCTGAGAAATTACAGAATATTTCATAAGGAATGGTCCCAACCAAATAAGCCAATTCAAGGGCTGTAATACTCTCTTGCCCTTGTTGTCCTAATAGCACAACAGCATCTCCTGGAGCTACAGTAATATGACTTGGTACTTTCACCATAAATTGGTCCATACAGATACGCCCTACTATAGGACAGCGTGTACCATGGATAAGCACAGAGCCTTTATTAGACAACGCCCTAGGATATCCATCGGCATAACCCACAGGTATAGTAGCGATCGTTTCCTCAGCCATCGTTGTATAGGTACTTCCATAACCGATAGATGACCCTTTGGGTAAATGTTGTACATGTACTACCTTACTATATAAACTCAAAGCTGGTTTCAATCCCAATCGATTAGGCACATCCATGGAAGGCATAATGCCATATTGAATAATACCTGGTCGAGCATCGTTAAATAAACTATCTCTTACTGCTAACAATCCAGCACTATTGGCTAAAGAAAAGCGATAATCCTCAGTACGATTGGCACGAATTAACTCCACCACATCTCGAAATTGTTGTACTTGTTGATTGGCATGAGTTTGATCCGCAGCATCGCCATTGGCTAGGTGTGTAAAAAATCCATCTACTCGTAAATATTCATAAGACTCTACTGTTTCTAAAAATGCTAATACATCCTCTGGCTTACTACCGATACGATGCATACCGGTATCTACAGCAATAGCACACTCTACAATTGTTTCATGTCGACGAGCACATTCATTCAACGCTTCTAAATCTGTGGATTCACAAATAGCAGGTCTAGAATGCCCTTCTATCACTAAATCAAAGGATTGGGGCAACGTCAGACCTAATAGATAAATAGGTACCGTTATACCTGCCTCGCGCAAAGGAATCGCCTCTTCTGGAAAAGCTACGGCTAGCGACTCATACCCTTCCTCTACGGCAATACGTCCTACCATAACACTACCATGTCCATACGCATTTGCTTTCACCACCGCAGTACTCGTGCACCACTCTGGTAAACAATCCTTAATTTTTCGTAAATTACTTCGTATTTGTGCTGTATCAATTTCTACATATGTAGGTCTCACACATTCACCTTCTTATTAGTATATAAAACCTAGTATTAACTACTATTTATTAAACTATTATAATAGCTCCTAACTATTCTAAATGATTATTTGCATTACTAATGTACCATGCTATAAAAGTATATGCAATCCTTTTAGAATATTTCTTTTAATACCTTTCATAAAAAGGACTGACTACAAAATCTTACAAACAAGATTCCGAGTCAGTCCTTATTTATTATCTATTTATTTTTACATTATACCTAAACGACGTACGTTACATTATGGCATATTGAAAGGCCATACCATTGGAATGATGATAAGACTTACAATAAAGCATACTACGATTAATGGAGTACCTGCTTTCACATAATCCATAAATTTGTAATTACCAGGTGTTAATACGATTGTATTAGGTGGTGTACCTACAGGTGTGGCGAATGCACAAGATGCGGCAACGCCAATCGCCATAAGTACTGCATGAGGGCTTGCACCCATCGCTTGGGCAATGGAGATACCAATTGGTGCTAACAATGCACAAGATGCTGT